>SXGQ01492995.1_pt1 | contig 15528 bp, 9 predicted proteins | sample 3178371 | NCBI WGS metagenome assembly SXGQ01 (sample SAMN11356859, study PRJNA531348) | freshwater metagenome | isolation source: freshwater sample F1-20 | place: China: Fuxian Lake, Yuxi | collected 2017-12-25
CAATCAGAATATAAATACGTTAATGCAAGTAATGACACTGTAGCTAGAGTAGCAGTATATAGTTCTGGAGTTACTATAGGTAACTACTCAGGGGGTCTAGATACTAACTTTATAAAAGCAGACACAGTCAATGGGACTTTGGAGATTGACTTTGCTGGAGCAATACTAACTCAGAATAGTGCTGGGATAACAGTTTCAGGTACTGACGGCTCAACACTAGCCGGGTTTTCTAATGGGGCTTACTCAAATAAATTCTTCTCAATTACTGGGTTTCACGCTGGGACCGGTGGGTATACTCCGTTCACAGGCGTGCACATATTCGATATACAGCCAGACTCAAACATAGCAGTGGGAGATGCTGTAATAGCAGTTAACCGCACAGCTATGTTAACCACGACACCCAACGACAAAAGATGTATAGGCATAGTATGCGAGATTCTAGAAAACAACAAAGTATCTGTTGCATCTGTAGGGGACAACGAATGCGCAGAATTAAAGGGATTCAAAGTATGCAGCGAAAATGGTCCAATCTCAGCAGGAGATTTGTTGACAACGTCAAGTACCGCAGGGTATCTTATGAGACAGTCAGACGATATAATGAGGAGCTCAACTGTGGGAAAGTCTGCAGTAGATGTAGTATTTGATGACAACAATCAAGCTATAAATGTATATGGCTTTATTTACTGCGGCTAGGAGAGTTATGTTAAAGAAAGCTAACTTATTAGTGGGTGACCACAACAAAGCTTGCGATATTCTATGTGTACTACTTGCGACTTTAAGAGCAGCACATTTAATACATTGGACAGGGCATTGGCAAGTAAAAGGCGATACTCAATATGGGGATCATTTGTTACTAGAAAGAGTATACTCAGGCTTAGCAGATGAGATAGATACTCTAGCTGAGAAAATAGTAAGCACTTTCGGCTGTGATGCCGTAGATCCTATATCTCAGATAAACATGATAAGCGAAACATCTAAGGTACTAGCAGAACCTTGCGTAGAACCTTTAGTTAGATCTTTGGAAGTAGAAGAGAAACTTCAGAAGTTGCTAAGCTCTACATTCAGTGAATTAGAGTGTATGGATTATCTAACTTTAGGCATGAATGATTTCATTATGGGTATGGCTAATAGCCATGACACATTTATTTACCTATTGAGACAACGCTTAAGATAGTGTAGTATATATAATTAGCCTAGATATTAAGGAGCTAATTATATGTCTAATAATTTTGATAAACAATCTAGTCTTGCGCCTATACTAGAAAGTTATATAGAGGCGCCTGCAGCTATTAAAGCAGGCTTAGGTGGGCTAGTAGGTTCTCTAGGATTAAAAGGAGCCTCAAGTAGTAATAAAGCTATAAGAAATTCTTCAATAGTAGCAGCACCTATTGCTGCTTATGCTATAGGGGGCGGCGCAGGTTTAGCAGGTGCAGCAGCTCCTTTACTAGTATCAAATAGCGGTATAGCTATGCCTACACTACTAGCCGCTACAGTAGGCCAAACCTCTGATGCTATTAAACATATAACACCAATGCTAACTGATTTTACATCTGCTAATGTCAAAGACGCTATACCTAGCTATTTAGGTGCTGCTTATTTAGGTAAGCTAACTAGTGAAGTACCAGAAATAAAAAAGACTCTAGAAGCCAGAAGATCCTTAAAAGCTAGGCTACTAGACCCAGATGTTAACCCAAATATACTAAAAGAGGATTTAAATAATTTGAACTTAGATTTAGCTACCACTCATATATTGCCTGGCGGTTCAATAGTTAAGAAAATAATTAAAAAAAGAAATGACAATAAGTACATAGCTAAAGAAATGAAAGAAGTTGCTGAGCTGTTAAAAACACCAGGAACTAACTACAAAACATCTAGTTACGAAAAAAGAGCTTTTGGTACAGGTCTTGGTAATTTATTTAAAAACAATCCTGCAGTAATTGGTACGGCACTAGCCGGAGGCACAGTTGGGGCATTCCTAGGATCTAAAAACAATGGTGGAGCATCTGGAGCAGCAAAGGGGTTTCTAACGGGAGCTGCGGCTGGAGCTGCTGCTCCTGGTGTAGTTAACAAGATACAAGGTATTGCGCCCTTCATAGGAAAAGGTCTTGCAGGCGCTGGCAAAGCTACAACCACTGGACTCGGTAATGCTTATAGAGCTACAACCACTAGAGCTGGTAATGCTTATAGAGCTACAACCACTAGAGCTGGTAATGCTTATAGAGCTACAACCACTGGAGTATCCAGGGGAGCAAATTACGCAAATACCGGAATACAAAATACAGGAGCTGGGTACGGAAACATAATGGGAATTGCAGGTGGAGCTGCAGCCGGAGGTTATGCAGGTTATCAAGCAGGTGGAGATGAGCTTGGTACCACTGGTGCTTTGACTGGGGCCTTAGGTGGAGCATTTTTAGGTAGAGGCATGGCTAGAGCAGGCCATATGGCTCTGGGTACCAATAGAGGTAGGGCTCTAACACAGCAAGCACAAATGCAAGGTAGAACAGGAGCTAGACAAGCTTTTGGCGGATTTAGAACTAGTAACGCTGATTTAAACACGTTAGCTCAACAGCAAGCAACCAGAAGTAATGCTGTTATTCAACAAAATCAAGCTCAGCTGCAGTCTACTCTACAAAAAGATGTAGGTCTAGGCGGTTACGGATTAAATGCTGCACAAGCAAATCAGGTAGGAACTGAACTTAATAAAGCTACGCAGTATGCTACTGGGGCAGCTCCATCTAACTTTATACAAAGAGGTGTAGAAAGATTTAAGAATATACGAAATATGGATTATGCTAACGCCAACCAGGTTTCTAACTACGTAGTACCAGGTGTTATACATGGTGCTGTGGGCGCGGGTGCTGGCTACGCAGCAGATACTTCAATGGGTGGAACTGGATACACTGGGGCTATACTAGGCGGCTTAGCAGGAGCTGTAGGTGGAGGTAGTAGATTTAATCAGCAATTAGGTAAGACTCTAACATCTAGGTCTAGGTCAGTAGCAGAGCAGTATAGCCAACAGTTAGCGACTTCACCAGAACTTCAAAGAAGAGTATTAGGCAGAACTGGTAATGCACTTGCTGCTGATTCAAATGCAGCTACACAGTCACTAGGTAAGCAGCTAAGAGGTACAGTCAATACTCTAGAAGCAGCAGCTCCAGGGTCAATTAAACCACAAAAAAATTCCTTAAGCGTAGTTAACGGCAACATACAGTTTACGAAAGGAACAGGCGGTACCCCAGATCTAAATCTAGCTGATGATATAGCTCAAAATCTAGGGGCTAAAAATCCAGATTTAGTAAAGAGTCAGCTACAATCTGCATTACCATCAAATTCACAGGACAAGGAGATACTATCTAACATGCTAGCTAAGGGCGGTCCTGAAGCCGAACAATTAACTAATGTCCTAAATTCCCATTCAAAAGAAATAGTTAATATATCAAATCAAGTACACGATGATGTAGCAAATGCTGTTATATCTCAGGGTAAAAGAATAGACTCAGCATCAACATTCACTAGAGGTGGCTCTCCCTTGGCTGGCGGTGGAGTAGACCCAGCGTACTTAATGTCCCAACCATCAATGAAGCAACTAGCCAATGACTTAAGTAACGGTACTTTAAAGAGCGTAGACGAGATAAAAGCTGCTATAAATGCTGCAGGCATTTCAGCGCCAGGCTATGCTGACGAAATGGCTGAAGCTCTTAAATACCAATTTGATGACATAGCTAATGCAGCTAAGAATAACTTGGATAAAGCTTCTACCAACATGAAAAACAACTTGATTGGTACGCAGATAAATATACAAGCTAAAGCTCATGCAAACGAAATAAGCAATGTAACATCTGCGTTTGAAAGAGCTAAGACTTTTGCAGATCCTAACGACCTTGCTCTTCTGCAGGCCCACGGGAACGATCTAGTAGAGCTTCAGATGAGACAAGGTCCAGCAGGTCAGAGATTAGCTACGCAGACATTAAAACAAATGACAGAGGCTCTGCAGTCTAGTGACCCATCAAAAATAAAAACCTTAGCCAATGACTTAAATACACAAGTAGGAACTGCTCTAAGCCAGCAATCCGCAGCAGGCTTCCAAAGAGCTACTTCAGGTGTTTCTTCCGCAGCTAAGAATATATTCAAAGGGGATTTTGATGATCAATTCTTAGGTAATGCTAAATCATTTGTGCAACCAGGTAGTAAAACAGATATGGCTCTAGATGCCATAAATGCGCTAGACGATGTAGCAAAAAAGCAATTCATGACAGGTAAAGTAAACATAGACTCAGCTGACGTAGCTCAACTTAATAGTTTAGCTCAACAAGTAGGAGCTAAGTCTTTTAAAGTATTTACTTCTAAAAACACAGTACTTAAGGGCGTAATTACAGATCCTAATCAAGCGCTACAAGCAATATCAGGTAGAATAACTCCAGGTAAAATAACTAGCGCTTTATCTGGAAAAGGAAATAGCACTAAGTCACTGCAAGAAATAGAAAACATACTAGTATCAGTAGGTGCTGTTTCTCCAGGTAAACTTACTCCTCAAGCTTTAGAAGAACTAGTAAATGCTAAAAACACATGGTCTAAGTCATTAGAAAAAAGCATATCTACTTTCAAAACAAACTTTGCCGCTGAAGCTGGAGCTAATCCTATATCAAGCAAGGGTTTAAACGTTAAACAACTATCTGGAAGAACAACTACGACTATAGACGATGCTGCTTTGCAAACTGCCCAGAGAAACGCCACTGAGGCTCCTATAGTAAATACAACTCAAGCACCAGTAAGCTTAACCTCTACATCTAGAGGATGGGCTAGTGCACCTACTAAAGCTATTCTAGGAGCTGGAGCTGTGGGGGCAGCTGGGTATGGCGGGTATAACTACTTAAAAGCTCCTACAGCTGAAGATAAACGATAAGGAGCTACTAAATGCCACTTTTTGAGAAAAAAGAAAAAGACAAGACGAATGCTTACCTAGCAGGTGCAGCCGCTTTAGCAGCTATGCCTACAGCTAGTAGCATATCTGAATATCTAGCTAATGAAGCTAATTCAGAAGCTAGAAGATTCTCCAGAAAGGGATACACTGGAGATATAAACTATAGAAACTTACAAGCCTTGAAAGAAGAAGTACTTCGCGATCCTAGTTTAATAAAGGACCTGCAAGTTTTATCAGTACCAAGTAATAGCTATAGCTATTCTTCCAGCTTGCCATACAATAAGTCTAATTATATACCAGGACTAACTAGTAGCCAGCTAGAGGATATGATACGAAATAATAAGAAGTTCCTATCAGCGGATAAATCAAGAATAAATGTATCAGACTTTATAAAGGGAGTAAGAAACACAGGGGGGTATGTTACTATAGGAAAGTCTGGAGATGTTATAGATTTAGCCCACGAGCTAGGACATGCAAGGGCTTTATCAACAGGATCTAAAAGATTCGGGCAAGGATATCAATGGTTGCAGAGTATAGGTAGAACAAACCCTCTAGCTTTAGCTGGAGCAGCATCTGTTGCTTCACTGCTTCAAGAAGATGCGGATAGTCCTTATGCGTATGCCCCAGCTCTAGCAGTTGCAGCTACTCAAGTACCAGTAGTTAGGGAAGAATACTTAGCTTCAAGAAAGGGTTTAAATGCCTTAAGTAAGTTAGAGGATTCCGGCTTAGTAGAAAAAGGTACTTCTGCCCTAGCTAAGAGTAAATACTTAAGGTATGGCGGAACTTACTTAGCTGGAGCTCTAGGAGCAACAGCAGTACCTGCTTTAGTTGCCCTAGCTAGGCAAAGATACGGAACCGATGTTCCAATTGTTGCAGATACTAGAGAAAAAATTAAAGATATATCTCCTGCCAAAGCTGGTTTGTTAGCCGGAGGTGCGTTACTAGGCGGTGTAGCCTTATCTAGATACAAACCCACAGCCAAGTACTTAGATGAGTTAATAGGAAGTAGAATGTCTAAGGGCAGGGATATAGACGAAGCTGTGAAGAAAATAAATAAAGAAATTAGTAAGAAGTCTTAATATCTTCTAGGTCATTATCTAAGGGCTCAGGCATAGGTAATTCTATTTCTTGACTAAAAGGAAATTCTTGCTTAAATAGAATACTCATACATATGTTACACACTCCTCCATCAGGTAGTTCATCTATATCAGAGTGTAAGCAAATATCAGGTGTTAAATCACTGTCTTCAAAACTCATGGGAGATACCTCTATGAAAAGAATTGATACTCTAGGATCCTCTGTAGCCGCTAAATCATTAGCTGAAACTGCAGCAGCCCCACAAGAATATATTACAGCAGAAGAAAAGGAAATCAAAGAATTAGATCAAAAAGTAGAAGATAATCTACCTAAGACAGGATTGTCCGCCTGGGAGCAGCAACTAAAAGATGCTAATATATCTAAGCAAGAAGCCGCTAAAGTACTAGACTCTATATTAACTAGAGGTATCTACGAAGAGGTATATAAGTACGGACCTACTGTATTTAAGTTTAGGACTAGAACAGCTACAGACGCAGACAGAGTAATAGAGATGCTGCAAGAGTTTGAGCCAAGAACAAGCGTAGCCTTACAGCATTTAATAACTAGAATAAATGTAGCCAGTAGTTTGTCTAGCTACGGAGATAGGGTATTTTCTTTTAGCTTAAACACAGATAATAACAGAGCTTTGTTAGATACAGAGTTTAACGAACGCTATCTGTTTATTAGTAATATACCTCAACCAGTATTCTTTGCTATGACACAAGTTCTGGAAAAATTCGATAAGAAAGTTTCGTTATGCTGCGATCCTAGATCTCTCGAAAATTTTTAAGTATCCCCTGGGCTAGTGCTAGGGCTGAGCTAATGCTGAGAGGCTTGTCTCTACCGCCTAGGGGCAGTGTTCAGAGCTGCTTACTTGAGGAACTTATACATAGAGAAAGACTTAGGAAGTGGCATTACCATATGTCAGATATACTTTCTCTAGCTGCTCAGATATCTGGCAATAAGCAAACACTAGATAAGCTAGTAGATCAGACAGCTACTTTGTATAAAATGGAAATACACGCTGTAGGTGCTTATGATTCAGGCATAGAACATAAGACTACAACCGAAGAGGCAAAGAAATCTGACAAAGACCTCTTAAAGATTCTGGATGGTTTACCTGATGTCTGATCCAAATATTGGTACTTACCCCCAAGCAGCGGGTAGTTTTTATAACTCAGCAGCTATGATGCCCCATAGTGGTGGTAGAGTAGCACCACAAGTTCCTACTTACGGTGAAGGCTTACCTGGGCTTCTTAACGCCTCTAGAATGCAGATAAGCGATCCTAATATACCTAGAGGGTCTAGCATACTAGCCTCTAGATCTGCTAATATGGAAGCATTCTATAGAGCTCAAGATAATAATATAGGTATGGCCACTACAGGACTAAATATAGCCTCAGGTATAACAGCAGTTGGTGGGTTCTTCGCAGGTAGTAACGCATTAAGAGCAGTACTTGCAGGAGCTGGTGGTTTAGGGTTAGGTTTTGGTATGGCGATGACATCTAGTGCTCTAGACAGATTTGCTAAAGAAAAAGACAAGATACGCTCTGTACAAAACGCTTTATCAAGTCTAAATTTAGTAGGAAATCAGATGGGTGATAATCTAACTGGTTCACTTAACTACTCATCCGCTATTCAGATAAGCAACGCCATACAGTCAAAAGCGGGGGGATTTAAGTCAGAGGACTTAAAAGGAGTCATGGATTACGCCGCTAAGAGCGGAGCTTTGACAGGCTATACAAGTAACCCTAAGCAGTTAACAGATAGGCTAGTTCAACTAGCTAAGGTAACTAAAGAAATAGTAGACATAGGAGAAGGCATAACAGCAGCAGACGCAGCTAATATGCAAACTATGTTATCAGGTATGGGCATAAGCGCTAATACTATAAGTAAAAAATCCATAGGCAAGAGGCTAGTGATGGCTGGTAGAACAGCTGGTCTTAGCTTAGAAGAAGTAAATTCTCTGGCTCAGCAATCTGGTCAAGCATATCTACAAATGGGTTTAAGCGCCACTCAAGGCGTATTAGCAGGTGCTCATTCAGCAAGCTCAGCTAAGACACTAATGGGTATTGGTGTATTATCCGAAAAGGATATAGGTAAACTAGGAGGGCAGTCTGGTCTGCAGCAAGGGTTATTTAAGGCAGGATCAGCTTCCATGTCCAATCTAACTCAAAAACTAGTAATGGGAACTATGAAAATGTCTGACAAGGGAGAAATGGTAATAGACCAGGATCTTCTAGATATGGCGGTATCTGGCAGACTAAGCCTAGAGGATCTAGATGTTAGAGCTAGAGAACAAATGAAGAGAGTAAGTAAGTTAGATAGCAGAAGCAGAAAACTAATGATGGAGCAGATACAAAGGTCAATGCCAGAATTAGCGGAACAAGTATCAGAGAATATAAATGCCGAGCAGCAAATGGTTCTAGCCGGTAGGGGAGTTCAGGAGCTAAGAAATAAGGGTATGTCAGTGCACTCCGCTATGGAGTCTTTCTTTGGTGGTGATAAACAGGCTATAAAAGCTTTTACAGAGTACGCCAAAAACTTACCTAGTATACTTCAAGAACAGAAGAGACAGAACTACCTAGCAGAGCAAGACAAGTTACTAGCTAGATCTTCACAAGCAATAGATTACTCACAATTAAATAGTAACAATATATTTACTAACTTCTTCAAAGCAACAGCAGATTCTTATGATCAATTAGTCACACTTGCTTTTAACCCAGAAGAAAGAGCTAGACAAGCTTTGCTACGGGAAGAGAAAGCCAAGTACAGAAATCTAGGATTTGCTAATGGTGTTAACGACAATTCCATACTTTCTAACATACTTAGGAATCAGGGTGTAACAAGAAACCCGTACACACTTAACACTCAAGAACTAATGCAGTTTAGCAATAAACAATTTAATAGCTTGCTAGGTACTAAAGCTTCTGGGGACATATTTAGCTCTAATCTGCTAGAGGGTGATAACTATAATACTATGTTAACTGAGAATGTTAACGCTAGCTTTAATAAACAGCACTTTGACGTACAGGAACAAATATACAGGAAAACAGGCGGAAGAAGTCAGTACTATGGTAGTATAATATACCAAGATCAGCTAAACCAAATAGAGTCAGACGCTAGGAATTTATTAAAATCTATAGAAGACAAAAAACAAAACGGAGAGTCTCTAAGCGCAACAGACTATACCAAGGGTAATTTAACCTATGACCCTAGCTCAGGAACATTTAAGGTACGAAGGGCCTATGATAACAGCAAGTTTGAGGAGACAGCTCATTTTGTAGGCAATGAGTTCAGAATGACTAACAGGGCAGCTATTAGTGGAGGTGTAGCAAGGTATCTGACAATAGACCCTTCACTTGATCCAGAAAATTCTGCAAATCGATATAAGGATATATCGGACTTAGCAGACGATATACTTATGGAAGATACTGATACCTTATTTGGGTTTATAGGTTACGGGGATAGGTTTATGGATATAAGAAATAAACTAAAAGGTGAATACTATGATAATTCTTTCTTAGAGATGTCAAGCAAGATACTAGGAGGAAATTTAGGAGACAGCGATTTAACGCAGGCAACAAAACTAATAACTGATGCCGGAAAGTCGTACATGAAGATGTTTGGGGAAAATAACTCTACTCTACAAATAAACAAGTCTAATTTAGATTTAGCTATTAAAGGATGGAGCTCTACTTCTAAAGACAAAGCTAAGAAATCTGCATACCTAGCTTTAAGAAGCAATTTAGTTGATAAAATAGAAAAGCAAACAACCTCTACATTCAGTAGCACCGATGACTTAACTGGTTTAAACTACTCAGACATAGAGAATATGTTAGCCAACACAGACTTAACTAAAGAAGAAAAGCAGGCTTTAATACAAACTGCTCTGAAAGATATCCAGGAAGGAACTTACGATGCTTATTTTGGTTCAGCAGGTACGAATGCTCAAAGAGGTGCAGCTAAATTACAGGAAGTTTTCCAGTCTGCAGCCAGCGTTACTAAAATGGTTGAAGGTCTAGATCAGTCAAAACTCACTAAGTTAGCTGTAGATTTAGGTAGCGAGTTCTCTTCCTTAAATAATGTATTTGATGGCACAGAGGGGTCCTCTACGCAATTACAGAAACTTATATCTTTAGCAGGTAATAAGTCCGGTTTGGCTCAAATTAATACATCAAACATGAATGACATGCTAAGGGACTTATCAGCTAGAGGTATAAATTTAACTAAAAAACAAGCTGCAGCCGCTGCAGCATTTTTACAAAAGTCCTCTAGCTTGCATCAGTCAGGTAGTACTAAAGATCTAGATACCTTGTTTAAAGCTTTGAATAGTGGGGAAGACCCAAGGGCCTCTCTCAAGACTAACGTAGAGTCTCTTATATCCTTAGCAAATACTGAAACCTTTTTAAATGAAGCTAAGTCATACGCGGCTAACGGTAATGCTTTATCTCAGATAGTCGTTGATTCTATAGAAGCAAAAAGAACTAACACTAATATTAACTCTACAGCTCTAATAGGCAGAAAATTCATAGAGCAGAAAACTAATATAAAGAGTCTTATGGGTAAGGATTACGAATCTCTTAGTGAAGATCAAAAACTAGAGATATCTAGATTAGAAAGCCGAGCCAAGTCTGAGACAGATCCAAATAAGAAAGAAACTGCTCTTGGTAGAGCTATAACTTTAGCTCAACAGTACATGCAGCAAAACCAAGCAAATCAAACAGGAGAAGGCGGCTCTAAGTCTCTGCCTTCAGTAATGACAGAGATAAGTCAGGGCCTTACTACTTTCAATGAGACAATGACGCAGCTAAAAAATGCTTTATCAAATCAAGGTAGCACAATGACCATAACTCTAAACAAGTAAGAGATTAGTAAATGAGCAGCATAAAACCAAAAGTAGAATACAGTACTGTATATCTATCTAATCCTAAAGACATACTAGTACACAAAGTTAAGTCACTTATGATTGATCTTCAGATAAAGAATTCGCATAAGATAGATACCGCACCTCAATACTATACAGGTGTAGCTATGTTACTAGAGAACTCCTTTATGGCAGAAGTTGCCTCTACTATACCTGTCTCTACACAAATAGAGGGATACGGAGACTATGATGGTTGATAAAAAGTATCAGGATTCTTCCTATGGATATAGGGGCATGCATTCAGAGTCTGAAACAGCATTTCCAGTATATTATGGAGATAATAAGCCTACTAGACCTCAAAAACTTCCAGGGAAAACTTTATTTACTAGGGAAGATTTAGCTAGTTATAACTTAGCTTCAATAAGAGTTCTACCAATATCTGATTCACCTAAAGACGACCCAGTATTTAATGCTAAGGGATCTTTTCAAAATAATAAAGATACCAAAGTAACCAATGAGTACATAGGGTTCATACTAGTTCAAGTACAAGAGCAGCATAACGAAAAATACGAAACGGTGCCTCTGGCAGGCGATAGCTTTGCGTCATTTTTCTACGGAGCTCAACCAGCTACATACACTTTTGCTGGAGTAGCTTTAAATACCACACAAGATAACTGGAGGGACTCTCTAGAAGTACTATATGCGGACTACATAAGAGGAAGCTCTTCTGTAAGAAATAGAACAGTAGTTCAGCTAAAATATGACCAGAGAATAGTAACTGGATTCATAAGCTCTTTCTCTCAAGCTATAGATTCTAACACGCAGTCGACATCCAATTTTCAACTATCTGTAGTTGTAACAGACATACATTACTTAAACCCTAAAAGCCAAGATAGAACTAAGCTAATAACTAATTTTAGCTCAGAACTAAACTTAGCTACAGCACTGGGACAAACAAATTTACGTAATAAGCTGCTAAACTCTGATAGGCTAAACGCAGTAAAAGATTACTCAAGAACTGGATTTATAGTTCCTCCCCCAGCTCCGCCTAAACTACTTGCAAGCTCTAAGAAGAGGGCTCCAAATTGCGTGCTTAGACCTCCTATTAAAGATGATGGAAGCACTTCAGAAACTAAAGACAAAGTAATATCAACTAACCTAGCAGATACAACCTGTTCAGGCATAGATGGTAGGATATCTATAACTAACCAATATCATAACGCAGTAGAGAGATATAAGAAAAACTTAGATAAACTAAAAAACTCTAGTACGGACACAGAAAAAAATGCGGCTCAAGTCGAGATAGAGTCAGCTAGAAATGATCTAACTAAGTCTAAGATATTACTTCAGTCACTAGATGACCCAAACTCTGAAGAGGCTAAGGCTCTACAGGACCAAACTATAGACGAACTTACTTCCAATGAAAAGTTACAACAAGCTGTTACAAACAATACTGCCGCCAATAATATAGGAATAGCTTCAAAAGTGGCGGGCGATAAGACAATCATACCTGTAGTGAAAGCTAAGGAACTATTTGTTGAAGGTATAACAGAAGAGTCCAAAAGAACAAGCGCACACATAGTAAATAGTATAGCAGCGCAGCAAGTTCTTAAGAGTAAATACACTACAGGAAAGCAAGCAGAGGATGTAGAAATAGAGTTAGAAAAACAGATGGAAGAAGCCAACGCTGAAGCAGAGAAAAGATCTAAAGCAAGAGCAAACAAAGATAGAAAAGAAATAGAGATACTAGAATGAAACAGCTTAGTAAGTACTCAGAAATAAGAGAACTTGGAACTATACTTAGCATACAGCAGCACGTAATAGACAAGTCGCCTCAAGTAACATACACTATAGAGGGTAATGTGGCAAAGCCTGACCTATACTGGAAATCTGGTATTGTAGAAGTAGACTATTCTTACAATAACTCTACAAGCAAGTCATTCTATTATGTTCAAGATCTATCTTTATTCTTACCAGATTATAAGCTAGCAGAGTGTAGTACCAAAGAAGAAATTACGCAAGTATGCGAGGCATACGGTATACTAAGAAGCAAAGACTTAGATATAGTTTACGGTAATTTGCCTAATAAGCTAAAATCTCTAAGGGCTACAATACTTAACTATTTAGCCTGGCCTATAGATACAATAGACAATGCTAATAAGTGCTCCTGGCCTAGGGCATTTGCCTACGCACTACAACTTCTAAACTCATATGGCTTAGCTTCTTTTTACAGGTACTTGCAGCCTTTACATTGCAAGAATTATTCTCTAGTGGACACTACTATAATACCGGAAGTAATACCTCCTAATTTAATAGCAGATAAAGCTACTAAGCTAATAGACCTAGTTTCTAGCTGCAAAGCTGAGATGCAAAAAGAAGGAATGCCTCTTAACACTCTAGACACTATTACTGAATGCTTAGACTCTAATAGGGAAATAGCTCCTTTACTAGAAGGCATTTGTTTAGTAATATTAGCTTCATTACTAAAAAACCAGGAGTACAACAATTGGATAATTTTATAAACTCCGGTACTAGAATAGAGTACCTAGTGTATATATCTGGAGTTAAAGTTCCGTGCTCAGCTGTCAGCGTATCATGCTCTGATGGTGGGGTAGCTAGCGCTACTGTATCTCTACCCCCTAATGAAACCATACTAAATTTGGGTAAAGGAGACAGAACTCAAGTAGCTATATTTTATCTTGATAGCTGGAAATATAAAGAGAATCCAACTTGGTGCCTACTAATAGAGGGGTATATATCTGGTATTCAATATTCTAACTCCGTGGCTAGCAAAAGTATAGCTATAAGTGTGTCAAGCAACTTCAATATACTTAATTCCATGTATTTAGAGTTCTTAGGTGGAGGTGAAACTAGCTCCGGTAAGTTAGGTAAACCAAATAACGCTGTGCCAAATGAGATAACTTTTAAGGGTAAATTCCCAGGTCAGCTATTTACTGTTGGTTTAGATAACAAAAATCAGATAAGGGCACCTTATGAGCTAATACAAAACATATTTCTAGCTACAACTGGTGAGTACAAAGATAAAGATACTGTAAAATCAGCCTCTAAGTTGGACATATCACAGGAAGTTGAGCGTATACAGAGCCTAGTGAAGCTAAACTATGATGAAAAAATAGCATCAATGACCGAGGCAGAGAGGTCTTCTTACGAAAAACAAGAAAAAGAGAGACTTCAAAAAGAGCTAAACACTGCCAGAAACCCTAAAATACAAAATTCTGACAATATAGTAGACTTGCAAAAGGAAGTAATACGCCTAGAAGTAGAAAAAATACTAAAAGATCGCAATCTAAACGCTAGAACACCAGTTTCTTCAGGATTTTTCTATAGATTTTTCACTCTTACAAGACTACAGAAGCACATTTTAGCCTCTCCTATGTTAGAAGGACTGATTTACACCACTAAAGACAAAGAAAAAGAGCCTAAAATGCCTTCCGGCGTGTTTCCAATGCTTAGAACGAGCAGAGGAAGCCAGTACGTAAAGGCTCTAGCAGGTCAATCAGGCTTCAAAAGTGGAGAAAATGGGTCTGCAAAGGCTCTTTTAACTAATTTATTTTCTATTTTTAGCTACAACATAACAGAAATAGCTTCTCCGCCTATTTTTAGCACTGATGATAGGGGTCTAGCTAAAGGAAAATACTCTGAACAAGGTGATTCAAACACAATAGGCTCTTTCATAAGTAAACCAAGTAGCTATTTTAGCGTACCTCCAGCCTGCAATGTCATTTTTCCAAGCATGAGGTTAACTATGAGCCATGGAATGTCTTATGACGGCATGCCAACCAGAGTTTATTTCCAAAAAACTAGTCAAGGGCGTAAATTAAACTTAGATAATAAGGTAGGTGATGGGTACGCACATATGGATTCGCGTGTAGGATATCCAGCATCTATAGCTAGACATGCAATAGACTCGTCTAAGGCACCAAGAAACGAACTAGAGATACTTGTATTCCCAGAAGAGTACTACTCGGGGCCTAAAACAGTGTATAAAGAGATAAATCCGATGCTGCATGAGATAGATAAAATAGAAAAAGCAGGTAGACTAAAGGATGAAACAGAAAAAATAGCTACTTCTACACTATCTCAACTAGACACTGGGTCTTTGAGGGCAGACCAGCAAGCTTTTGCTCGCGAAGCCTTCACTAAGGCAAAGGCAAAGGGGCAAAACAACTACGATCTATACCTAAAACAAGCACAAATAGAGTACGAAACCTTAAGAGCCAGCGGAACTAGCTGTACTATATCTATGGTATTCAATCCTTACATAGTACCAGGCTTCTCGTGCATAATAGCAGACCAAGAAAACATAGGATGTCACTTAATAGGTCACGTAGTTACTGTAAATCACAATATAACAGCGTATAATAGCAATACTACTGTTGAGTTAACAGCAGTTAGGAGCTTAAGGTCATTAATAGAGGGAACATTACTTGATGGGGGTAAGTATGACGTATCTCCATTAGAGCCTGTAAGCGAAGTAAGGGCTATTTTACAGAAAACAGAAGCAGCTAACTTCTACTACGCACATTTATTATATAGAGACTCCAATGAAAAGTTCCAAGACTCTAAAGAGCTAAATAAAGTCTTCTCAAAAGTGGCAGAACATAGGTCTAAGATAGTAAAAATAGAATCAGAACTAGAAAAA
>SXGQ01650960.1_pt1 | contig 15527 bp, 17 predicted proteins | sample 3178371 | NCBI WGS metagenome assembly SXGQ01 (sample SAMN11356859, study PRJNA531348) | freshwater metagenome | isolation source: freshwater sample F1-20 | place: China: Fuxian Lake, Yuxi | collected 2017-12-25
CATCAGACCCACTGCCCACACTATTACGAACACGACTGCTCCAATCCATACCAGCCGACTTTTGAGGCGATTTATCGCCCTTCTTCGTTGCCATCTAGCCGCCTGAACTTTCCTAGTCTCTATTGCTAGTGCATCAGCCTGTTCATTCTGTATATCTACCCAAGCCTTTTCAAAACGCTGCCACACAGCCCCAAGACTAGCCGGGGTGTCATAAATCATGGCTTCTCTAACCTGTGCCAGCATTTCGTTTAGCTTAGACTCCAAACGGATTCGCTCTAATGCCCTACGTCCTAATGATAAGTCACCCTTATAAACTTCTTTAGACTCAGCCTCACTCTGGACATATATCTTTGCTAATGCTTCGTACTGGTCGATAAAGTTGCCAAGATTAGACCATATATCATTAAGTACATCGTCAGGAGTTGACTTAGCTACTTCCTGAACTCTCTTAACTTCTTCGTTATATTGTTTCTTTTGCTCAGGACTAGGATCAACAATCTTGTGATACTGCTCTTTTAAGTCCTTTAATACGCCACTTACGTCACCGCTAGTACTCTTTATCTGCTTGTAAAGCTCTACACCCTTCTTCGCTAGATCAATCGCTGTGGTACAAGCCTTATAAGCCGCAGCAATCGTTACAGGGTCGATCACATCTTATAGACCAAATGCTTTCGTTACAAAGATAGTAAATGCAGAGCCTACCAATCCAGAGGAAGCCATAAGCATATACATAGCACCTTTGCCTTTATTAACAACGGCATTAACCTTAGCCATTTCCTGACGCAGCATATGGATTTCATTAATTAAGGTACGAACATCAGCCTGTAACGCACCAAATTCTTTAGGATCAATGTCAGACATTTCTAGCCTCTAGCTGTTCAATTCTGGAACTCAGTTCTTTTACTGCATTTATAAGAGCAAAGGTAAGTTCTGACATATCAACAATTTTATATCCATTAGCGTCAGCTTTTACGCAATTAGAAAATGCAGTTTGCTCAAATTCTTGCGCGATAACACCAACAAAGTATTTCGAAGGTGCATCAGATTTCATGTACTCAGCGGTAAAACGATAGTTTTTAGGCTCTACCTGTTTAATCTCAGTTAACCCTTTTGAGTAAACTGTAATATCCTGCTTATAACGCGCATCCGAATAAGCATTAAAAGTGCCGCCATTTAACTTCTGGACATCACTCATTGTAAAACCAGCAGCATCGTGTTTCACAAAAAATCTTAATGCTCCATCTACTGAAGTAGATGCTTGAGTTCTAATTTCAGCTTGTAAACTGCCGTTATTCCAATAAAGAGAATTATTAGAATTAAAATTAAAACCTTGTCCGCAAATAATTGAACCAAATACTTTTGTTCCGCCAAATGTTTGAGTTCCAGTATTTATAATGCCAGAAACAGTACTCGTAGCAACAGGCAATGCAGAAGATGCCCAAGCACTACCGTTAGATGTTAAAACATTACCCGCTGTACTAGGAGCTACAGTAGAAATTGCATTACTACCAGACCCAACAAGAACAGAACCAGTAGAAAATGTAGATGAGCCAGTACCACCATTTGCTACTGCAAGCGTTCCACCTAAACTTATTGACCCAGACGTAGTAACAGGAGAGCCTGTTACGGTAATACCACTCAAGTTGTTAGTAATTCCAACGCTAGTAACAGTACCAGTTCCCGGAGTTACAGACCCCCATGAAACACTAACGCCATCTGTAGTTAAATACTTACCTGAGTTATTAGTTTGAGTAGGGATAAGAGCATTGATAGCGTTTGAAGCCGTAGTCTGACCAGTACCACCCTGAGCAATAGGCAATGCGTTAGTTAGAGTGACGTTACCCGAAACGCTAAGATCACCGCCTACAGTAAAGTTATCCCCTGCTAGACCTGCTTGCTGGTCTTTTAACTGTGCCATCAACTCACGGATAGCATTGTTAATAGCAGACGGTGGGCAACCTTCAGCAATGTTAATACCGTCAATATCGGTATTATTTGCAGGAGTTGAACTAAATTCCGAAATCTTTGTCTTTGGCATGATTCACCTTTATAGCAGTCCTGTTAATGTTCCAATAGCAGCAGCACCGGGAACAGCACCGACAGGACGCTTCTGAGTCCTAAGACGGAGTTCCTGCAAAATAGCTCGTTGTTCAATAGGATCAGACGCAAATAGTCGCTTCTGGAGTTCAGCAGAAGTCTCACCACTAATACCTTTAGTTCTAGCTGCACCTTGGCGTAATAGTTCCATTGCCGTACCAGCCAATCCACCAGTAGCGTAACTCTGAGCCAATCCAGCAGCCTTACCAGTAGCCTCGCTAGTAGCCAAACGCTCACCAGTCTGAGAGCCGCCAATAATGCCTTTAGCAGTCTTAGATTGACGCTCTAAGGCATCTACATACTGAACAAACTGGTTATATTGGTCTTTGTCAGTAAAGGCATAACGCATCAAGGACTTTTGCTTGTCACTCTTAAAGATTTGGCGAGTAAAGTCACCGCCTTTGAAGTTCTCTAAGCGGCTATTTACGTCAGCCATCATGCCAAGTCGGAAAGCCTCTTTCTCAGCATCATTCATGCCTTTTAGCTTGTCTAACGCCTCTTTATAATCAAGTTTCTGATAATCCTGACCAGTTTCAAATGATTTTCTAAGTTTTTCGTTATCAGCAAATTCCTTGTTTGCTTTAGCGTAAATAGGGTTTTTTGCTTCTAGTAAATCATTAAACTGTTTTCTTACAATAATTACATCACGACCAAAACCAGTAACTTTATTTGTAAGCGTATCTGTTTCTCTTTCTACAATACGATCAAGACCAATCTTAATTTGGTGCATTACATCTGTTGGTACTTTCCTATCGCTTAAGAAAATATCTAGGCTAGGCAAATCCTCACCGTAAACTGCTGCTCGTTTTTGAGCTTCACGATACGCCTCAATAAATACTGGACGATCCATAAACTGCCGGAAATCTTTGGCATAGACATTTCTACTATAAGCCTTTGGATACTTAGCATTAGCAGCAGCTTTCTGATTCTGAGCCAAGAAATCAAGATACTCGTAACCATTGACGTTCTTACCCAATCCAGCGCGAGTTACCAAACCTTTAACAATATCGTTAGGTTGGTCAATCATTCTGGATTCTAGGAAACGTAGAGTCGCATCTTTCTTAGTTGAAGGAACGACATAAGCCGAGTACGCTAGGTCTTGTAGGCTCTTGCTAACATCAGCCAATACAGGACGAGGAACATTCAGACGCTCTAGCTCTGATAAAACATTCTGAGCCTCATCGATAGTCAGATTGTCTTTCTTTAGTGCATCAGCAATAAGTTTTGAGGCTGCTGTAGGCTGATCTCCAATACCAGAAGCGATTAAGACGTTCTTAATCATGCTTCCAGCACCACGCAACGCTAGAGGAACTGTAGCACCTAAAGTACCGCCAATAGCACCAGAAGTCGTAGCACCACCAGTAACGTCAGTTTCAGCAGTACCAGCACCAGTTAGCGCACCTGTAGCTAATCCAGTAGCACCACCTCTAACTGCTTGCTGTGGCAATGTCGTACCAGTTATAGCCTCTTGAACTGCTGGAGCAGCTTTACCTAAATACTTAAATGCAGCAAATGGAGCCGCTAAAGTACCAGTTAATTCAGCACCACCGCCTAAAATTGGATAATCCTGACGGAATTGCGTTTGCTGTTGGCGTAGTCTGTCACGCAATGCTTGATACTGTTCACCGCTAATCTGACCAGTTCTAAAAGCAGCCTCTAGTTCATCAGCAAAGCCAAACGTAGCACCTTGAGCAACCGACCTAACAGCTTCAGCAGAGCCGATATAAGGAGTTTTCGGCATCATTACCGACGGTTGAGTAGGAAGCTCTGCTATCGCATCCTTTTCCCATTCGTTAGCCATTATCGTTTTCCTTTTACTCTACGGACACCGTTGGAATCGATATAAGTTGCGCCATCAGGAACAGCCTTGTAGTCAGCATCAGTAAATACATAAGGCTCAAACTTAGGAATCTCTAACTTAACTTCGGCCTCACCAACTTTAGCATTGGTTCTACGCCTGTTGATAGCATTTTGATAATCACTTGCTCGTCTTGCATTGATGTCGCGCAAACGAATAATTGCCTTAGCTGCATCTTCCTTAGATTCTGCACTCTGTAATTCTTTAGCGGCTCGAACTGCATCACCTTCTGTTTGAGTACCCTTATTTTGACGCAGAGACTCATTAATGTATTCAGTTTTCCAACGCTCAAAGTCATTACGAGCAACAACATCAGGCGCAGTAGAACCAACTACGTTAGCAGCAGCAATTCTTACTTTTTCCTTAACTCCGAATGGAATAGTTCCACTAATAATACTACTTACATAACGGTTTGCATCTTTAGAAAGATTGATAGCTGATTGGCCTAAATCGAAATCTTCTTCTTCAGCTTTTTGTAATTGTGCAGGAAGTGGTTTAGCTTCAACTTTAGGAGCAAAATCAACAGGCTTGCCAGTCTGAGCATCAACAACAGGCAATCCCGGACGAGTAGGCAAAAATACCAACCGACCTTGAGCATCTACAGTCGGCTTATTCTCATACATCGTCTTACCTTCACCTGCTGGCTTACGAGCAAGAATTTTCCACGATTGTGTAGTTGGATCATATTGACGAGTAGTGCCATCAGCAAACTCTTTAATGTCTGGTGTTTTTTGCTCTTTTGGAGCAGCAAATACAACATTACCAGTTGTAGGATCAACAAGATTCCCACCAACAACAACAGGTTTTGGAGCCTCAGATGGTGCTGTAAATATAACTCTGCCCGTTAATGGATCAACTAAATTACCACCAACAACAACAGGTTTTGCCTCAGCCTGACCAGTATAAATAGGCTGTCCAGTTTCAAGATCAACAATCGTATTGCCGACAACAGCAGTATTTTTCTTTCTTGATCCCGGAGCTTGGAGCAATATTTCTCCTTGTGGGGTAACAAGAGATTGACCTTCACCTAGCGTTATCGGTTTACGCGATGCTGCTTCACGCTCTGCAACGATACGGAAAGCACCAGCAGGGTTCGTATCAAACTCATCAGCAAGATCAGGATATTTCAGCTTCATCGCCTGAATACCCGCCATTTGACGCTGCTGTAATCCAAATTGCTGTTGCTGTATTAAGTTTTGGATTCCTTGCTGATACGTCTGACCAGCACCACCAAAACCAGCCGCTAGTGCAGAAGTGATATTCTGGAACGGAGAACGTGGCGCACCACCAGCACCCATACCCTGAGCTAGTGTAGCTACACTACCTAGTAATCCAGCCAGATTCGCTCGTTTCTGAAGTGCAGCAGACTGTTCTGGCCCTAGTAGACCTTCATAGCCTACTGGTACACCACCAAAGATGTTAGGTACATAATCTTCTATTGCCATAATGTCACCTACATTAAACTAAGTTGTGGCACACCGAATGACGATATAGGCTGCGTCTGTGGTATCTGTTTGCCAGTCATTAAACCCGATCTAGCTCTCATCTCAGCTAATCGCTGTGCATCTTCTTGAGCATTTTGCTGCATGATGTTTGATGCCATATTCATCTGAAACGGGTTTTCTTTAGCAAACTTAGTCGCTGCGCCAATCTGATCCATTAACGTAGCAGGAGCCGTTATCGATGGGATAAGCCCTGTTGACCCACCTGTAGCAGCAAAAACAGGGTTAGTAGCTTGGGCAAATATGCCACTAGCACCCGGAGCAGCAGCCAATGGCGCACTAGCAGCAACACCGGTAGTACCAGCAGCAGGCATAGTCGCACCAGTCATTCCAGCAGTAGCAGCAGAACTACCAGCACCTAGAGCAGCACCACCTATGCCGCCACCAACAGCGCCTAGCAATGCACCTTTAAGTGGGTTACCGCCTCTAGCAGCAGATACACCACCGCCTAGAGCAGCACCAATCAACATAGGTTCCATTCCACTCATTATTTACCCCCACCAGAGCTAGTAGTTGTTTCCAGAGGCGCACCGTAGAAAATATTAGCTGCTTGCTGTAGATACTGGAATGGCAATTGTTGTGCAGCCAATTGACCCTGAATAGCCTGTAGATCGTAAGCCTCTCGACCTTGACCAACTTGCAACAACTTCTGAATATCTGCGTAGTCTTGAGCAGCCAATCCCGGAGCCATGCCAGCCGCCTGTTGCTGTCTAGCCAGATCAGCAGCAGTAATCTGTTGGGCAGCACCTAAAGCCCCTAATTGAGTCTGTAGAGCTTGTTGTTGACCTGCCGTTAGACCACTAGCACCAGCAAATCTATTCGCTATCGCTTGCTGTTCTAGGCTACCCAAACGACCCATAGCGGCTTCTTGAGCCTGACGTTCTGCCATGTAATTCGCTAGGTAGGCTTTCTGATTCTGTTCTGCTAATCCTCTAGCCAAAATATCCTGAGACTTAGCCGTTTGCTGTGCCATTGCACCTGAGCCATAACGACCAGCAGCAGCAGCTTGAGCCTGTAGATTCTTCATGCTCTCGCCAAACGACTCACCCGCTAGACGATTAGCCTGTGACAAAGCACCTTTTAGATATTCACTACCACCACCAAGGTAAGCACCGCCAGCAGTAGCCTTTGTCAATCGAGCAGCCTCAGATTCCGGCTGGCCTTCCATCATGGAACGATAGAAACCGGCACTAGGATCAGCGGCACTCATCCCTAACGCCTCAATCTTAGCGGCATAAGGGCTGTTATAAGCCATTTGGTTAGCTATTGTATTTTGAGCCTGAGCCAAAAGCGGATTACCCGCTAATGCCCTCTGCTCCGCTAAAGCCATCGCTTGCTGAGTCGCAGCAGAAGGCCCAACCGATAGACTCGACGGAGGCTGAGGCATATTCTGGTAAATGCTCTTTGCTTGCTCAAGAGCATATTGGATATAAGGCTTAAACTCTGGCCCTATTTCTGTTCTACTTTCCTGTCCACCACCACCCATGATTACACCTCACAAATCCATTTTCTAGGACGGAATCCGTAATGACTCGCCCTACGTTGCCAACCCTGACGATGACTGGAAAAGGTTAAGTATTTGACATCAGAATTCTGTGCCATATTCTTAATGAATTGTAAACCTTTTTCAACCACTTGATAATCGTTTTCTAACGTCCAAGCCGCCCAAATATGTAGCTCATGACCTAGCGGCTGTAATACAAAAAACCCGACAAAATGCTTATTTTCTAACGCTATCCATAACATCGATTTCTGGTTAAACAGATCAACGTAAACATCCTCAACTATCCAAGGCTCAGGACTTTTTGCCTTAATTTCTTCTAACCCCGGTTTGATCGTAGGCCACCAATTTCTAAGCTCCTGTTGCGGTACAAAGTTAAATTCTGTCATCCGACTATGATGTATCCATAAGTTTTGTCTGCTGTACTATTTGCCCAATGAGCAACAGTCGCAGAACCTTGTTGTCTATTAGAAACGTATAGGTTTGTCGTTGCAGCCGGAGCCACATAACCTACCGTAACAATAGCAGAAGGAATCGCAGGTCTGGTAGGACTTGTGCTAGTTCCGTAATACTCTAGCGAAACACCTATATCTGTAGTTCTCCACATAACCTCAGCATAATCACCAGCGTTCATTTCTAAAAAGAAATTCATTGCAGCAATTAAGTGTGAAGGATCGCCTGTACTCTTTCTAGCTGGCATATGAAACCGGCTATTCGATCCAGCGACATCCGTTCCATTCTTCCTAAACCAAATATCTACGTCCTGTCCGTCATTCGTTGTGTTCTTGTACTGCAATGAGAACTGAATGTTGTAAATGCCATAATTCCTGACGTTAAGACGAGAATTATCAGAAAGATAAATGCCATTGCTATAATCTGTTGCATTAAATTTAATAGCGTATGCTGTAGTCGTATTTGCCGCAGTCTGGTCTGTGGTGTCCTGAAACGCTCCGTAAGGCGCAGAATCATTCTCAGCAGCGTCAGATACTGGGATAAAGAAAATCAGGCTGTCATAGCCTATACGCTCGTCAAATAGGGTCGTTGTAACCGCATTGCCGGTATCTAGCGTCAGTAAGCCCGTGTTATTGGTCTTACCGTCCATGATCCCACGAACAACCTCACTCGTTACACGAGGATCAGCACCGAATACAGGTAAAGTCCGAAACTGTGTCATCGCATCCCGGCTTTCTGGACTTCAACATCTACACCAATAATAGTACTCCAGCTAGTATCTCCTACTGATGTCTGAACAGCAATTCTATGAAATCTACCATTGGAACGTAAAGAACAACGACCATCACCGTTCGGAGAAACAAAATCAGTATATTGCGGTGGTGCAGATAATGATTGACGAGTAGCAATAGCTACTGACCCTGTAGAGCCATCAACGTAAGGTCTAGCCATTGTGACCATACTAGGGCCAGCATCTATATCACCTGTTGATACAGTTGCCGACATAACAGAACCGTCAAATACGATTATCTTTTGCGCCCTTACTCCAGCAAATAACTGCAATCCACCAGCCCAAACAGGAGAATCTAGCGGAATATCTAGCGTATCTAAGTTGTTATCGTAATTATCAACCTGCTCTAATGTCGCAGAAGGCGTAAGTATGTAAGAAATTGACGTTATATCTGTCTCAGCATACGACCACCGCTTTAGCTGAATGTTGTAAATCAGCATCAAACTACCACCCTCTTTAGCAGGGAAGCACCAAAACACTAATCCCTTGATAGGGTCAACCGTTGATGACATCGTATTAGCGATATTCGTTAACACGGCATTATCAAAGAACCAGCGGTTTACTTTTTCTGAGCCAATCGGCAATACATTCTGACCATCGCAAGCATAAAACCCATCATCAGATAAGAAATACGTCAAACCACCAAATTGAATGATTGACCCAGAAGAAATGCCGCCCAAAGTCCTTGAAATAGCATCAAACTGGAAGAAAAACGGACTACCTGAGTAGGTCATTCGATAGATTGCCCTCTCTAAGAAGATCAACCCATACTCACCACCTGCTAAACCTGTGATATTCCCACCATCAGGCAGGTATTGAGAGTCAGACTGGCTGTAAAAACTAGGAACCCAGTTTATTTCGTTGTTAATATCAGACCAAAATACCTTAGCTTCATCTCCTGCGATATGAGCAGCCACAACAAAGTCACGAACAACAGTCACATACTTAGCTGGTGGAGCATTACCAGTTGCGGTAATCGTTGTACTCGACACAGTTTGACTAGAACTCACAGAATAAGTGCCATTTCCACCTGTACCAGTTCCATAACCAGTAATCGTCGTTCCACCAGTAACGCCAGTACCGCTAAGAGTCTGCCCGATAACTATAGTTCCATAATTTACGTTCGTAACAGTCAGCGTAGTGCCTGAAATTGACCCTACTAAGCCAGCATCATCAAGCCCATATACATAGGCTCCACCGCTAATATCAAATGATTGTAGCTTTGTAAGACCATTAGCTAAGATAATCTTTGAGCCAAACTGAGCAACATCCCACGATTCAATTGGGGAATAACCCGATGTCGTAAGCGGATCAAGACTGGTATCAGTTGGGTCAAACTTATAAACTTGCGTAGCACCTGCGGCAAACAAACTATTTGTGCTTGCATATTTACCAGCAAATGCCAATAGCAATGATTGACCTGCACTAGCAGAGTAATCTGCTGCATCTCGGATCGGAGCATATCCATTAAGAACTGGATAACAATTCTTGGCATCAGTTACACCGCCAGCAATTCCCGGCTGATCTGGTGTCCACTCACCAAAGTTTATTCTTGTCTCAGCCATGTATCACCCACAGGAGTTACTTTTACCCATTCTTCACCGTATATCGTGCCTTTTGTAATAACTACAGCACGACCTAAAACAGTTACTGCACCGCTAAGACGCTGAATTCCACCAAATGCTATAACTTCCGCTTTAGCTGTTATAGATGCAGACGCATCCACATCATTGTTAGCTACTGCTGAAACTAAACCACGACCTAAAATACTTGCAGAAGCTAATACACCCATCCCACCATTAGCAGTAACAACAGCAACTCCGCTAATTGATGCCGTACCAAAACGCTCTATAGTGCTTCCAGAAGTTACTACAGCAGAGCCATTTACAGCAGCCGATGCAGCTACTAACGAACTAATGCCATTCGTTGATAAGGCTGAAGATGATAACGGAGCAAACCCAAGCATTTATGGCTCCATAGGCCAAGTTACATCCCAAGGAAAACCAGTTTGTGACGGTATATCTCTTAGTGCTTGGCAATAATCAATCCATGCCTGTGATGGTGTCATATCACTACGAAAACGCCAATCAGTAGCAAACAAACGACGGTTTCTATCTTCTCTAACACTTTTGGCTTGTTGCTCATCCATAGCAGCAATAGCGTCAGCGTCCATATCCGCTATCGAGAACTTAGTAAACCATTGCCCATTTATCTGCTCAACGCCATCTCTAAAAGCAAATTGATAACGCGCAGGTTGAGCTTGTACACCGTTTAACACCAGATCAGCACCAAAACCATCTAGCGACTCTGCCGTTAACTGTTGAGGAAAACTTGTATTTGGATGCAATGACCTGAACTCTGATTCAGTCATTACTTGCCCTGTTTCTCTGATTCTTAGTTCCATGATTTCCTCAAGCAATAGCTAAGAAGATAAATGTTGAGCCACTTGCGTTAATAGCCGCTGGTGCTGTACTGCTAATCTCAAATCCTGATGAAAATGCGTCAATGTAATCAGTAGTAGTTACATCAGCAGCAGTTGTATTCATTAGCATATAAGGATCATTTCCAGCGACAATACCTCTTGATGTATCGTAAACATACCAGTCACCAGTAGTATTAATGCGCTTAATCATTACAAATCTTGCGCCACCAGTAAACCCACAATTAATTTGGTTGGTTGTTCCAGTACCTGTATAAGTGCCAACTTTAGAAACACCAGTAACAGTAGCAAACAAATAAGCAACATAAGTCGCAGTATTTGTATTTACATCTGCATTTGTGCCTACCGTAAAAACACTAGATGTCGGGCTAGTGTCATTCCAATATGTAGCGTCATCAGCAGTAGCAGCAGTTGAATTTAGTAGCAAATAGTCTGTATTATCATTATTTGCATATACAGCCCAATCGTTGATAGCACTACGGCATTTAACTATGATTAGCTCTGGAACAACACCCAAATTGTGAGATACGGTTCTATTTGCGCCAGTTCCTGTATAACAAACAACATCAAAAAAGCCAGCAGCACGACTAAACAAGTAATTGATAAATGTATTCGCTGAAGCATTTGTAATCGTTGATGTTGTTCCTACCTTAATCCCATCCATTACATCCCAAGGATTAGCTTGCAGAATAGTTACACCAGCAGCAACTTGTGCAGCAGTTGTATTAGATACAAGGTAGTTTGTACTAGTTAGACGTTGAGTCTGCAACCAACCTACAGCAGAACCTCTATTTTTAACAATTACAAAGTCAGCAACTTGCCCACCAACAACAGTAGCGTTAGCACCTGTGCCAGACCTAGCAGATATTCCTAATACATCAGCACCGACAGTAGGCTCTCTCATTAAACCTCTGCGGATCGCCATGTAAACATAGGTTCCTGCACTTGCGTTATATCCAGTATCAGTCGTATTTAACTGGAAACCTGTAGCCGTTGGAGTTACATACGTTGCTGAAGTTTCAGCAGTAGCAGTATTAGGATTTAGTTCTGAATCAGCACCTCCAACGACAAACCCTCTCATATCATCAATTAGATGCCAATCACTTACATCATCACTTCTTTTTATTAAAACAAATTGAGGTTCATAACCTAATGTAACCGTTGGCCCTGTAGCACTACCGTTGCCAGTATAGGTTCCGCAGCTTATCGCGTTTTGATTACCTAACTCACCAAAACCACCAGCATCGTGAGCAAACGCAAAAATTAACTTGGTTCCTGTTGTTGCTGATGAGGCGATAGTTACAGTAGTTCCAGAAACTGAAAAAGATGCGCTTGTAGAAATTGCGGAAGTTGAATTTAATTGCAACTTATCCGAACCCGTTAATGACCTATGCCATACAAACCAGTTACCTGTACTACCTACGTCTTTAACAATTACACAACCCAAACTGCCTAATATTGAAAAATCAACGGTATCTGCTGTTCCATTGGTATGCGCTACGGTTTTAACTTCAAAAAATTTGGCTTGCCTACGAAATGTCCAAGAAACATAAGTAGCTGCATTAGTATTTAATTTTGCCAATGCCCCTATAGTAAAACCATTATTGTTAAAAGTGGTTAAACCAGTAGCTTGAGTGGTTTCTGCCGCAGTAGAATCACTAGCTAAATCTTTAGTAGCCCCTCTAACTGTGTTGTAAAGAGCATTACTTGTAGCACCAGACCTGCCTTTGATCCAAACTAACCCACCCTTTGCATCAAGGTCGATGTTGTTGCTGATAGTTTGAGTTGACCCCGTTCCTGTATAAAGAAACGTAGAAAACACATCCTCAATAAATGCAGGTTCAGCAGCAGAAGCAGCACTTTGTAACTTTTTTGCAAGCATTATGCGTTTCCTACTCTAGCCCCATAAACCTGTGTACTTACTTTCCAAAGAACAATTACTGTATATCCAGTAGAAACTAACGCAGGAGCTACACCAGCATCAGTTTTCCAAACAACACCAGAACCGCCAAATGTAGAATCAGTCCAAGTCAATGAATATGCAGTTCCATCATCTACCATCAAAGTAACAGACTCTCCAGCAGCAAAATTAGTCGCTTTGGGTGTTCTATTCGCACCTAGTGTGATTAGTTGAATAGAGCCGTTACTTGGGTCAATTTCAAATGCAGCACCGTCAGTAATAGTAAATACATCCTCTAGTATTGCTCCAGTAATCGCAGGATCAACCAAGGTCTTACTAGACAATGTTTGAGAACCATCAGTTGTAACTGCCCGTTCAGCCGTATAAGTTACAAATACGTCCTTAGTGCCAGCACCAAAGTTAACCGCATTGTTGCTATTCGACGATTTTAAGATCGTAGTCCTAGCCAGCGTACCAGCACCTACCGTACCTAGACCAACTTCCCAATCAGAACCCAATGTGATTGTGTAGTAGCAAGTATTAGTATTACCAATTGCCGAACTAAAAGTTTGGAAACCAGTTACAGCCCCGTCCAGCGTCAATGTGCCTGTGCCAGTCGTGGTGGACGTTTCACGAACTCGGTCAGCAATAACTAACGGCATAATTACTCCATAGTCACGGAAAGGTTACCAGTCGAGATCGTAAACACATCGCCAGACGCAATCGTTTTAGACGCATCTAACGGTGTGTAATACAACAGATTACCGCTAGTTGAAGCATCCAAAATGCCGATATGCGTCACAGTTCCCCATGTACCAGTTGCAGTCGGGAAAGTAACCGCAGCACTATTCGTTGACACACCATTACTAGGCGCACCAAACGTCACAGCAGTACGAGCATAAGAACCACCAGATACCTCAGTACCAGTATTACCTTCACCCGGATCGCTTGTATAAAGACCCACATAAACCGTTGTTGGGCTTGTGTAGGATGTATTCCGAAGAACTGCATTGATAATAGCGTTCTCCAAGTAGTTTGACATCTCTGCCATGATTTACCTCACGTTATAAGACATTGACATTGGTTGACCGGAATATTCACTTGCTTGGTCGGTCGTTGAGATTCCCTCAATCGCCCTAGAATACAAGGTAGCCCAAGTCTGCACCCTCGCATCATTCATCAAATACGGCTCTGCCTCACCTAAGGTCGCATACAGCAACGCATCCGGGCAGTTCGCTAGGAATATGTTACTAGCATTAGTGTCACTTAATAGCGCAGGTTTAGCGTAGTACAGCATTTGAGCCGTATAAGCCGTATCAGGAACCGGAGCTAATTGCATCTCAGCACCTAAGATCGTGTAATCAACTGGTTTACCAGACTCAGTTACACGAGCTGTTTCGTAGAATGAATTAGGAGCTTTGTAGCGCAATGTTGATACCGGATTGGTATTCAAATGAATATCGCGCATCGATAAGAAGTCTGTCGGCAACCCTAGAGTTGAATCACCACCAGTTGTTGAAGCTGTAGCAACTACCAACATTTGCCGAATCCGTAAGTCTCGCTGCAAACGGTACTCAGCCAACTGAATAAAATCAGGAATAACAGAAGTCAGATCACTACGCGCTAGGTAGTTCGCTACCGTGTTCTTTAAGTCGCTGTAGGTCGTGATCGCCATTTCATTCCTCTAATTGCTCGAAATCTTTCCAGCCATATTCGTAAGTGCCAATGTGCCGGATGTGCATCGATAACTCATGGTCTACATACGTCTGGAAGCCCTCAGAACCGGCTTTAACGCAGAAATACACATCCTCACCACAAACACCATTAGAACCCCATCCAGCGTCAAACCAAGGTCTGCCAGTCTTTTCAAACACCTCTCGACGGATCATCACAGCACCAAATCCAACCGCTGTAACTTCCTCGATACCTTCTTTCCCGCGAGAATCAATGTTCGACCATTCATGAACGAGAGTCTCTCCATCCATGTACTTACGCAACATCTTCGCAGTCGGTGTTACTGGCTTCCTTCTAGTCGTTGCATTGACACCAACTATCGGCACTTCACGACTTAGCATGATGCTAATAATATCGTGAGGAAACCGCATATCGCTATCAATAAACAATACTGCCTCGCAACCCTCTTTTAACGCTGTCTCTGCCAACTTTTCACGCTGGTCAAATATCAGCGTTCCCGGCATTGTATATATGCTCAAACCGCCTTTGCCATCTTTACAACGGACTGACGCATCATGAGCCGCCATCCGAGCAAAATCAAAAGCAAAACCTGTGTGAACCTCATCCCTACATGGTACGCAAACACCAACTCTCATATGGTTCCTCGATACGTTTTCCAGACAGCATTATCAGGATCGTTCAGCCACTTAGCAAACCCAACGTTATCCACCACGTTAAAGCCCTTCATAATCCCTTTCTGGTTCAATACATCAATCACCGTAAAAGGTATCCTGGCTACATGGTGCAGTTCGTTAAGATGCCCTTTGCGCTCTTTATCGAAATCTAACTGAGCCTTATTAGCCTCAATGATCTCGGTAACGTCCTGTTTAGTCTCGATGACGATACCACCGTCACCATCCTCATATGCTGTTTGAGTCCGTATCGGAGTACTCATAAATCCTTTCGTAGTTCCCCCTAGCCCGTAGGCTAGGAGGATTTGCTACTAATTACAGGCTCATATCGAGATCGGCAATGATTCCATGAGCAGCTTCGTTCTTAACTTCCAGAGTGACTTCAGCCAGCAACTGAGTATTCTCAGAGTCACCAGTCTTAGCCAGATCGTTAGTCTGGAACGGACGCAGATACGCTAGTGCTGCGTATTCTGGGTCGAGTACCAGAGCATCACGGGTACGCATGAAGCGGTTAGGAACAACCGACATCGTGCCAAAGTCAGACATATAAACGTCAGCAGCACCGATAATGGTGGTCGGAGTGTTACCCGGAGCCATGTAACGCTGTGCAGCGATACCAG
>SXGQ01766981.1_pt1 | contig 15526 bp, 7 predicted proteins | sample 3178371 | NCBI WGS metagenome assembly SXGQ01 (sample SAMN11356859, study PRJNA531348) | freshwater metagenome | isolation source: freshwater sample F1-20 | place: China: Fuxian Lake, Yuxi | collected 2017-12-25
TATTACTATAATGATATTATATGTAAATTCTAATTCTGGCATTCTATTATACAAAGTTGTACCATTTTGATGAAAATTACTAAAGGCGTATTGAGTTGCAAGAGTATTTGTTGCAGGAGTAGATGGAATCATATCAGTATTTAACCAATTGATACCATCATAACTATATTTAGCTGGCGATGATCCGTCACTTGTTGTACCCCCAGCAACAAAGACACCATTTCCATAAGTTACTGTATTACATGTAAAGTTGGCTAGATTAGCAGCATTTACTGGAGTCCAATTAACTGGAATATTTGATGCATTAACATTAGAACCAATCGCTATACAATACATAATCTGTCTATCGCCAGGTGATGCACCTGCACCCATAGCAACAAGATAGGTTAATAAATCGCTACTATATGCAATATCTAATGCGCCTGTAGTAATACCAGAATTTGTTGCATTTGACCATATAGCACCATTGCTTGAATATTTAAGTGAAAGTGACTCTGATGGAGCCATTGCCCAGAAATTAGAACCAATCAGGCGAATCGATGTAACAGGGTTTGAAAAGCTGCCTGAGCTTGCCTTTGACCATGTAGTACCATTTGTAGTATATAAAAAACTTGTTCCAGAATCTAATGTCCCTCCTGCAACAATGAACCCATTTCCAGCTGCTAGAGTATTAAGAGAACCTGCGTATCCTCCTGTTATCGTGATTCCAGTCGCAGACCAATCTAAGCCATTAGAACTTCGCATAATCGTATTTGAACCACATGCATACCAATATCCATTATTTGCGTAAATTACATCATTCGTTGTGGTTAATGGGACAAACCCTAGTGGACCAGTCTGTGAACGAATATTCGCCCAGTTTGAACCATCAAGACTGTATTGAATTGTATCATATTGCGATGTTGCTGTACCACATGTTAGCCATCCATTTGTAGCATTAATAGTATTTGAGCGCTCTTGTGTTATAGGTAAATCATACACCCTTTGACCATTTATTATTATAGAACCATCTGTACCAAGATATGAAAAATTCGTATTTGAATATAACATTTGAGCCTTATCTGCATCATTATATACCATAAATCCAGTTGGTATTTGGTCAGTTCCTAGTCCTGGACCATATACACGTAATTTAGATATTGTTGATACATTAGAATTAAAGGTTAAATTAAACTTAAATGTATCGAATACTGTAGTTGGGAAGGTTCCATCGCCAACATTAAGAGTACCTGTAAATGCATCTATAAAACCGCCTAATCCTAAGAATCCAGTGTCATATGCTCGTGATCTAGGCACATATCTAGTTAATACATTACCATCAATCATCAATGCTGTAGTACCTTGTGGATTATTAACTTGTCCTTGATAAAAATTGTTGTCATCCGTATCAAACGCTGATATAATTGGAATTGGAGGATATACGAAGGTTGTGAAATCAATCTCTTTGAATCTAAAATATTCGACAGGTAAAGCTTCTGCTTGTATACCAAACCCACCTGGTCCTCCCATAGTATATGCACCACCAGCACCACCGCCACCTACAATAATTAGTGGCTGTGATGTCATCACATTTGATCCGAAGAATATACCACTGAATCCCCCACCTTGTAAACTGATATTATCTGTTACAGGTGACCCATTTGATGCTTCCATGATTGATGTTCCTCCACCACCATATCTCGGTTGTTCATAACCTTGTATCTGTGTACCGTTTTTATTAAATTGAAAATTATCTTTATTTCCACCCTTTCCTACAACTAAATAGAGTGTTGAAACACCATACTGTTGAACAAGTGTCTGCACATTTATTTTCGCCTTAGCATACGCTCCAGCACCTCCAGTATAATTTGAAGGTCCAGTGATTGTACCATTACCATGCCATGTCGCACCCCCTCCTCCCCATAGCCACACGGTTGCTATATCATTTGCTGTATCCAATTCAATTCGTCGCACTGTTATACTGGAATTAGAAGTCGCCATTGATTCAAATAAGATTGTACTCGTGTAATTTGATAATCCAGCATAGGAATAATTGTTGACTGTGCCATATGGTTGTATTAAATACTGCATAGATGAGACGGTTCCACCATGAAGCCCAATCGTCGTGCTTATACTGCTTGCATATTGCGCACCCTGAAAACTCATATCAGCATTTGATATGGTCGTCTGATTTGACAATGAATTGGCCAGATAAAAATTATTATTGTATTCTGATACGAATGTCGTTAAACCAACGCTACCTGTTGATATAGTGCTAAAACTGTTTGAAAATGTTGTAGTAAAAGGGAATAACGCAAATTCATTTTGAACCAATTTCTGAAACTCTCTGAAACCAAGTGAGTTCGTCATAATCGGCTGAGATTGTTCATACTGAGATTGCGTATATGGTATTACACCCTGTGGGCCATAATCAGCAAATGCATTTGCAACAGTTGATGGCATTATATACATGAGCTGAGGGGGTGTTCCTCCAACTGGTTCTGATGTCTGTCCAAAATATGTTGCACCTGTACTAACAACCTGAGATAGGGGGTAAGGAAGTACGCTGCCTGTCAAATTCGTAAACGTGATATTCGACCCCGCAGAATTAAACGGCACCATATAATACATGGAATCATAACTTAGCAGCTCATTACTACCTTGAGTATATCCATTAATCTTGACATCATCTGGCTTAACAAACGATGGGTCATAAGCATACTCGTACCATGTACCATTTTCAATACCAAATCCAGGCGTCAAAGCAAGAGTGCTTGGTCCATACACATATGAATTGGAAAAACTTAAGACTGTAAGTGCACTTGATAAAGAGATAAATTTACTGGCCAAATATGCACCCGTAAAAACACCTACATATTTAATAAGAGTATTAGGATCTTCAGCAGTTGTAGAAATACATTGTAGAGGATATATTGCACTCTTGAATGTAAATGAATTCACTTCATATAGCCCATCTGTTGGTAGAAACCCGATTGCATTAATCCCTCTTCCAAATTGAATTACACCATTGGAATTTACTGGATATCCAGATACATATCGTTGAATAGATGAAACTGTTTGAGAAAATCCAATAGTATTGCTTGTAGTAATAGGGTCGTCTGCCTGTATTGGTATATAATAGTCGTCATACCAATGAACGATTTTAATCTGAGATGAGGATGTGCCTTTGTATGAATAGGTCGCATTTGTTAGTGGTTGCAAGAGCGCATTTTCACTTGTCGGACCAAAATAGCTATTTGCATTTGAATCAAATGGAGTTATACTCTGAAAGGTGTATTCACTCGTTGGATCTATACGGAATATAGTATTGGGAACAAATCCCAGCTGCCCTTCAATAAATCCACGATAATCAGTCAAATCATTACTGACTCCTGAAATATCATAGCCAATTGGTTTACTCTGTATAGATATATTGTTTGCATATTTTGGATCAGACGGATCAATCCCTTGTAGTGTTGACTGAATTGGTAACCGTAGATAGTTTGAATCATAATTTGATACAAATGGAAAATTGTTAAGATTTGAAGCCGCATAAGGATTCGCAAAGGGGCTGAAATTGATATAGTCTGTTTTAATATTTGTATATTGAGTATCAGTATATACAACTGGACTGAATTGCATATTTCCAAACGATAGACTTTGACTTCTAAAAATTCCATAGTATGTTTGACCTGAAAATGTGCTTACCTGTATAGATAAATCTGATTGGCTTGTTGTTGCAGAATTTGAGGCAATATAGTGGAGTGGATTCTCTTTTCTTTTGAATGGTGTTCCAATATCTGCCATAAATGCACCTCTATCATGATAGACATATGCCGATACGGGTGTTCCAAGTGTTGTACTTATTTTTGGATTTGGATTTGAAATACCTATAAATGAAATGTTCGTATTATATGCATATAGGCCCGTGCTTATAATTCCTGGTGGCCATGGCGCAGTGAATTCAAATTGCACATAATTTGCCTGGACATTCAGATTTAATGTTGGGCTAGATGTAAACGCTGCTTGAAAAGGCATAGAAGGAACAACTGGATTTAACATTAGAGTTGAATAATTTGAACTGTCCATTAATTTATTGGCAGATAAATACAGAAATTCATACGGTGTTGAAAAGTATTTCTGAGGCACGTTGCTATTCAACGTATCTAAGATTCCAGTATAGAGTCCCTGTTGATTATAATCTGAAAAACGGTAATAATAGGGGAGAGGTAGGGTCTCAACTTGGAGCGTCTGTCGCGTCTGAGATCTGAATTTAAACACCGTGTAAGATGCAGGTTTAATACTTACAACAGAATCAACACTGCGCGATGACCGATTCGTTTGAATAAAGTAATTGCTCGAATCTATAACCTGAAGGCCAAACTGGAAATTACTTGATGTGACACTATAAGGAATCATAGACGTTGATGGATTGATACCGTCCGAATTTATTCCACCACCAAATGGTGATGTTTGACCAACTAGATACGTATTTGCAGATATAAATTTGGGCCAATATCCTGGAGAATTACTATATTGATTTACTGTTGATGTAATTGGTGTTTCTCCAGAAGCTAGATACTCAGCAGTATACCCACTTCTTACACCAGATGCAGTTAGCCCATTTTGAATAAAAATAATATTATTTGTATTCAAGAAATAATCTGCTCCATATGTCGCATATCCAATAGCGAAATATGTTGTAAGTTGCCGCTGTATATAATTATACATGTCCGTGTATATTACTTTCGATTGATTCAACGTATTGGATGTATTTGAGAAGCTTGCTGGTGTTAATCCAGCATTCAAAATCGCAGATGCAAGATTTCTGCTTGAATTTAGATTAATCAGATTTACAAGTGAAGTATTAAGAGTTAAACTTACAATATTCACACGTAAACTGTTTGTATCATAGGCAAGCTGATAGCGATTAATAAGGAAATAGCGGAATGTGTGATTTAATCTATATGTGTCTAAACGATCTACATTTGCATCAAGTAGAAATAGGATAACCGGATCATCAAGACCCGATGAATTGAAAATAACGTGTGTATATACACTATCTTCAGATGATAGTAGATTTGGTGGAACATCTAAATTAAGATATGGATACACTTGTGTATCAGTAGTATCTAATAAGACTTCATACAGCACTGGATAATAATATGCTATTTTCACTTGATTAATCGTATACTGTGATAAACCTGCATATCTAGACCCCCAATAATATGATGTTATTTGGTCCATAGTAGGATTCGTAACGTATTTTTTATTAAGAGCATCAAAATATGTATCTCCAGGCTGATTAAAATTCACACTTAGATCTCCATTTGCAGTAAAAGCATTTACAAATCCTGAAAACCCCGTAGGATAATCATAAAATAACGGAGTATAATTCATTTGAATCTGTAACGTATTCAAAAGATCTGAAATATTATAGCTGCCCTCAGCAATATTAATTGTCCTAGTTACTGGAAATCCTAAAAAGCTATTAATACCCTCACGTCCACGCTCAATTACTGATAAGAATGTATTACCCTTTGCAGCCCGGAAATAAAAGAAACTACTGAGAAGTTTAATTTGTGTTACTTGAATACTTACGACCTTCTTATATACACGGGGCGGCTTTAATGTGAAGAAGGTTGGCTGAGGAAAGGCAGACCTATCGCGATTTTTACTATCAATCAAAAAAAGGCTGGTGGTATCCTTTCTAGCAGTTTCAAACTTTGTCTTTCCGTATGGCTTCAGTGCTTCATCCGGAAGGGTGTCAAAGAGAACCAGTTGATTTTCTGGCACCTTTTGCTTTTTAGTTGCATATGGTGAATAATATGAATTATTTCCGTAGAAGTTCGTTTTATCATACTGAAGTTGCCGTGCAAAGGAGGCAAAATTTGCACCGTTATTTTCATTTGACCACTCCGAATCTATCTCAGAATCTAAATAGGTATCTGAGTTTCCTGAGTCTTCATCTTTTTTCTTATCTGTGGGCTTTCCTTTATCATTCTGCCCCTCCATGTCTACGGTAGTGGGTGATTTGTCTTATTCTCGGATTCCGGGTTTAGACCTCGCTTTTTACACGCGATTCAGTCCTTTGTCAAATATGTGTATGTGTCAGATGGCAACGAACGCAAGTCCCTTCATCGTCAATATAGTCCCCCTTCAGAATCTCGCGTCAGATATAAGGGGTACAGATGCTACAACTGTCCTTCAGGCACAGGTTGCAAATCTTCAGACAATGATTGACACGACGAATCACATCATATATACTGATGCAATAAATAGCTTCACTACAGATAAGACAATTGATATCTATGCGAACTTGAATTTGAGCAATGTTGGACTTTATAGCAATAGCAATGCAGTGATTCTAAACACGAGCACTACTGCCACGTCATATACGCCTCTTATACAAGGTGGGCAGGCAACGACGAATGCTGGAGCATCCACTATCGTATCTTTTTCAAGTAATTTTACTACTACGCCTGCAGTTTCAGCAAACTATATAGGGTATAATCCGATCTATTTATCATTTAATAATGTATCGGTATCATCGTTTACGGCTTACTCTTGGAGTAATAATATTAAGTCTCCAACGGCGGCTTTTAATTGGCAGGCAGTCGCTTAGGTGGCAGCCTGTGGCAGGCAGTTCTTTAGAACTGCAGCCTGTGGCAGGCAGTCGCTTAGGTGGCAGCCTATTGCGTGTTATACGCCATTTAAGAACGACTAGCCTTAGCTAGATAAATGGATTCACTACCAGGTATGAATGAGTGTGAGAAAGGTCCCTCTGATTCGTGTCGTGTCCTTCCTATAGCCTGGCAGCCCCTGCAAACGAGAAAGGTCATCATTTTGGCTACGGCGACTATCCACGACCATAGCCTTTTTGTGAATGGACTCTTTCAGAACGTCTATATTCTTTATAAACTATTTGACTCTATGGGCTTCGCTCCAATCATGATTGTTAATGATAAACCGAAAGATATAAATACTGTACCCTCCATCCTAAGACATGTCAGAATGCTAACCGTTGAAGATATTGTAAAATCACCCATACCAATTCACTTATATCTTGAGATTGGTATGAGCATAGATCCGAATCTCAGACGTCTGTTTCGTATGAGCGGGGCCAAAGTGGCCAAGCTTTATTTGGGAAATATCTTGAATATAGATACTGAAACGCCGATGTTTTACAACGGAATGCATTTCTCCCATCACGTGGTCGGTGAAATAGATGAAATCTGGGTCTCGCCCCATTACAAGCAACACCAAGAATACGCCGCAGTTCTCAATCATGTTGACCCCGATTGTGATTCAATGAAAATTGCACCCTATGTATGGGATCCTTCTATCCTCACATTGGATGGTACTAGAAATCTCAAATGGCGACCTAGAGCCGCAGGCGAAAAAGAGACATTTATTATTCTAGAGCCCAATATCAGTTTTCAGAAGTCTGCCCTAATACCTATCCTAATTGCTGAGCGGAACTACAGAATGAACAAAAGACCCATAGAAGTCATTGTTGGAAATGGTGACCGGTTTATGAAAAACCCATTCTTTTTAGAGACGATCTTTGAGAAACTCGAACTCGTCAAAGATGGTATGATAACTTTCAGTGGTCGCCATGATATTCCATCAATCATGACTGAATACCCTCACGCAATCGCAATCTGTCACCAGTGGAATAATCAGTACAACTACATGACGTTGGAATATCTCGTTGCAGGATTCCCCGTCATACATAATGCGCCTGATTGGCATGATATTGGCTATTACTATAAGGATCATAATATAAGCGAGGGATCTGCGGCATTGCTAAGGGCCCAGAAACAGCATGCATCAAGTCTTGAGAGATATAGAGCGTCTGCTGAGACATTGAGGTGGCGCCATTCACCATACAATCCAGAGGTTCAGCGTGCATGGCAGGATTTATTGGTCTAAAGTGTAGTTGGTTTTACTGATAAAGTATCATGGAAGATTCTATGAATATTTTTAGTGATTTTTCAAAGGGGATAGGAGAAATGACTATTGAAGAGAGACATACGAAGCGTCTCGTAATGGAAGAACGTATTTATATAATTTTAAAAGATAAGTATCTTAATTATTTTAGGGACTGGTGGCTAACGTATGATGTACCGAAGGTATCAGATAAGTGTATTGTTATTGTAGAACGCCGAATACACCCGAATTTGGAATTTATCTTATATAATGCGGCCTATTTTGCACGGGATTGGTCAATTGTCATAGTATGTTCAGATATCAATATTGACTATATTCGCAGCCTTCTAAAACACAATTTAGTTTCAGTACATCTCATACAAATGTTTAAAGGGAATCCTGAACCAGATATCGGTAAAACCGAATATAATGAACTTTTGCAAAGTTCTAAGTTCTACGAAGCCCTACCCTCAGAGAATTTGCTAATGATGGAAATGGATACATATCTTAGAAAGCCTATACCAAGTGAGCTTCTAAGATATGATTACGTTGCTGCACCATATGGATGGGATATAAATACATCTGGTGGAGGACTATCTTTCAGAAAACGCTCAGCCATGCTAGAAATTTGTTCAAAATACAATGAGCGGTTACACGCCCAAGATATATACGCCCTTAATGGAATGAAAGCGCTCGGATATTCTATACCACCCTTTGAAGAAGGTGTTACATATTTTTGTGAATCATCTCTTTATCATGACCCTATTGGATTTCATCAGTGGTGGACATTCTTCAGTATAACAATACAAGAAGACGATTATTTTTATACACAATATATGAGTCTAGAAATATAAAAATTGACATTATATTCATTCCATTATAATACTAATGGAATGGATATCATCACTATTCAAAACTAAAAAGGTAGATTCTAGTCTTACTAATTTTAAGGCTGCTGGATGTGTATTTACTGATGGAAAATATATACTGGCCGGCTATCAACCAAAACGGTCAGAATATAATATTAGTGGCTTTGGAGGAAGTCGTCTGGATGGTGAAACATACATGCAGACAGCCTTGAGAGAGACTCTAGAGGAATTCTTTGAAGTAGATCCTCCTAAATACCTTATAGATGAGATTGAACAGCTGCTAAAGCCAACGGCGACTCATATTAATGAAACCTATGTATTAGTTCAATATACTTTTGAAGATTTAATCAAAGTATTAGCATACTCTAAATCTGCATGTAAATATACAGACATATATGATGTATTTCCAGAATCACTAAATGATTTAATCTTTAATCGTAATCATACTCCAAGAAGTGAAGTGCATCAATTATGCCTATTGCCATTTAAGAGTAATATTAAAATAGGGAAGGACTTTAAAAAGGATATAACTCTAATTAATAAAATAACTGCCGTCTAGTACTTAAATTAAGTACTAGCTAAGGGTTTGCTGCGCTGAACCAATTACCGAATTATGACACTTAATATATGCTGCGCTGAATACTCGCAAAGCGAGTCTTGACATTAAGAGTTCTCGAATTTGGTAATTGGCGGTACGGTCTAAAAGCTCCTTAAGAATCAAATGGAGTAGAAGATGCGAATTGGGATAACTACGGACCTCAGATTCTCATTATTTAGTGCTGGTCATGGAAACGCCAGTTTTGCTGTGGCCAAGATTTTTCAGGCAATGAATCATGAGGTCATTTTTTTGCATAAACAAGAAGGTTCCGATTGGTGGGATGACGTGCATGAACTCAAAGAGACTGCACCTAGACGTGCTTTCATAGACACCTTTTTACAGAAAGAGGAGCCTCTAGATCTTCTTATTGAACTCACTTTTTTACTAAAGCCAGAGATACGTAGTCGTATTGCAAAGAAATGTGTGTGGTATAATCGTAAACCATCCCTTTTCTCTGATATTGAATCATGTGTATATAGTATTAAACCTGAAGGTCGGGATTTGGGCGGTGTATCTAGTATATGGGTTTCAGATATATTCACAAAGTCTGATGATCTAATATATCTGGAGACTCTATATCCTAACGTGCCAATTCAAACTGTCCCTTTTATATGGACACCTGATATTGTCGAGTCCCATAGAAAGCAGACCCAGAGTCCCGCTTGGCCACAAATATATAACGCTATTCCTAAGGAGACTGCTTGGAGTTTACATGTTACTGAGACAAATGCTTCAAGTACATCATCATGTACACTGCCGATGACAATTCTTAGACATACGCAGATTACAAAGAAGTTATCTCTTTCTCGTATAACATTACACAATATGGATGTTCTCAAGGAGAATAAATTTTTCAAAGAGAATGTTCTGAAACACTGCGAGTTACCAGATATAAGTTATACAATGATTGGGCGACAACGCATTATTGATTGGGTTCATGATCCCCATTCAATCATTCTAAGTCACAACCGTTTCGTTGAACTTAAGATGGCAAATCTAGAGGCTGCTTGGGTTGGTATACCAATTGTGCATAACAGTGAGGTTCTAAAAAGTATGGGTCTAGGACTTGAGAAACTATATTATCCAAACAATAGTGTTGTTGGCGCAGCTGACGCTATTGAGATAGTAGTAAAGAGCTGCGATCAGCTAGCGTATTGCTCAACTCTTGAAGGGTTATCTCAACTTCGGAAAGAAATAATACAGCGTTTCTATCCCTTGTCAAAGATACAAGAATGGGGAAATGCCTTTGTACGAGTTATGAATATGGCTACAGCTCCTACTGTAGCACCTTCAGCACCATCTAAGCCTACTCCATCTGTTACATCTGTTGCGCCTCCTGCAGCCGAATCTGATACTGTCCACATCCTATTTTCTGATATGTGGGACCAATTCAATGAGCAACATAATATGTTCACCCTTGCAATGGAGGTCGGGCTCAAGGCAAAGGGAACCAAAATCGTCGGCCATAATTTAGAGACACTTGGATCACAGAAGCCCGATGTTGTAATATTCGGGCCATTCGGTGATGACTGGAAGAAGCTACCTGCAGAATGGCCGAAAGTGCATTTCACTGGAGAAAATACTCCTCCATGCATCAACCCTTCTGTAAAACTCAATATTGGCTACAAATTACCCGATATGTCAGATAATACTTATATTCGTATGCCTCTCTGGATGTTTGAGATTGATTGGTTTGGTGCGGATATGGAGCAAATACAGAATCCTCTTCCATTACCTATTGACGCCTGCACAAAGGCCACACCTGAAGATTATGAGAAAAGAAAGAAATTCTGTGCCTTCGTCGTGTCAAATCCAACAAATCCAGATAGAAACAAGGCCTTTATGGCACTGAATTCATATAATACGGTAGATAGTGCAGGGAGACTCTTTAATAATGTTGGCGACGTCATATTTGCAGGATTAGGAGGGGGTGGTGGCGAGCTGAAAAAGCACGCCTTCTTGAAGGACTACCGTTTTAATCTTACGTATGAGAATCAGGCAGCGCCTGGATATACTACAGAGAAAATTCTCCATGCTAAGGCTTCTGGCTGCGTGCCGATTTATTGGGGTGATTCAAAAGTGGGTCGTGACTTTAATGAGCGAGGGTTTATTAATGCAAATTCATGCAAATCAGATGCAGATTTAATTAAGCTCGTTGACGAGGTTGAAAGTAATCCTGAGAAGTGGAAGGAAATGGCGTCTGTCCCAGCACTCAGCACATATTCTAGAGATTTAGTTAGACGCACATTCGCCGAGCTAGTTCGCAGAGTTCTAGTGATATGTGGCAAAGATTCACTTGCTTCTAGTGTGCCACCATTCATAGGTGCTAAGACAAGTGAGGAAGCAGATAAAATGAGAAGTAGTAGACCCACTCAGATTAAAGAGGTTAAGGTGGTAGAAGTTTCTAGACAGACTGAGCAACCCAAATCCTTCCTTTTCGTAACTATGGCAACACAGCGTTTCTGGCCCTTCCTTATTATGTGGCTAAATTCAGTTCAAGCGCACTGTAAAAACAATGAATCTATGAAGGCGCGTGTATATGTCGGCGCTGATGTATCTGATGCGAGTCTTAAATTAACACACACTAAATATACCGGTGTAGAATTTATAAGACTTCCAACTGAAACACCCAACGGATTTCCAGATTTCTGGGACCCTAAGCACTTTGCATGGAAGATCTGGATATACAATGCTATTGCCAATGATCTGGCTCTCAAGGGTACTCTAGTCATGTATACTGATTCCGCATCAGTCCTTCTACGCTGGCCCGCAGCATGGATCCAACATGCTATCGAGAATGGTATATCAGTACTAGAAGATTCCAGCCAAAAAAATTTGCACTGGTGTCACGAAACCTTCTGTGAAATTCTCAAGGTTACAAATGAGGAAAAGGAGTCCCAACAGATTGTTGCAGGGCTCTGTGTATTTATTGCCGGCCACCAAGTTCCATGTAAATTGTTTTCCGATGCATACAAGTTGGCTCAGGATCCTGATGTAATTGTAGGTGAAAAATGGTCAGGAGTAGGGCCCGATGGTCACCCTATCGGCCATCGTCATGACCAGAGTATCTTGAGTATTCTAACACATCGTATTAAGCTACCAAGATTCCCTCTAGACAAAGTATACGGTGAGATCTCTGCCCGCACTACATTCCACAGCGGACAATGCATCTATGTGCACAGAGGCAACTTTAAAACGCATATTCCATTCTTAGAAGGGATTGATGAATGCTTCATTATCAATCTAGATAGACGCGCAGATAGAAGGACTGCTTTTCTAGAAGCCCATCCAGATTTGAAAGGACATGCTCGGCGTATAGTGGCATATGATGGAAGAAAGCTTACATTGACTCCATCACTAACAAGGCTTTTTAAGACGAATGATTTCTTTTGGAAGAAGGCGGTTATGGGTTGTGCACTCAGTCATCTCAAACTCTGGAATATGTTAATTAGCGAACCACCAGAAATTAAGAGTTTTCTAATTATGGAAGATGATGCGAGATTGGATCCTGGTTGGCGTGCTGCATGGAATATTGCCTATAAATCACTCCCTGATAATTGGGACTGTGTCTACTTGGGTGGCGTCTTACCTCCAAATAGGGATGTATTCGTTAATACACTTGAGCGTGTAGGACCTGGTTTAGCTAAGGTTCTTCCAAATAAGATTTTTGGTCAGCCAGAGCCTACAACGTATTTCCATTTTTGTGCCTATGCATACGTTTTATCTAGAAGAGGTGCTGAGAAGATTCTCAACTCTATTCTCGAAAGAGATGGATACTGGACAAGTGCCGACCATATGATATGCAATAGGGTTGATAAGATGAACCTATTTGTTTTGGATCCAATGGTTGCTGGAGCATCTCAAGATGATGATCCAGTCTATCAGACAGCCCAATTCAATAATTTCAGTCGGGTTGACAACTTTGATAGTGATCTATGGAATAATGATGAGCGATTCACATTAGAGATGGTGGAGACACAATTGTCTAAGGACACACCATTACAGATTAGTGCAAGTCTTACTGAGATTGATAATGCACTCTTAGAGAATGCTGCAGCTGTACCTTTGGCTACGCCTTTGGCTGCGCCTGTGCCTGTGGCTACGCCTACGCCTGCACCTTTGGCTGCACCTATCCCTAAAAGGACTGGTACAAGTTTCCTTAGTCTAGATGTGTGTAATTTAACTACATCAACTCTCTACGAGGGCAATTGGCTACAAGACCTCTTTCAAACATCTAGATTTATAATAGACCAGGTGAAAATAGATGATACACTAGAGGAGTATGATCAACTTGTTCTTGTGGTAATAAAAACTCTCTGGGATGAACAGCTGCTCTGGATAAAGAATCTAAGTTTATCAGGTCGCACATTCAAAATTCTACACCTATCAGATGAACATGGCACAGATCCCATTGACTTTTATTCTTGGCCTGGTATCACTGGCATCATACGATTCTATTCTCGTCCAGATTTACCAGATGATCCTAAGATTCTTGTTGTCCCTCTTGGATATCATTGGCAGTTCAGAGGAAACCGTGATGTTCCCCATATTTCAACGCCCGAGTTACCATTCAGAGATAATATATGGTCATTTGCAGGAACAAATTGGATGAACCGAGCGAATGATATGGCGGTTCTAGACTGTATTACACCAAATTATGTAAAATGGTTTAATGACTGGAATGATCCGAATCAACTCAAGCATGAAGAGTATATCTCACTCATGTTAAATAGTAAATTTGTTCCTTGTCCAAGAGGTCAAAATGTAGAGACCTATCGTTTCTATGAAGCTCTAGAATGCGGCTCCATACCAATCTTTATTGATTCTCCTGATAATGAGTCCTGGTTGAAACTTTTCAGTGATCAGATTCCATTCTTAAAAATAGAGAGTTGGATGCATGCTGCTGCACTTATCCAACACTTTCAGACGAATAATGAACAGTTGGAGAACTATCGCAAGGCAGTTTTAATATCCTGGTCAAGATATAAAATGAGTTTGAAAGAGCGGGTGCGGTTATGGCTTAGCATTAAATCCACCGTAAAAATTGATGTATAGTTATTTAAAATGGACTGCAACTATCTATCTAACAAATGAGACAAAGTGATATTCGACTGTTAGAGCAAATTATTGATAATCAACGTACCATTAATTTGCGCTATGCACATTTCTCCCATATTCATGTGGCCTTCTTGGTGAAGCGAGGTAAAATCATTGCTGAGGCAACAAACGGCTTCGGTTCAAGAAGTCGTGGGTCTGGTTATTCGGCATCCAGTATTCATGCCGAAAAGAACGTAGTTAAGACGCTGGGTAATATTCATGAAATCAAAGGAGCAGTTATGTATATTGTCCGAATTTCCCGTAATTCAAAATCAGAGGGGCTCAATCAGTTCATGAAGTCGAACCCTTGTCATCAGTGCGAGGTTTTCCTTGAGAAATGCATGAAGGAGTATGGTCTGAAATGCGTGTATTATTCATAAGAAAACATGAAAAATATCTCGTCCACCAACTCTTTTTGCTTTGGTGCTTAGAATTCCATTCTTCAAAAGTGAAATTATTACTCATGCTTAGATTACAACGAGAGCAGATAGGCACAAGATTTTCTAAAACAGTCTTACCACCCTTTGATTCTGGAATATTGTGCCCACATTGATAATCAAACAGCGTAATTGTATTTTTGCACCAAGATGTCATACATTTTGATTCAAACACTTTTCCAACATCTCTTAACCAGAGCTGCTCACGCACTGCCTTCGGAATTTTCGCCTTTTTATAACGCTTAGCCATTCTACATAAGTATATTCTCTGGCGTCTAAATGACTTTGAAATAGTGTATGCAGATGTCGGTAACTGTAGAGTTAATGGGAGGACTGGGAAACCAACTTTTCCAAATTGCTGCCGCATACGCCTATGCAAAGATTCATGAATTTGAGTTATATCTTCCTTCTACGTGGAAATATCCAGAAGATAGACCTCCAGTCTGGAAAGGATATTTAGATTCAGATAAATGGAAACTCATAAGAGATATAACAGATAATTGGTTTACACTACATGAAAGAGGGTTCAGATATAGCCCTCTTCCCCATCCACCCTATAACCTAATTAAACTTGCAGGATACTTTCAATCAAGCCAATATTTCAAAGACTATAA
>SXGQ01316985.1_pt1 | contig 15525 bp, 12 predicted proteins | sample 3178371 | NCBI WGS metagenome assembly SXGQ01 (sample SAMN11356859, study PRJNA531348) | freshwater metagenome | isolation source: freshwater sample F1-20 | place: China: Fuxian Lake, Yuxi | collected 2017-12-25
GGGCAGGTTCAGCGTCCGGAATACGAGCGAGCCGCCCCCCTGCCCCGCTCCCTGGAGGACGAGCGTTCGGCGCCCGAACGGCTCCCGGAGCGCCAGCAGGCCCGCATCGTCGCAGCGTCGGACGGCATGCGCGCGCGTTTGGCCGCCGGGTACCAGCACCCCCTCGTTGCCGAGGCGCGGCTCCATTCCCTCATCAACCAGCAGGGCCTCGCCGGGATCGACACCGCAGAGAACGACCCCGCCCTCCTCGGCGAACTGCGTGTCGATCTGCCCGGGGGCATCGCCGACTCGGCCGAGTTCGCGCGGGCCGGGTTTGCCTACGCCCGTATCGCCTACCAGTACCACACCGCGCGTTTCCCCGACCGCGCCGCGGAGCTCGAAGCGCGCGAGGCCCTGGAAAGCGTGTCGCGGTCCGCCCGGGACCCCGAGCGCGCGATGGAGTCCGTCCAGGAAGCGATTCAGCTCCACGGGCCCGAACTGGAGGCGCACCTGGAACGGAGTCGGCCGGAGCGGGCGCAGGGCCGGGGCCCGGAGCGTGGTGGACCGGGCGGTGGGGGGATGGATCTGCCGGACGGCGAAGAACGCGCCGCGCCCGCTCATGCGCGCCGCGCAGATGATCCAGCGGTGGACGAAGCCGTGCGCGCCTACATCGCGATGGAGGAGGCGCGCGAGGAAACCGCCCGAGGCCGCACGCTCCGGGAAGAGCGTAGCCGCGCGGAGACGGTTCTTGAACGCCTCGACCAGCAGGACCGTGCTCTGAACCGGGCACGGCGTGATTTCAAGGCGGCCGCGGAGAGGGTCTATCACAACCCCGACGCCGCCATGACGGCGTGGGGGAAGCTTGTCCACCGCGAGAAGGGCAACCTCGAGGCCGCACGCGAGAGGGTGGCGAAGGAGCCCATGCTGCTCGGGCCGCTGCGCTCCGAACCACATGCTTCGTGGTGGGGGCCCGCGGCTACGGTTGTCGGCGTCGCCAACAAGCAGCCTGCGCGCGATGAGGTGCCCGGCATGCTGAAGCGCGCCGTCGCGCACACGAAGGCGGAGCGCGAAGTCACCAATCCCGTGGAATGGACCCCGCCGGAAGGCAAGGCGGTCCACGGTCGCGAGAACGTCCGGGAGGCAGCAAGAGGGATCGTTCGCGACCGCACGGACGACATCGAGGCCGCGGACGGCAAGATCCAGAAGCTGGGCGGTGTGACCGGTGCAGAGCGTGAGGCGCAGCGAAGCTACGACGGCCTTTCTCCGGCACAGCAGTCCGAGGCCGGGACGAAGCTCGCCGCCAAGGGGGCCGAGAAAGGAAAACCCGGGATGAGCCTCCCGACCGGGGTGCTCGGAAAATCGTTGCGCGCCGCGAAGATGGCGCGCGACCTCGGCGAAGGCCCCGCCGGCCTCTGAACCCACGGGGAGAAAAGCGGTCAGCGAATCCCCTCACCGGACGTGATGGATGTCGGAACAAGACAGGACGCTGTACGTAGACGTGCGGGAGGGGCCCGCCGCCGCGACGGTGCCGGGCGACGTGGTCGCGGCGCTGGTGCGCGCAACGGCCGATGATCAGGCCGCAGCGCGGGCGGTCGAAACCGCGGCACTCATGATCGTACGGCTCGGCTCCGAGGCCGGCGAGACGATGCTGCGCCACCTGCTCGACCATGACCCGGCGCTGATCCTGGACGCCGATCGCCTTTTCGTCGAGACGCTCGCGAACGATCCCGAGCTGATCGTCGGTCCCCTCGCCGGTACAGCCCCGTGCGCACCCGTACGATGATGGCCACTGCCTCCCGCCCCGGTCCCGACGACGACGTGTTCGCCCCGGAGCCGGTGGAACCGTTCGACGCCCTCAGTTACCTCTTCACCACGGCCACCGTCGCCGGCGCCCGCGCCTTTGCCGAGGCGCTCGGCGCGGCCTCGGAGGTGTGGGAGCTCCGGGGCGCGTACTATCCCGTGCGCCGGGGATCGAACGAAGCCGACATCCTCCGCCGGGCGGGTGGAGAGATCGTTCCCCCCGCCGACGACGGCCTTCACATGGCTCTGGACGCTCTCCTGCTCGCGCTGCAGCGCACGGACAATCGACCGTAGCGGTCAAAAGGTTGCACCGAGCATCCATCGCCCGCGCGGCCAGAGCCGCGCGGGCTTCGTCGTTCCAGGGCGGCTCGCCGTGCATGACTGAACCGGCACTTGCACAATGTCGCCGCACCGCTCTCCTACGGAACCTGGTCGAGCTTCCGGGCGTGTCTCCGGAACCCATCGACGACATCGTCCGCGGACGCCATGTTGTTGCCCACCAGCAGCTCGGCGCCTTGCGGCAGCGCGGCTTCGAGCTGCCGGAGCGCCCGGCGGACGGCTGCGGCGCGCGCATTCTCGGGCCGCCTCTTCCGGCCCCGCCGCGCGGCGGGCTGGACCTCTTCGAAATAAACCCGCCCGGCGCTCGTGGCCGTGACCACGTCGTCGTCCGACAGCGTCACCAGTCCTCGCACGATCAGCGGCCGTGTCACGCGGCCGTCGAGCTCCTCCGCGGGCACGTGGCCGAGCCGAAGGATCTCCCGGAGGAGGTCTTCCTGCCGCGAGTTCAACCTGGACTTGATGGGCTCCACCCCGAGCTTTCGCTGGACCTGGCGCCGCCCCGCGCGGGTGGCGACTACCCGCGAATCGGCGACCTCGGCCAGCCCGGCCACGAGCAGGGGACGGAGCACCCGCCCGTCGACTTCTTCAACCGGAATTTCTCCCCGCCGCACGATGTCGGCGAGGAGTTCCTGCTGGCGAGGCTTCAACTTCCGCATCGAGGAGCAACGCTTAAGGATTCGGCCGACCGTCCGATGGCTTCCGTGACACTATCGCGCGGCTCCTCTCCCGCGCCACCCTCACGTCGTGAGCGATCGCGCGCGGGGGAAGCGGGTGGTCGGGATCCGCCATCCCCGGCCACTGCCCGACAACGCGCCCGCGCCCGAGCACCTGGCCTTCTGAAGCGTTCGGGCCTCACGGAGCCAAACCACACGGACCTCCCCAATGAAAGGCTCGCGGCTACACGCGAGCCTTTTCCTGTTTCCGCACGTCCCCACCCTGCCCCCGGCGCGCCACCCGCCACAATCCGCTGCGCGAGTGGGGGAACTGCGCCCGATCTCTCGGGAAGCCCACAGCACCTTAGGTTCGCCGTACAAAACGTATAATACCAATTCTCTAGATTAATTGTGCAAATGCCCTGCGCAGGTAAGGATAGCCGGTGATTGTGGCCAGGATCTCCGGCGTGTAATCGCAGACGATCCTGGTGACGTCATCCTTCAGCGCTTGCAGCCCGGCGGGCAGACCGATCAGGAGGCGTTTGCGCAGGTCCTGCCAGATCCGCTCGGCGGGATTGAGCTCGGGACAGTAAGGAGGCAGCCGGAAGAGCACGACGTTATCGGGGATGACGAGCGAGTGAGCGACGTGCGCGGGGGCACCGTCGATCACCAGCACGTTCATGCTCTCGCGGTTGGCGCGGGCGAATTCGTCGATGAATACCTGGAAGCAAGCCGAATCCAGCGCCGGCATCTCGAGGAAGAACGACTCTCCGGTCGCTGGCTCGGCCGCGCCGAACAGCCAGAAGTACTCGTAGCGTGGCAGCATCAGCTGGTGAGGCTTCACGCCCGGCGCGGTGAGGAAGCGGCGCGTAATGCCTTCATGGAGGCCGAAGCGGGCTTCGTCCTGAACGAAGAGCCGCACGGGGAGCCAGGAGAAGGCAACGACTGCGTCGAGGAAGCGGGTCAGGAGCTGGGGGAAGCAGGCGGCGTCACTGTCGTTTTTTTTGATGCCGCGGCCGTGCTCGCTTCAGCTTCGCACCCAGACGATAGTGGATCAGCTTGTGGAGGGTGCTGTACGGCACGTCGCACCCGAACTCCGTGCGCAGCCACTCCTGTGCCTGGGTGTAGCCTGCGAAGCCCTCCGCCTCGACCCGCTTCTCCAGCGCGTGGAATACAGGGGCCGGCAGGCTCTTCTGCACCGGCTTCGGCCCCGTGGTGCCGATGCGAAGCATCTGCTCCAACCCTCCGGCCTTGTAAGCTTCCAGCCATGCCCACACGCTGTTGCGGTGCACGAGGAGCCGGGCGGCGGCTTCTTCGCGACTCTGAACCTGGCCGGAGCGGATGAGAAACAGCAGGTGGAGGCGGTTGCGACGCTTGGCCGACTGCTCGTAGGTGAGCAGATCCCTCAACTGCTCCGCTGATTCCATGATGGGTGGGAAATCCCGTTGAGACATCAGCCCGTCTCCTAGTGAGAGTTGGGCTACAAGATAAACAAAGTAAACAGATAATCAAGGCAGTTGGTATAAGACCGCGCCCGGACTCCACGGCGCGATATGGCCCTCACAATCATTTGCCTGCGTGGACACAGCCGAACCGCTGCCTCTTCGCACGTGACGCCTCGGCGCCGCTCCCGGCGGGCACTCCGACGCCAGCTTGCCAGGCCGGACATGGGCCCCCGCCCCGGGCGTTCAGGCCCGTCGGACCCCCCAGGGAGAAAAGCGGTGGGAAGGTCTCCCACGGTCGGGCACAGCGCCCGCCCCCGCCCTGCACCGGCCTCTCCCCTTGATCGCGATCGCCGACAGCAGCGTCCCGGGCGGCATTCGTCCACCGGGGCCGCGCGCGCGGCGGCAGGCGGCGCCCGACGAGCCGCGGCCGCCGGGCCGCCGTTTTGGCCACGTATCCGGCTGGATGGACCGGATCGTGGGTCCGTACGACAAGCTCGGGGTCCGGCGCACCCTGCTTCTCTGCGACCTGTTCTGCGGGGCTGGCGGGTTCACGACGGGCGCGATGCGCGCCCTTCGGGAGCTCGGCCTGGAAGCGGTCATGGCGGCGGTGAACCACTGGCCCGTCGCGATCGCTACCCACCATCTCAACCACCCGCACGTCCGGCACTACATCGAGGACGTCAAGGCAGCCAACCCCGTGGACATCGTCCCGGAGCGGTACCTCGACGTTCTTCTTTGCAGCCCCAGCTGCGTCTTCTTCTCGCGTGCCCGCGGCGGTCGCCCGAACAGCGACCAGAAGCGGATGGACCCGGAAGCGATCATTCGCTGGATCGACGCGATCGACGTCCGGGTCCTGATCTGCGAGAACGTGCCCGAGTTCAGATTCTGGTGCCGCATCGATCCCTCGACCAACAAACCGGTCCCCGCGGAGAAGGGCAAGCTCTTCCGGAAGTGGATCCGCAAGATCGAGAAGCGCGGATACCGGGTCGAATGGCGCGTCCTGACCTGCGCCGACTACGGCGATCCCACGAGCCGGCAGCGCTGGTTCATGATCGCGCGCAAGGACGGGGAGCCGGTCGTGTGGCCACGCGTGACGCACTCGCGGGACGGCGGCGTCGATGCCGAGGGCCGCGCCCTCCAGAAGTGGCGCGGCGCCGCGGAGATCATCGACTGGGAGGACCGGGGCACCTCCATCTTCAACCGCAGGCCCAGGCGGAAGGGCTACCGCCGGCCAAAGGGTGCGCCCAAGCAGCTCCGGGCGCTGGCGTACAACACGCTTCGCCGGGTGAAGGCCGGCACGGACCGGTTCACGGGACCGTGGCGCGCGGCATTCGCAGCCGCGATCGAGGACGAGATGGAGATGGTGCAGCTGGACGCCGCCGGGCTCGACCGCCCCGCCCGGCGCCCGCTGCTGACCTTCCGGTGGACGGATGAGGGCGCGGAGCGGGTCGAACCCGGCTCCGCGCGGGTCGTCTTCCTTCCGGGGGAGCTGATCGCGCTTTCCACGGAGGAGGAATCCGTCGTAATCCCGGTCGCCGCCCCGGACCCGTACCTCGTGATGATGTACGGGACCAACACGTTTCGCGCGGTCGGCGCCCCGGCGCCCGCCGTGACGGCGGGTGGGCAGCACATCGCGCTCTCCCAGGCAGCGGTGCGGGACGGCGGGTGGTTCCCCTACACGTGCGCGAATCGGACGGAGAACGCGCCGCGGAGCGTCGTGGAGCCTGTGGCGCCGGTCCTGACCGGTACGGGCGGCGGGCTCTGGCTGGCGAACCCGCAGGTGCACGCCTACACCCTGGCACAGCAGTCCTGCGGGGCGCCGCGAGCGGCAGCAGAGCCGGTCCCGACCGTGGCCACGGCGGGCGCGATCGCCCTCGCGGTCCCCGCCCTGGTGGCGATGAAGGGCCGCTCGACCGTCGCCCGCGTGGATCGTCCCACCCCGGCCGTGACGGCGCACGCGAGGTACCTGGCGCTCAGCCAGTACCTCGTCTCCGTCAACCACGGGGATGGGCCGAGCGGCAACTTCGCCAGGCGCATCCGCGACATCCGGGAACCCGTCCAGGGACTGACCGGCACCCGGGGCCTCGCGCTGCTCGATCCGACCGTCGGCGGGGCGGCCGCGATGGAGGGCTATACCGCGGCGTTCTTCGGAAGCAACGTCGGCCGGCACAACGCGGCGGCCGGGCTGCGGCATCCGCTCGGCGCCGTCACGACGAAGGCCCGGTACGGCTTCTGTCTCCCTTCGATCACCCCGTACCTGGTCCCGCAATTCGGCGAGCGGGACGGCCAGGCCCCACGCCTCCACCGGATCGACCACCCTGCACCGGCGGTCACCAGCCACGGCGCGGGAGCCCTGGTGGTGCCGCTCATCGTCCGCTTCGACAATGCGGGCGCCGGTGGGTCCTCGGTCCGCGGCATCGGCGACCCGCTCTGGACGGTAACGGGCAAGACCGGCTGCGCACTGCTGGAGTCCTACATCATCAGCCCGCGCCACAGCCGTCCGGGCGGCGGGCCCGTGCCACGGCACGTCCGCCTGCCCATCCCGACCCTCACGGGCGGCGGCTCCCAGGTAGGCGTCGTGAGCGCGAACGCCGGCCGGCAGCTGACCCTGCTCTCCGAGGACGCCAGGGACCCGGAGCTGGCCTTGGGCGGCGCCGGGGCCAGCTCTACGGCGCCGCCGCAATCCGCTGGGCGAATCATCTGGGTCGACGGCGTGATCGTGCAGATCGACGTGGCTTTCCGGATGCTGCGCAACCGGGAGCTGGCACGGGCGCACTCCTTCGATGACGAAGAGAGCACGTACGAGTTCATCGGGACCGAGGCCGAGCAGACCAAGCAGGTGGGGAATTCGGTACCCGTATCCACCGCGCAGGCACTGGTCCTCTCGCAGATCCAGAACATCCCCGGCGTACTCCCGATCGACGTGGCGCGCCGACGACGCGACCCTGCCGGAGCGCCGGTACACCAATACCGCGCCGCCGCATGAGCCACGATTTCACCTCGACGGATGTCCTTCCTCCGTTCTGCACGGCGGGAACCGATTCGCTCCCGGACGGGCCCGCTCCGGGTACGGCAGAGAGCGTCGCCCTGGCGGCATGGGAGGTCCTAACCGGCGCGCGCGTCGCACGGAGCACGGGCTCGGGCCGGATGTCGCTCCTCGGCAGGTACCGCGCGGCCGACGTCGAGCTAACCACCGAGCGCGTGCTCTGGATCGCGCTCCACCCGTTCGAAGGCGCGGACGAGAGGTGGGCGTGCCGCCGGGCACGTGGCGCGGCGATGTCCGACCAGGAGCTCCAGGCCGCCGTCGTTCAGGAGATGGGTGGACCCGCGGAGGATCCCGACGAGATGACCACACTGGGGTTCTGGAGCGGGTCGGTGGGCTTCCACTTCGACTGCCGCAGTCCCTCGGTGGAGATTACCGACCTGCGGGGAGCGGGTGCCCCGGCACACTCCCGGAAGCGCCGGATCGGAAGATCCGCACTGCTCCGTGCCGCCCGAAAGATCCTGTCCATCGACAGCAGCGCGGGGACGGAGCGGCCTACCGCCCACTGGCAGTCCTACTGTCCCGAGCCCTCAGCCGCGTCAACCGAGCAGCTGAGCCTGCTGTAGATCCGGTGCTTCACCCCTCGGCCATCAAGAGGCTGCCCTTCTCGGCGGCTCTCTCGTCGTCCCGCTCCCCGGCTATCCCGCTGCACTCGCCATGCAAGACGGCGAAGCAGCGGGCCACACACCGCAGGCGATTCGGCGGCTTCCTCGCCTCGATCCAGCTTCCCGTGGTGCCGCCCTTCCACAGCACCCCCTCGCGCGCGGGGGGGGGGGCTCACCCAATGCTCGCTCCCCATCCGCGGCGTGACCCCCCGGAGAGAAAAGGACGGGATGCCAATCCGGGAATAGACTACCGGCCCCGGTTCGACTCCTACCTGCCCGAGACCATGATCCTGAGAGCCACGTACTCCCCCGACGACAACAAGCTGCGGCTCTACACCACCGCCCGCCTGGCCGACGAGTTGTACCAGCGCGTCCGCGCGGCGGGATTCAAGTACGCGCCCAAGCAGGAGCTCTTCTACGCGCCGGCGTGGAGCCCACGGGGCGAGGACCTGCTGCTGGAGCTGTGCGGCGAGATCGAGGACGAGGACACGACGCTCGTGGAGCGCGCCGAGGAGCGCGCCGAGCGCTTCGGCGACTACAGCGAGCGGCGCGCCGGGGAGGCCGAAAGCGCCCGCACCGCTGTCGCGGCCATCGCCGAACACATCCCGTTCGGCCAGCCGATCCTCGTCGGCCACCACAGTGAGGGCCGGGCACGTCGGGACGCCGAGCGGATCGGGAACGGGATGAGCCGGGCGGTTCGCCTGTGGGACCAGTCGGCGTACTGGGAAGACCGCGCGCGGGGGGCCCTTCAGCACGCCCGGTACAAGGCTCGTCCCGACGTCCGCGCCCGGCGCATCCGGGGCCTGGAGTCCGAGCGCCGCGGCCATGTCTCCCACCGGGAACGGGCGGAGCACTTCCTCGGCCAGTGGTCGGAGGAGGGGATCACGCTGGAGCGGGCCAAGGGCATCGCCAACTTCGACAACCGCACCTCCTACCGGTTCCCGCTGGACAGGTATCCCCGGCAGGCGCCCGCAAGCCAGTACGAGGGTGCGATGGGGCTCTGGAGCGCCCTCGAAGACGGGGTCATCACCGCGGAGCAGGCCCGGGACCTGGCGGTGGCCACGTGCCGCGGCGTGATCGCGTGGTGCGACCGCTGGATCAAGCACCTCGACAACCGCCTTACCTACGAGCGTGCCATGCTCGAGGCGCAGGGCGGCATCGCCACGGATCAAACCAGGCCCGAGAAGGGTGGCGCGTGCCAGTGCTGGGCATCGCCGGGTGGGCGTGGGAGCTCCGGGTGGTCGTTCATCGTGAAAGTGAACCGCGTCTCCGTCACGGTCTACGACAACTGGGGTCGCGGGGGGAAGAACTTCACCCGCACCATTGAGTTCGACAAGCTCGGGGCGGTGATGTCGAAGGCCGACGTGGACGCCGCGCGGGCGGAAGGCCGCCTGCTGGCGACGCCGGACGGGGTCGGCTTCTACCTCGGCGCGTCCCAGGCCCACACGTCGGAGGCCCCGCAGACACCGGAGGCGACGGCGGCAGCCGCCCCGGCCGCCGACCAGCCGAGTGCCACCGCCGAGATCAACACGGCCCCGGCGGGGATCGAAGTGGCGGTCGCGGAGCCACGGCTCCCCCGGGCGGCGGCCGCGCGCGCCGTACTCGCCGCGGCCACCGCCGCCGACGGTCCCCAGCTCATGCTGTTGAGCTGACGGAGCCGAGCCATGGATACCGACTTCGAACGGGTACCGGACCGGGAGGTGCCCGCCCCCCGGCGCGGCGGGACCTTCTTCGGCGTACGGCTGCCGCGGTCCGTGCCGTTCTTCGACTGCCGGTGGGACGGCACGCGGCCCGAGCCGAGGAATCCCGACACCGGGCTGGTCATGTGGGGGACGGAGCGCGCCGAGCTCGCGCTGGGCGACCGGAGGGCGGGCAGCTCCACCGGGTTCGCCCACCCCGCGGGGATCCGCACCCACTACGATGCGACCGAGCCCCGGCACGCGCAGCACACCGCTGAGGACGTTCGCCGGCTGCGCGCCATGCTCGCGCGCCAGTGGTCGGAATACCGCAGTGCTCGGCGGAACCCGGCTGGACCCGGTGAGGGAGGAGGCGTCGTGTTCCTGCCGGTCGCCGTCGCGATGACGAACTACGGCTCGTCCATCCTCGCCGACCGCCGCGTTTCCGTGACGTACCGCCTCGGGGACGCGCCGCGGGCACGGGCGCGGGCACGGGCGCGGGGTCGGCGCGGCGGAGCCAAGGCGCCCTGATCCACCTCGGCGCGCCCCACCAAGCGGCGCGCTTCCCGACGACACCTGATACCGCGCCGGCGCTGCTTCGCGCCGGCGCGATCCGTTTGAACGCCGAACGCGCAGCGATATGACCGACACGAACGACGGCACGCTCTCGACCCATCGCTTCGAGGCCCACGACGCGCTCCTGCTGAGCGTCATGCGGGAGCAGGCCGGGACCCTGGCCAAGGCGGTTCAGGAAGGCGTGATGAACAGCATCGACGCGGGCGCCAGGCGGGTCGACGTCCGCACGACGGCGATGACGGTCGAGATCCACGACGATGGAGGCGGCTTCGAGAGCAAGGACGCGATCCTCCGCTGCTTCAAGATCTTCGGCCTGCCGCAGGAGATGCAGGAGCAGATGACCAAGACCTACGGCCATTTCCGCATGGGCCGGGGGCAGATGTTCCACTACGGCCGGAACTTCTGGCGCACGAACACCTTCTCGATGCACACCGACCTCGACGCCCGTGGCCTCGACTTCGACGTGCGGAGCGGCATCGAGCCCCCTGCCCCCGGCTGCCGGATCCGCATCGATCTGTACGACCGGCACCACATGCTGCCGACCGAGCTGGCCGAGCTCGAACGCGAGATCACGCGGGCGGTCCGTTACGCCCCCGCGAAGATCCTCCTGAACGGCAAGCTCGTCTCCCGGGATCCCGCCGAAGAGAAGTGGGATCTCGAAACCGACGACGCGTGGGTGCGCCTTCGCGAGTCGGGCACGCTGGAGATCTACAACCAGGGGGTGTTCGTCGAGGCGAAGAGCGCGCACGACCTGGGGACCGCGGGGATCGTGGTCTCGAAGACGCGCCTGAAGGTCAACTTCGCCCGCAACATGGTGATGGCGGGGGAGTGCCCCGTCTGGAAGCGTGTCCGGGCCAGGATCAGGGACGCGACGGACGTCCGCATCCGCACCCGGAAGGAGCGGCTGACGCCCGCGCAGCGCGACATGGTCGCGCGGCGGATCGCCGCGGGTGAAGTCGTGCCCGACGCCGCCGAGATGCACCTGGTGACCGACGCCAGCCGCGTCGACTGGACCGTCAAGCGGATCGTCTCGCACTGCAAGAAGCACCACGTCGTCCAGATGCTCGTAGCGCCCGGTTCGGACCGGCGCGGCGAGATCCTCCAGCAGGAGGGCCGTGCCTTCGTCATCCACCCCACGACCCTGGAGCGCTTCGGCTGCGAGGAGGTTCCGGAGTTCCTGGACCTGCTGCGCAGATGCGGCCTGTGGCCGCGGTACGTCCCGCTGCTCCGGGCCGGTAGCTTCGACGAGCCGTCCCTGCAGGTCGAGACCGAGTACCACCTGGTTCCCGCCGAGAAGGTCACACCGCTGGAGCGGGTGATCCTGGACCACATCCAGCTGACCCACCGCTGGCCCCTGCTGCAGGAGGGATACGGCACCGACCACGTGCGTGAACGGCAGATCCTGCTCGGCGAATCTCCCCACGTCGACGCCTGGACCGACGGCACCAGCTTCATCGCGATCGAACGCCGTGTCCTGCAGCAACTCGATTCGTTCGAGGGATGGGTGGCGCTCTCGCTGCTGCTCGCGAGCCAGTACTGCTCCGAGATCGACACGGCGGGGACGTACGAGCATGGGCCCGAGTTCTACGCACGTTTCCACGCCCTCGCGACCTCCCGCTGTCCCGGCCTGGCCGCTCACGCCGCCGCGGGGTTCCCGAAGCGGCTCCGCGACCTCGAGCGGCAGGTGTCGAAGCGCACGCTCAAGATGGAGGATCGCGCGGCAGAGCTGCAGCGCGACTGGGGCAAGGCACGCGACGCCGCGGCGAGCGAGAACCAGGCTCGTGAACGGCTGGACTTCGCGGCGGGCGCGGCCCGAGACGGTCTTCCCGCTCAGCTCTCCCTGACGGGGGAGCCGGACCGCGACGCGAACTGACCACGGCGCTTCCACGCAACGCGGGCGCCGCGCTCTCCCCCGGCCGACGCGCGCGGCGCCGCGCCACCACCACTTCCAACACAGAAGCGCTCGCCCATGGACGACGACACCATCCGCGGCTCGAATCTCAGCAAACCCCACTGCTTCGCGATCTTCGAGAACGAGCGCGACCCCGAGGGCTACGTCCCCTGCATCGTCGTGGAGGGCGAGGCCGGGTACCGGCCACTCCGGGGAAATGGACCGTGCGCCACTCCGTGGTACTGGGGAACGTCGCGCGAGGTGGCGGACCAGCTCTGCCGTCGCGCCAACGAGGAACGCGGCCTGACGGCGGATGACGTCATGCGCATCACGCTGAGCTCGTTCGCGGCATCCCGGCCACTGGGCGACGGTCGCGAACGGGCGTGACCCTGCCGCCGGGTTCCCGCTCTTATCCATCTGCACCGGGGCCCCGGCAGCGAGTCGTGGCCCCTCTTCTCCGGGCGCCACGCGGAGCGCGCCAGAACCGCATGTTTTTCGCCGGGGTACCACAGGTGCGGCCGCCTCGACCACGCGAGGCCCCGCGCTTCGTCCGATGGACCGCGCGCCTGATTCGTCCTCTCCACGCCCGGTCCCCATGGAGGAATTCGACCTTCCCTTCGTCTCCCAGCCACCCTCCGCCGCCCGTGACGGGCCCCAGCTGGATCCCGACCACATCGCCCGCGAAGCCGCCCGCCTGGCGCGGGAGAAGGACGCCGAGCTCGCGCGCGACCGCCCGGGCAGGTTGCCGGCCCTGGGGCCGATACGTCGCGCCGCCCCGGAGCCGACGTACGCGGGGTCCGTGCGGCTGCCGCACTTCTCTTCCCTGAACGATCCCGCAAGGCTGACGGGCGCGCGCAACCGCGAGATGCGGCAGTTCCGGCAGCGCTTCACGGAGTGCGTCGCGTGCGGGTACCGCAAGCTGGACACGCGCCTGGGAGACGCGGAGGCGCTGGGCGTGGGCGAGCAAGTCGCCGCCGAGAATCGGAAGCACTTCGGCCCGGGCGAGCGCAACTACAACCTGTGCACGACGTGCTACGACACCAACGGCAAGGTCGCGACGGGGCTGTACGAGCTGTGGAGGGAAGACCGCTCGCGGGAAGACTCGCAGCGGACCTTCCGGCATGACCCGCGTTTCCACGAGATGGCCGACCGGCTGTCGGACGTGGACTCGTGGCGCTGGGAGTACCGCAGCGCGCTCGACCTGGCGGCGGAGCTGCCCGACCTCCGCGAGATCGAGACCCTGGCCTTTCTGGCGCCCGCCAGGAAGGTGGACGAGAACGAGGTCGAGTTCGACAGGGACTCCGAGTACGACGGCATCCAGCTGGACGAACGCGTACCCGCGCTCTCCGACTACACCGGCGCCATCGCGGCTCCGGACGGATACCGCATCGGCACCGCCGACACGGAGTTCGCCCAGGGGGCGCCGTACGACGGGCCGACCGTCGGCGCGGACGAGGCCGAGGCATGGATGCGCGACGGGAACTGGGATGCGGCCCAGAAGCAGTTCTTCCGCGCCGCATGGGAACGCGCCGGGGAGATCAAGGATCCCGCCATGCGGCACGAGGCGCGGGCGTTCATCGCACAGCGCTGGGACTCCCGGTCCGAGCTCCTGGAGGGCGAGGGGATCCGCGTGGCGGTGACGAACCCGTTCGGCGAGGAATCGAGAAAGGTCCTGACGCCGTATGCGCGAAGCGCCGCGCCGACGGGCGCGGACGAGGGGCTGGAGGGTGAGGCGCCGTGGAGGCAGAATACCATTGCCCGCCACGAGGCCGCCGTGGCGAAGTTCCTGGAGGAGGTGAAGCCGAAGCTGGCCGAACGCAGGCTCAGCGAGGAGAAGATCGCGGAGCTGACCACCCTTCCCGAACTCCGGCCGAAGCGGCTGCCTCGCAGGATGCGGCGCGAGATCACCAAGCTGTGGGGGCCGGTGAAGGAGCGCCTTCCTCCCGGCCGCGCGTTCCATCTGGACGCGGAGCGTCTGCCGGAGGACGTGAGGAAGCGGCAGCGCGAGCCGACCTTCCCGGAGCGGATTGCGGCGATGACGAGAACCATCCGTCCCGCGTTCATCGGTCCCGCCGCCGAGCTGGACCAGGTCGCCGCGGAGTCGGCCAAGCGGCGCTCGGTCATGGACGACGTCGACCGTATCCAGGTGATCGAGTCCGCCGCGGGCGGGCTCGACCCGGAACGCTTCCGGGAGATGGCCGACCGGGCCCGCCAGCGGGAGGCGCTCCAGGCCGACGTGCTGGCGGCGGACGCCACCCGCGAGAAGGTGCTCAAGTGGTCCGACGCGATCCACCGGGCGGATGTCGACGTACGCGGCGCGACGCACAGCTTCGCGAAGGAGATCCGCGCCGCGTTCCGCGACCCGAACGCGTTCCAGCAGGCGTTCAAGCAACTGAACGACGCGGAGAAGCGCCGCGCGCTGGAGATGCTGCGCGAGCGGCCCGAAAGCTTCGCGCGCGAGTTCGCCACGGCCTTCGGGCGCGACTTCGGCAAGGCGGGGGAGCTGCGCGGCAACGGGGCCGCGGGCGAGGAGACGGGCGTCCGGATCGGAAGACTCAAGCTCTTCGTCCGGCCGCCCACGGACCTGGAGCGCGCCGGCGTCCTCGCCGCGGGAGCGGGCGAGCGGTACCTCGCCGCCGTGGCCACTCGCGACGTCACACGCAAACACGCCGCGGTGAACCTTGAGCTTCCGGGCGAAGCCCCCCTGAAGGCGGTGCGCGACACCTGCACCGCCCGCCTCGAAGTGGCGAACCAGCAGAAGGCGGCCGCCATCCAGGGCCGCGACTCGCTTCGCGACCCGACGCCGAAGGCGCTCAGCGACGCCTTCGGCGCACTGCATCCGAAGGACCGCGAGCGCATGATGCGCGAGGTCCCGGGCCTCATCAAGCTGCTGCCCGAGCGCAGGCCGGAACTTGCTCGCACGGGCCCGTCCCTCTGATCAACGGACCTCCCACCGACCCCAGAATGGAATCGATTCTCGAAGCACAGCAGGCGGCGCAAGACGACGCCGAACGCAACACCGTCCTCTCGGAGGCCCGCCAAGCCCTGTCGCGGCTCGCCGGGACCTACGGGTTCCTGACCCCCCACCTGTGCGGATGCGGCCGGGCGGGCTGTCCGAACGACAACCCGGAAACGATGAGCCTCGCGGGGATGCTCCGCGCCGTGAGCGGGGAGTGGACCGGGGCGCCGGACCCGGCGGGCGAGGTGCTGCTGCGCGAGCGCCTGCTCGCGTTGGCGGGGACGTTCGGCCTCGACGTCTGCCCGGCCGGCGATCCGGAGTGCCACTGCGTCCACCTTGACCGCGGCGACGCCCGCGACGTGCTCCGCACCGTGGCCGACGTCTGGCACGGGCGGACGGGCAACCCGGGCCCGGCGGCGGACGACGCCTCCGCGCCGCGCATCTCCGCCGACGTGCTCGCGGAGATGGCGGAGGACCACGCCCACAACCTGCGGGTGCTGGACGCGCTGGCTCTCGTTCTCGATCCGGAGCGGGCGCCGGCGATGCGGGCCGTCGTCAC
>SXGQ01219181.1_pt1 | contig 15523 bp, 19 predicted proteins | sample 3178371 | NCBI WGS metagenome assembly SXGQ01 (sample SAMN11356859, study PRJNA531348) | freshwater metagenome | isolation source: freshwater sample F1-20 | place: China: Fuxian Lake, Yuxi | collected 2017-12-25
CAGGAATTCTTTCCACACAAAGAGAATGTTTTACAAATTCTTTTTGTACTTCTTCCCATCTATCAGGTCTTGAGTCTAAGTTAATACAAAATGCTTTAGAAAAATAATCAGTTAAACTCATAAAGTCTCCCACCCTTCACAATGTTGATCCACCATTAAATCCACCAGCATAATAATTCTCCCCCTCCCCACCCACAGGCACGTATGCCAGCGATTGTGGATTCCTATCATATGACCTCTGCTCCTTTGGATAGAAGGACTGGTAGGGGTGTTGAGTAGCAACCAGATCGCTCAGAACCTCATCACCAACCTTATCCACCAGACCCATATCTACATCAAAGTAGAAGCAGTAATCAAACTGAGAGATAAACTCCTTCTCCTTAATGAAGTAGTTGTATCTTTTCAAAGTCGGCATTGGCCAAGGTTCATGCTCAATCTGAGAAACTCTTACATTGTCAGATGTTTCTACTTCATGGTCAGTGAAAAGAAGACATTCAATCTCATGTCCATTCAAAAAGTTCTCCTCAATATTATCAAGAAGTCGTTCAACAAATTGAATATACTTATTTGTCGCAATAGTCAGGATACAAATTTTCATTTATTTAAAAGTTTATTGTTCAGTGCAATATAATTTGTTGTTGTAAAAAACTCACGTGCTTCTTGATAATTATTAACCAACTTAGGTCCATCATAAGGTGTTATGACATAAATTGAAAAATCATTATCTTTGAAAAAATACCAAAAGTCTTGAAAATAAGTTCTTGTATCTATATTACAACCACCAAATTCAAATTGAATTAACTTAACTCTATCAATTAAAGATCCAAATCCTTTTAAGACAGAAAGTTCGTGCCCTTCGACATCCATTTTAACATAATCTATAATCTCTGGAATATCAGGAATATCATCACATTCTAAAAATTCATCAAACCTTATGGTATCAACAGTCTCAATAACATCCATAAAAATATTAAAATGATCCAATCTTCTTTTAGATAAGGATGCTAATCCAGATCCCTCTTTATCAGAATACAAATTTTTTACCGTGGTTTCATCTGACAAAGCATATGAACTACAATACACATTATCTAGTGGGTAAAATTTATCGGATAGAATTTCTATATTATGTTTAGATGGTTCAAACAAAAAGTAAGTTGATTTTGGAAACCTTGATAATAATACTTGTGTATACAGTCCAACATTAGATCCAATATCAATAATCAATTGAGGATCACTATCCAATAAAGAAAGACAACAGTCAATCTCATCTTCAATATATCCGCCCCAACCTTTTCCTTGATACAAAGCTGAAAATTTTTCTAGTTCTTGCCAAGACCCATCCCACTTAGTCTTTAAGAAGTCTAGAACTTTAGTTTTATTATCTTGCATAATTTTACTCACTGTAATAATTTAAATGTGGGAATGGGTAGCATTTTATGTTGATTTTGATTATTAAACTTTCGATAAGTATTTATAGCAGTGGTTTGATCAGAATCCAAAAACATTAGATCTTCAACAAGACCCTGTTCCATTACCCACTCAAGCATTTCATAAGAAGTTCCAATTTGATCTTCATCAGTTCTTCCATCATCCCACAATCCGTCTGTAGGGGTGGCATTAATAATACGAGTATCTACACCAAGATGTTTTCCAAGTTCCCATACTTCAGTTTTGTAAAGATCTGCGATGGGAGCAATATCAACGCCACCATCACCATACTTAGTATAAAATCCTACACCATAATCTTCGACTTTATTTCCCGTACCAACAACAATACCGCCAACTGTTGTGGCAACTTGATATAAGGTTACCATACGAAGGCGGGATCGACTATTAGCAAGAGCAAGTTTATCTGTGCCAAAATCTCTCATAGTAAATTGAAAAGTATCAAATACTTTAGATAAGTCAAACTTATTTTTAATTACATTTGGAAAGTTTGTTTGCAACCAGATCAAATGTTCATCAGAGAGTGTTTCTTGCTCACTCTTTTGATGAATAGGCATTCCCAGTGCATAAGTAGGAAGACCAGTTTTTGCGGCAAGTGTAGAAGACACTGCGGAATCAATACCACCAGAGACGCCAACAACCAATGCTTTAATATTATGTTGATTAGTATATGAACTTAACCAATCAACAATATCACCCTCCAATTTGGAGTAATCACTTATTCTGTTCATCTGTTTATTTTCAAATTATAGTGTAATTATAATCTATTTTTACCGCATTTGGGTAAACAGTGTGCCAAAAATTATCCCTCACATAGGAAGTATTATAGTTCAATAAATGTCCTATCCAACTATATGAACTATTTGCCATAATTAAATGATCGGCATTTGACATATGATAAATGTCATTTATTGGATGATCATTTAGGTGTAAAATGACTTTTAAACTATCACTATTCAAACTAAAAAATTCAGAAAAAGTTTCTTCAGATCCCTGTGAATGAACATGAACTTTTACATTTTGATCTAGGTGCTTATCTTTTATATGAGAAATTATATTTTTGTATCTGTAAAAATTATCAGGCACATTGCCAATTTCTCTATTTGAATTTGATATCTCCGATGCAATATCTCCAGAATTTACAGACCTTATATGAAAAGAAACATTAACATCTTCTTTCGAAAAATATGAATTCTCTACAAACAAATTGTCTTTGATATCTTGTAGGTGCTTACTTTCAAAAAATCTATCCAAATTTGGTTGACCAATATTTCTAACAGATTCGACTGAAAGATCAATCAAAATCTTTTTATCACCATCTTTCATTGAAGATATTCCATTTTTTAGATCTTCATAAGATCCATGGAAATCCATTTGCTCATCAAACCCATCGATAAAAGGAAACTTAAAAAAGTCAGTGAATGATTTGTCCCACTCTTCTGGAGAGTATTCAAAATCAGAATAACCAACTATGTTTTGATATGGTGATATTGAAATATCAACTTCCAATTCTTTTGCTATACAGAATAACAATAGATGTTGCTGACAAACAGCTCCTATTCCTAGGGCGTTAGCAGGACCAAATAGAAATCCATCTGATCTAGTAGTTAAAACTATAGACATTTTTTATTTTGCAAAACGAGTATTACCATAATGAATAACAGTGCAACCTGAAATATTAGGACACTTTCTCCAAGGATCTACAATCACAGAACCTTCTGGAAAGATAGATTTTTCTTGCTTGTCTGGATCAGGATCTAAACACCCTAAGAAAGTGGTTTCTGGATCGTGTCCCAACAGATATGATGCTGCTCCAAGATTGGCAGATGGTTTATCGCCAGTATAATCATCATCATAATACACAGTTCCACCAAGTTCTTCTACATAATTTCCTACGAGGATACTATATGAGCCATCCTCATAGTGAACATGTGGTTTGTATGCTTTACCAATAATGATAACAGGCAATCCAGGTTCCAGAAGTTTGGCGGCAAGATTCTTTGCTTGAATTTCTCTTGCTTCCATAATTGCATCAAACAAATCGTATCCTAGATTAAGGTTCTCGGACATCCAACGAAGCGCAATATTATCCCTAGGATGGCAAGCACCACCATCACCCATACCAGCTTTCATGTAACGAGGACCCATAATTCTTTGATTAGAATTTTTGAGTGCATCGGTAACAACGTCTACATTAATATTACCCTGACGTTCAGCAACATCTTGGATCATATTTACCAAACTCAGTTTTGCCGAGATAAATGTGTTATAGAAGATTTTAATGCACTCACATTCGTCCCAAGTGCCAACGACATAACGAGGATCGTTATTCATCATAGGACGATAAAACTGAATAAGTTCTTTAGCATCCCCAGTTTCAGATCCATCTTCAGTTCCAATCATAACCATTTCCGGATTAGAGAAATCCCAACCAACGGTTCCCATAGCAATGAGATATGGATTGTAAATGAAACGAGCGTTGGTAATTAGTGGTTCTAATTCTCTTCTGGTTGTTCCAGGCAAAACAGTAGAAATCAAAACAACAAGTTTAGATTTGTTGGCATATTGATTTACATCTGCCAAAATTTGTTTAACGATAGTATAGTCAAAATCTTTATTTGGAAGATGATGAGTTGGTTTACGTCCGTCATACTTTGGATCGTGAGGAGTTGGAGCAGCAATAAACACAATGTCGCCATATTCTACCGCTTCTTTGACAGTTGCAACCATTTCAAAGTTTCTTGGACTTCTAAGAGAAACATCATATCCAACCAAAGGATATGTCTCTGCCATAACTTCGGCACACGCTTGACCAAGTTTACCAACACCAATCATGGCAACTTTAGTAGATAATTTTCTAGTCATATCAGATCTCCTGTAGTTTTGCTGTGATTAATAAGTGCCATCCAAGATTTTTCTTTAGAACATTAAAAATTTCATCTGGCATTTCTTCGAACCATGGTTGTTTTACAAACTTACCATCTTTGTATGGTTCAATTTGATGTGGGAAGATATGATTCTGTTCTATAGAAACAATATCAAACCCAGTTAAAAGATTTGAAACTTCTTCTTTTGTGTATGTATTCGCTATTGGACAACCATATTGTGCTTCTGGTTGATCAAATCCTGCCTCAATCATATAGTTTTTCCAAGAGTCTTTTGCATACAACATAATCTTAAGAATACTATTCTCATTCATATACTTTTTAATTTCTGCAATTATCTTTTCTGGACAAGGACTATGATGAATGACTCCAAACGAATAGATTAAATCATAAGGTTCTACTGGGACAAAAGAAGATAGTTCCTCAGAATTGCCAATATAAAATTTACCTCTTTCATTATACATTTCAAATCTTTTTTTGGCAAGTTCAAGAGAGTTAAATGATAAGTCGGTGCCGCAGTAACTTGCACCATAACGGGCAAAGTTAATACCATCTGTTGCCATCCCACATCCAACTTCTAAAACTTTTTTGCCACTCCAAGATTTAAAGTCTGCAAAGTCTGAGATATGAGGTTCTGCTGTGTATCTTTTCTTTTCTACCTCATCAAAATATTCCTTTGTACCTAACTCTTTTTTAGAGTGTCTAATATTACAAGGACGGTCATTCCAAAATTTTTTTACAGTTTCAATGTTCATAAAATACCTTACTTTAATTTTTCTACATAATCACTACAAACTCCAAAGCATTTATAGTTTAAAATGTCTACAAATTGCTCTAAATAAATGCTACATTCTGGCATTACCACAATAGACCTAGGAGTTAAAGATTTACCAGGATAAGTCCAAATATAATTTTGACTTGTCAGTGTAAAATCATCATCTTGATGCCAAAAATAATTAAAATTCACAGGAGTATTAGAAAGAATACTTAATGAATCTAAATCTTTACAATGTATCCAAAGATTATCTTTTCTTTCAACTAACCAAGACATGGAAACTTGATATTGTGATTGATCATGCCCTAAGTAGAACTTATGGTCTTCACATCTCAAATCAATCTCTACATCATAATCCATTTTGAATGCATATTCAATATATGTTGGATTATTTTCTTCAGAAAGATTTGGACCATTAATGTTGCCTCTATGTGCTATTAGTTTCATCTTTCATAATGCTCCAAAAAGTAATTCAAATCTTCTGGAGTTCCAATCCCCCACATCCTTTCAATTTCTTTAATACGAACCCTTTTACCATCTTGAATAGCTTCATTGAATACTGGGCAAACGTAAAACTCATTATTAACACGAATGTTCTTTTCAATCATCTGCTCAGCGTACTTAACATAATCTGATCCTTTCTTCCAAAAATAAACTCCGACAGTGGCATTATCACTAATTGGTTTCTTTTCGGCAACTTCAGAAACAAAACCATCCTCACCAACTTTAGCATAAGACCACTTAGGATGTGTAGATTTGAAAGTTAAAATGCCACCATCAATACCATCTGCATTAAATGCATATAAACACTCATTACTATTCCATTCCACAAACTGATCTGAATTTGCCATTACAAGAGGAGCATCGTTATCAATAAACTCTTTTGCTAAAAGCGTTGTACAAGCAGCACCTTCCGTAAGACCATCTACTTGAACAATATTGCAGTTAGGAGCAATTAAATTAAGTAGATATTGGAGACTATATTTTTCATAGTGTTCTTTCTGAACGATAAAAGTATAGTTAGATTCAATATTAAGATTCTCAACGACCACTTGAATCATAGGTTTTCCATTTACCTCAATAAGAGGTTTTGGGAATGTATATCCTGCGGTTGCAAAGCGAGTTCCAGCCCCAGCCATAGGAATAAGAACATTCATTTTTTCAGACTTCCAAGGAATATGACTTACAGATTCTTGAGAAAGAATTTTAATTGCTTCATTAATTTTTTCTTGGGTCATATGATTTCTATTTTCAATCGGAACCAAATGTGCTTTACTATCTAATGCACCTTGACGACCAATGTGACTATCTTCAAAAATAACAGTATCTTTAGGAAGAGCGTTACATGCAGTCATACACTTCCAATACATTTCTGGGAATGGTTTATTTCTTACAACATCTTCATTACTGACATAATAATCAACAAACTCCAATACTCCTAATTTAAGTAAAACTAATTTTACAGTATTACGAATACTATTACTTGCAACAGCAATTTGATATCCCTTTGATTTTAATTGTTGAAAATAATACATCAATTCATGGTCATGTTCTAACCGTGAAAAAATCTCAAGTGTTGCTTTCTGCTTATCTTCCCAAACTTGCTGATGTTTATCGACAGGAAGGTTCTTCTTCTCAGTCAGCATTGTAATCTTTCTAGAAGTGGGAAGACCATCATAAAGACTTAAATGTTCATCTCTGTTTATAATATATTTTTCATCAACATTTTTTAAAGCACGATTAAGTGCTTCATAATGCATATCTCGACTATCAATCAAAACGCCGTCAAGATCAAAAATTACTAACTTATTCATATAGAAATTTTACAATTATCTCTTTTGTAATGGAAAACGAATTTAATGCTTTATCATCAATAAGAAGATCATAATGAATTTTACCCATTACGAGTTGATTATATCTTAGACCCCAAGCATTTAGTTGCCGAATAGTTTTGGAATATAATTCACTATAAATCAGTGCTACATTCCCTTTGTACTGAGACATTCCTCTTGCAGTATATATGATTATTTTATTACCCTCATTATGTAAAGAATTAATCAGATCAATTACACTTTGATTGGGTTCACAATAATCATATTTACTTGGACCTAGGTGTTCATACTCCTCAGACCGATAGCAAATAACATCATCAAGATCAAATGCAATAGTTTTTAGTTTGTTCATTTAATAGTCTAAGTTTGGATTTAATTCTTTTCTGTATTATTTTATCTGCCATAGGAAAATGGGACTTTATTCTATCATTAAAATTAGTGTCGGATAAAATATAATGGCAACAGGTTAATATCAATTGATCCTTTGAAATTCTATCAATATCTAAAATCCATTTTTTCCACTTACCTGAATTATAACATATTTGATACAGTTGTTCAAACAATATCCTGTCTTTTTTACATTCCTCCAAATAATACTCAGACTCAATTTGCCCATACTCTGGTGCGATATTAATTGCATCAAGTCCAGTTTCAAATCTCATTTCAATATCAAAAGAATCAGTAAGATAATCTCCATTGTGCTCTTTACTCATCAATCCAAAGTCTTTCACAACTTTGATGAAATTTTCCAATCTTTTATTATTAAAATTTCCAGTGTTTGTTCTAGTAGGCAAATCTAAACGAGTTCCAGACTGAACAACCGCATATTTTATTTGTTTAAATTGATCTATGCTCAATTCATCTTTAAGATACTTAAGAAATGCTTTCAACTCTTCTGGATCGTATTTGAATATTGCTTCTTCTGTTCCAACTTCATACATTACTTTAGAATTTTGATTCCAAAGATTTATTAAAATTTCCTTTGTTATTTCTGACGCTTGATCCATAGACTTAGCAACTCTAAAAGGATCAATATGAATAATATCCAAATATGAGCAATCTTCAATAAAGGACTGCATTCCACTATCCACATCCTTACCCTGCAATGCTCCACCATGATCTCTACAAAGAAGAATAGAAGAACTTTGAGTTTTTACATAATGTGAAAATCCTTGAGTGTTCCAATTATTCACATACCCACCAGTATAATCAACTTGCCTTCTGGATGGGATTAAACCAATGGGATGTCGTTGGCCGTGCCTAATCACACAGTCAACAACATTTTTACTCATTGGTCCTATGTAATACTTTGGAAACCTCATAGGATCTTAATAATTTTTCTTTCAGGATGATTTTGAAAATCTACAAATTTAAATTTTACATTGTGGTCATCAACATATTCATAAAAAGCTTTCTGTTCATGATCCGAACAACTTTCGTTGTAATTATAAATCCACTCATCAAAAACAATAATTGTTCCTTTTTTAATATACTCGTGCAAATATTTAAAAACTGTTTTAGTCGATGAATATAAATCACAGTCAATGTGAAGAAGACCGATAGTGTCTGCAACTTCTAAGTATTTGGGAATAGTGTCTTCAAACCAACCAGCAAATACTTCTACTCCATCAATATTAGGAGTAACTCCTTCGGTACTAAAGTGACCCTTGCGAAGATCCGTTCCCTCCCAATCTTCAGGAAGACCCATAAAAGAATCAAATCCAAAAAATTTATATGAGTCACCAAGTTCTTCTCTCATAATTTTAATTGTTCGACCTTCGTGAACACCGAATTCAAGAACATGCTTGTATTCTGGGTTTAATATTGAAGCAACATGAGAAAACTGAGCACGCAAAAGTTGTTTTTGCCAAATAGATGCTCCGCTTTCTTCTTGCTCTAAAACAGTATTTTCCATTTAAAAATCTCCTAGGTTAATGTGTAAATTGTATTTTCCAAAATAATATAAGAACATATCAAGAGGATGTTCGTGAAGAGGTGACATATTCAACCATATTAAAGATGTAAGAATTTCAATAGATTTGAAATTTATATTTTTGTCTTCACAAAACTGTTTAAGAATATTTTTGCAATCAATTAAAGATTTTTTGACATATACATCACAAGTTATTTGCTTTGAAAGATCTATCTTGTAATAATTATTGTGCAATATTTCATGATTAAGAACTAGATTATGATTTAACTTTGCCAAATCATAATTCATATCTCCAGATTCAATTATACCATTAAAATCTTGTCTCCAATCAATCAATGTAAATGAATCTGAAATTAGAATATTATCTAGGATAAAATCACCATGAAATCCAGTTGCACAAGATCCGATAATATTATCAAAGTTTATTCTAGAAATGAGATCTTTAATCTTAGGAACTTCAACTCCATTAATATGATCAATACTATCTGTTAAGTTATGCTTATCTAAAAATTTATCAACTCTTAATAAGGTTTTATCTTTATAAAAAGAAAGTGCATCACTATAAAAATTTTTTTGCTGCTTTGTAGTCCAGAGATTAATACTTGCCCACTCCAATAATTTAGTAAACTTATTTATGTCTATAACATCGGATAACAAATCAGCCTTAACATATTCATACTTATAAAAGTTTTCTGCACTATCTAACAATTTTGGAACCAGACCTTCTAAACTATTAGTTCTCAATACTCTATCATAACAAATTTTTTTGTTATGAAAAAACTTAATCACAAAGTTATCAAAAATAAAAATATTTTCATCTTCTTTATCAAGAACATTAACTGTACCCTTTATCTTTGATCTGGTTCTTTTGAGTGCATCAATATTTCCAATGTCATACCAATCATCAACTTCAACAACAGAAAAATCATTCATTTTACGAATAACGTGACAGTCACTCAAATCACTGGTGCTTACTGTTTTAAGAGTTTCTTTACAAATATTCCAAAACATATCATACTGTTTTACACCAGATACTCCAACATACACATAGTCAAAGTTTTGCTCACCCTTTTCGTTGATGGATGAGATCTTTCCATTGACGGAGTTAATTGTTCTATATGATTGACTATTATCTCCGACTCCACCTATTGTCCAATTTGTAGAGAAATCAATACAGGAAATGTAGTCTTTTGGAAGTAGAGTATCACAAGCGTGGAAGACAAATGAACACTGCAAATATTCTTCACACAATGAGATAGAGTAAAGCAAACTACTACCCTCACCCATATAGTTGTCTACTTCGACAAAGGTAATATTACGATCTGAATGTGCAAGAGTTAGATATTGTTTAACATGAGATCCATAATGTCCGAGTGTTATAACAAACTCAATATCTTGTGGATATGATTCAATGATATGAGAAATGATTGGTTTATCTCCGACACGGACCAAACTCTTATTTGTAAACTTAGTAAGATTACCAAGTCTTGATCCCAATCCACTGGTGGTTATTAGAACCTTATACTCTACCATACTTATCCTCTAATCTTACAATATCATCTTCACCAAAATATTCACCAAGTTGAACCTCCACAAAAACAAGTTCATCCTCTCCAATATTTTTAACTTGATGCTTTGATTCCTTTGGAATAAAGATAGCATCACCAACTCTATAATAATGAACTACATCATCAATCTTAACCTGTGCAGTTCCTTTCACAATGACCCATATCTCACTTCTTTTAAAATGATACTGATAACTAGGTGCTTCTCCAGGATTTACTACAATCTTTTTGACCTTCGTATACTCTTCATCTAATAGATTAGTATAAGAACCCCAAGGTTTAACACATAATTCCATTTCAATCACCCAATATGAAAGCAGAAACAGATTGAATTAATCCAGTATTATCAAGTTCAATAACATCAATTACATTCAATTCCTCTTCACCATTGATAAGTATTGAAATCTGAACGGCATATGATGTATCAGAATTTGAATAAAAATTAACTGGCGTTACTTTGATACTATTGACGCTATCAAAAATTCCTCTGTTAGCGGTGACTACTTCTTCTTTTCCACTGGCAAAAATATTCCAATCTTTCAATTGTACATTATCCGAAAACATTTTTGAAAGTGTATCAATATCTTTATTAGAAAACACTTCAAAGTATTTGATTAAGTTCTCTTTATATTTCATAGTTATCAACATCCTAATTTAATATAAATTTGTTTTAGTAGATTAGTTTCATAATCAAGTCCATTCGTCATACCAATACCCCACACATTATGACTAGAATTATGGATAGTATTATAAGTCAAATGAATTGAGAATCCGTTTTTAACATAAAAAGTTTTTTTATTGAAAGCATTTTTAAAATTATTAAACGGCACTTCATCAAATCCATCAGAACCTGGTGTTAAGACAACCCTCTTCCAATCCTCGGTCTTGATTAGAAAGACACTGTTTGTGTAATATGGGCAAGTAAATTCTTCGATAGAATAATCCTGCTTGTCAGTTATCTTATGAAAATTATCCATAATATAATCATTCAATATTACTTGAGCTTCTGCACAGATACGAATAGGATGAATACCCTTATAATAGTGATCAATTTTACTAACGCCTTCATAAAAAGCGGTTGAATTCCACGAACTTGCCTGAAGCGTGTGAGCATTTAGCGAAGAATAGTCAACACCCCAGAGACCGTTTGGCATATTTCTTCTTAAGAAGTCAGAATAAATCTGCCCCTTTACAGTTTCATCAGTAACAAAAGATTCAATAAATTGATCTACCAGAGGAATATTATTAGAAAGTAGTGGAGCTAAAATAAAGTTATCATCGGAATCTAAAAGATCAACGTTCTCAATCATATAATCCCATACATGATTTCCGATAAAACAGTCCTCGTCAAGTTTTACAGAATACTTTGTATCTTGAGATAGTGCATATTCTACTTTTGACATATAGTTATATCCAGAATTGAATAAAACTATATTTGTCTCTATGCCATTAAGTCTTTCAAAATCTGTAGTATGAGTGGAAAGAATATTAACTCTAATTTTTGATTTATTTTCTTCCTTAATTAGATTTAAAAAATGCTTTGTAATGTTCCAAAAATTATTAGAACGATCGTGTGCAAGATAGTTAATGGTAATCATTTTGTTACGAATTCAATTTTACAATTTTAAAAAATTAAACTGATCTCTACTCCCAGTTTAACTCCCACCATGTATGTATGCCCCTACTATCAGTGTCTATTCCATACTCATCTAGTAATTGCTTGAGAGTGGAATATTTTCCAAAGTTCCATAGTCCTTCAGACAAGGCATGCATATGCGGAAAAAATAATGATGTTGTAGTCCTCTTAGTTGCAATATCCTTTTCACCCTGAATACTATAAGTATTCTTACCTCGCATAAATGCTAGACAGTCCTGATCTTCATTTTGATTTTTTCTTTTCTTGAGTTTATCAGTAAACTCTTCAAAGACAAATTTATTCCATATAGCTGGTTGAAAAATATGACTGTCTTCCTTATAAAAATAAAATCCGTCATATTTACTTTTAATACCTAATTCATCGGCAGCGTTTGGATCGAAAAGTCTATTGCTACTAACCCTGGCATTGTCAGTATTAACATAGCTCAAAAGAAAACCACACGCAACTTTATCCATAAACGAAGTCATATCATCTATAACTTCACCATACACATAATTTGTTGGTAACCAATCTTCATGAATAAAAAGAACATACTTACTATCAAATTGTTTTAAAAGTTGATTAACTTTTGAAGTCCATATCAACTCATCATTATAAGTATGAAGAATCCAATCTTTAGGAATATTATAAGGAGTTATATCTACCAATGTATCATTGTATCCAAAGTGGACTTCTACGTCTTTTACATATTTTTGAACTTGACCAATGAGAGCGGGCCAGATAAATGCACAATCGGAATGTGTGTAAATTAATAGTGGAGTTTTTGATGTCATGATAATTTTTTAACTAGAATACATTGATAATGGATATCTATGAAGATGTCTTTCATAAACATTTATATTGGAATTCCAAAGACTTGTTAAATATCCATCCCCCATACCAATCCAAAATTCGCAGTTATGTCGTACAGAAAGTATAGGAGGTGTTTTTGGAAATTTGATTTCATCAATAGTCGGTAATTTTTTAATATAAGAAGACTTTGCCCACCAAAAATTTCCAGAATAATGAACCGCTGGTTCAGTAACTAAATCAACACCACAAGAATCATATTCTTCAAGAGAATCAAAGCACTCTTGATATTGATTAACATTAAAATATGTCATATACTGTCGCCATTCATCAATACAGATATTATCTGGAGTTGTTACGCCCTTTGTGTGAATGTATAAGATATTATATTCTTCTTCTATTCCCTCAGAAAACTTTTTAATTAAGTCCAAAGTAAAAAATTCTCCAGTTTCCACATACGGATCTTCATGGATTTTAATTTTTTCGTGGTGTTCGTAAACTAAATTATGATCTCCAACTATACAGAGGTTTATAAAATCAACACAATCAATTAACTTAGACTGTTCAATTTGAGAATATATTTCATCAAATATTTCTTGATATCTCCCAACTGCTGCTATATGGAAGTAGATTGCACTTTTATTACTCATAACAGCGCCTCTTCATATCTTTTGATCGTTTCCTCATCTGCAATTCCATAAACTCTATCTTTACCAGATTTGATTAATTTGACTTCAGAGTATGAATTCATACTAAACTCATATTTTTCCCTAATCTCTTTAGACCAAACATAATCTTCACCGCCCTTTGGATCATTCCATCCCAATCTTTCATCGAGTGGAACTTCAAGCATAACTTTCTTTTTTGCAACCCAATATGCCCCTGAAAATTTCATATGCTTTTTAAATCTGTTTTCATCATATGGAATTAAACATTTTCTCTCAGGTCCAGCAATGTCCATTATAATTGGATTATCCCATATACAAATAAACCAATCACGATATCGTGTACCATCACAATTAGTGATCACATTCATACAAACATCAAAGTTATCGCCAAACTTCAAAAATCCTTCGTACCAATTATCACCAAGTTCAATATAGTCATGCAAATAAACAACATTTTCAAACTGAGCAAGATCTGTAACAATGTTTTTCTTTCTGGTAATCCATGCAGGAAAACCACTTTCATCAAACTCAATCACCTTAGTATTATCTCTAACAATTTTAGAGTTACCAACAATTATAATTTCATAGTTAGGAATCTTTTGACGTTCAATACTATCAATAATTTGTTCTATTCGAATGTCTTCGGTCCCATTGGTAATGATTCCAAAAGTAAAATCCATGTTCACAATCCTCAAATAATTTTCCAATGCGACAGATACAGATCTTTAGTATCATTTTTAGAACAATCACCACCAAACCAATTTTGTGGGGCAATTACCTTTTCACTCTTTGCCAACCAAGCACCCCACCAAGAGAATGATGAGTTAGCGATGATATGATATTTACACAGAGACATCAAACATAGATCAGCATCTGTGGTATTTCCTTCAGAGATGGCAAACCTATCGGATGAAAAAAATTCCTGTTCTCTACACCAGACATGATCATCAGAAAAAACAATAACAGGTAAATCTGGTAGCGTACTTAGTGCTTCTCTATAATACTCTAAACTTTGAACAGGATGATTTGGATTTGAAACATAATCACCACGTCGTATGTGTAAGGAAATTACATCTTTATATGTAAAATTTTCTTTTATGAAAGAATCACAAATTTCTAAAAGATCACCTTTGAATGTAAAATCTTTTCTTATTTCATCTTCTATGTGTTTGAAATATTTTTCACTCTGAAAGTATCCTAAAAGATCTACATTATCTGGGCAATTATTAAAGATGTTTTCATCAAAATGAAATCCACATTCTTGCGCTACAGGATTGATTATTATATCCTGCACAAAATTACAGAGATTAAAACAATCATATATGGTAGTATCCGAATACTTTACATTATTATCATTCACACCAAAAGCACTCTTTGGTGGAACACAATATTCATATCCTCTATTTTTTGCAATGCCCTTTAGTGAAGCATATTGAAACATTTGATTGGACAATCTTCCCAGATTTCCAATATTATTAAATGAAATCATTAACTATTGCCCACAAATGCACATATCCTCAACTAATTGTTTAAATGAAATCTTAGGTTCCCAACCTAATTTTTCTTTTGCCTTAGAGGCATCACCTAACAAAGCCTCTACTTCAGCAGGTCTAAAATATTTAGGATCGACCCTAATAACTATTTTTTTAGAATTCATATCATACCCAACTTCACCCAAATTTTTACTCATCCAGGCAATTTTCATACCAAAGTAGGGTGCCGCTTCCTCAACAAACTCTCGAACAGAATATTGCTTTCCAGTTGCGATTACAAAATCCTCAGGTTCATCTTGTTGTAACATCAACCACATTGCTTCAACATAATCTTTTGCGTGTCCCCAATCACGTTTTGCATCTAGGTTTCCAAGATACAGACAATCCTGAAGTCCGTTCGAAATACGTGAAAGACCCCTTGTAATCTTACGAGTTACAAATGTTTCACCTCGTCTTGGTGATTCGTGATTAAACAGAATA
>SXGQ01712682.1_pt1 | contig 15521 bp, 12 predicted proteins | sample 3178371 | NCBI WGS metagenome assembly SXGQ01 (sample SAMN11356859, study PRJNA531348) | freshwater metagenome | isolation source: freshwater sample F1-20 | place: China: Fuxian Lake, Yuxi | collected 2017-12-25
ATCGGACTACGTAGATGGCCGAAGGTGGTAAAGTAGATCCAAAAATGGCTGAGGAGTTGCTCAAGGCGACTCAGGCGGTTAGGGCCGCTGCAGCCGAAACCACCAATTCGTTCCAGGAACAACTCAGAATAATCACGCAAATGCGTGATGTCATGTCTCAGTTGGCAGACAGCACCAAGAGCATGGGTGGCGAGACTCAACAGGGAATGTTGAGTCCCGACAAGTGGCAGGAAGTTACCAAGCGCATCGAGAAAGCGAAGAACGAGGCCAAGTCGTCTTCGGACGTCATGACGAAGCTTGGCAAGGTGATGAAGTCAGACCTCACCAAGGGGGCTTTGATCGCCACCGGCGCCATCACAGGTCTTGGACAGGGTTTCAGGAACCTCTTCGCCGTGATGAAGGCGGCCGGCGGAATATTCAAGTCGGTCACCGGCGCAGCGTTCGGTTTGGGTAAGGCGCTCATCACGGCACCTCTGAAGTTGTCGTCTGCGTTACAAAACATGGCCGCTAAGGGTGGCGGCAGCAACGAAATCGTTCAGGCCCTCGAGGAGATAAGAGACCAATACGGCAGCTTGAAGTCCGACGCGTCCCAGGCCATCATTCAGACTTCCAACAACATGATGAAGATGAATGAGACTGGTGTCGATTCATATAGGATATTCGGCAACACTGCGGAGAGACTCAAGTTGGTGACAGAGCTTGCCAACGGCATGGGTGCCGCCTTTGGCGTCTTTCAAGACGAAATAGCCGCCAATGGAACAGCGATAATATCGTATCAAAAGGGACTCGGCCTCACCAATGAACAGATGGGTTCTCTCGCCTCGAACGCAATGAGAATGGGTAAGGGGGTCGCCCAAGTTCAGAATGAAATGACGAAGCAGGCCTTGGGAATGTCGAAGGCCTTCGGCGTCAACGCCAAGGTCATTTCTAAGGACATGGGCAAGGCTATGGCCGATCTTGCCCATTTCGGCCATCTATCGACCAAAGAGATGGCTGTCGCTGCCACATTTGCAAATAAACTCGGTGTTTCGGTAGACAAACTCACAGGAATTATGGACGCCACTTCTACGTTCGATCAGGCAGCCGAAGGCATGTCAAAGTTGAATGAGCAGTTCGGCACCAACATTGACGCTACTGCCATCATGTCGGCGCAAAGTCCCCATGAGAAGGTGGAGATGCTTCGTAAGGAATTTGCCAAGACCGGTAAGTCGCTAGAAGGGATGACATACCAGGAGAGGATGCTCATCAAGCAGAGTTCGGGCCTCTCCGATGAAATGCTTAATGCTGCTCTGTCGGCTAAGAATGCAGGCGTTTCTCTCGATGCAATTCAACGTCAGGGTTCCAAGAATGAGAAGAAGACGCTCTCGCAGGCCGACGCGATGCACGAGTTGGCAGATTCTATCAAACGTCTGACGCCTTCCGGTGACGCGGGTTCCGGCTCCATATTCGACCGCTTCCTCGAAGGCTTCGGCCGCGGCATCATGGGTTCCAAGGAGTTCATCAAGCTGATGAACAACATCCGTGAGATATTCAGGATCGCCATGAGGGAAGGCGTCAAACTTGGAAGAACTTTCGCAGAACTCTTCCCAGGTGTCCAGGACATACTCAAGGGTCTCCAAGGAGTCTTCGATCCTCAGCGTTTCAGAAAGATGTTCGACGGCATCAACGTTGCATTTAAAGATTTTGCAAAGGATGGATCCAAAGACGCCGGCAAACTAATGGACGATCTTCAAACGAATTTCTTGAACTTCTTCGATAGCGGAAAAGGTCCTGGCAAGCAAGTTCTTTCGGGATTCAAAAAATTCTTTGAGGCAATCGGCATAATTTTTGCGAAGCTCTCTGAGTGGCTTATTAAGAAAATGGCCGACGGAGTTGTGGCGATTACTGATTTTCTTAAGAAGCCTGTGTCTACAGTGCCAAGCGGTCCTGGGGCCACTGCATTAACAAATGCATTTGGTGGTGTCTTGGATGCATTTAGAACAAAACTTTTGCCGGCTCTTAAAGAATTAGGCTCTTTCTTATGGGATGAATTTGTTAAGTTCTTTAAAGAGAAAATAGTCGGTTCTACAGCTGGCAAAGTTGCAATAGGCGCTGCAATTGCTACTGTGCTAGCCCCCGCCGTCGCTAACGCTCTTGGTGGTGCAGCCGCCGGAGGTGTTCTCAATAAAGCAGGCGGTAGTTTCCTGAGCAAGGCCGCAGGTTCTTTGAAGGACGCCACAGGAGCTTCTCGAGCAGCCGGTGGAGCTGAAGCGGCGGCAGGAGGCGTAGCGGCTGGTGGTGGCATGATTAGCAAGGCGACCCAGGCAATAACCAGTGCCGTTCCTGACACAGCTACTATTCTTAAACTGAAAACTGCTAGCGAGTCGAATATAAATTTCAAGGGGCTTAAAGAATTCCTTAAAAATCTTGCCATGGTCATGGCTGTTGGAATGGGCGCTATGCTTGTCGCCATCGGTGCCATTAATTTGTTCAACATAGACACAAAAGACATTGGAATGGCATCATTGTTATTGTTAGCAATGGTACCTCCTATGGCCGCAGCAGGCCTTTTGGCAATTGAAGCTCAAAAAGTCGGACAATTAGTGAACAATGCAAAGAAAGAAATCATCACGGGAATGACAGCGATGGGGTTAGTGCTCGTCGCACTTGGCGCCGCGGGGGCTTTGTTTGGATGGATTGTTAAGAAAGTCGGAGCCAGCGAAATGTTGGCAGGAGCAGATATCCTCAACACCATGTCAAATGTCTTTATGAAGACAGGCGTCATCATCGCTGAGGCTGCTTTGATTGGAGCAGGAATCATCGCTTCTGCTGGTTTGGGTGGCATTGCGATCGCCACAGGAATGGCGACGATGAGCGCAGCAATTATGGCCATGGCAGGAACTGCGGTTTCCATAATGAAGTCTTTAAGCCAGTTAGAAGGTGACCCTGCAGCGATGAAGCAGAAAGTTGAAGCTTTCTCTTCCATCATGGGCGCCATATCAGGAATGGTAAACGGATTGGGTTCGATCCTTAAGGAACTGAATGCAGGTTTCATCGACACGCTGTTTGGTGATAGCACGACGAAGAAAGTCGATAAGATGAAAGACTTCGTCAAAGTGCTTCTCAATGGCGAAGACGGTAAGGGTGGAATCCAAGGCGTCATAGACTCCATCATGTTGGGAATATCAGGCAGCCTCATGGGCCTTGGAGAGGCTCAGCTCGGAGCTCTTCCCGTCGTCGCAGGAATGTTTAGAACAGTTGTTGATTTAGTCAATGCTGTCGCTTCAACCACCAAGGGTGCCGGTAACGTCGATATCAAAGACAACAAGGGCACCATCAATATTATCAATCAAATGCCGAACATTACTGAGATCATCTCAAAGTTGGCCGAGGCAGGTCCACAACTCTTCAATAAGATGGTCGAACTGACTGACAAGGTCCCTGTTGGCAAGGCTGGGAAAGCTTTCACTGAGAAACTCGGCGTCATTGGTACAGTTTTTGAATTGTTCTCAAAAATAACCAGCGTCATCTCCACTGCAGCCGATTTTAAATATCAACAGAAAGATGTGGAAAAAGACGGTCCAATTCAGGCCATCGGTCGTAACATGTCATTTGTCCACAACGTTATGCAGGTTCTTGCCGGTGAAAATATAGGTGATGGTAACACCTATTCTTCTCTCAAGAATGTCACAGACACTCTTAAGAAGGTCAACATAGATCAGGGGTTAACGACAAAGGCAGATCAGATCGTAAAAGCCACCGAGAGTATATCGAAGATAGCCGAGAACATCAGTAAGGTGCCAGGTAGGATCGACGACATTCAGAGTGCCTTCAATAAACTCTCCGGTAATATCGGCGCTGTCAGCACCGAAGGAATTACGAAGAATATCGATGCCGTCAAGCAGATGGTCTCGAAGGTGCAGGATCTCGACAACGCCCTGACGAAGCTGCCAGCCATCGACATGAAGGCCAAGCTGACCGCGCTGTCAAAGGGCCTCGGCCTCGGAAGCAGCGGCGCCTATACTGTGCAGAGCAAGGACGTCGTCATCAACATCAACATGACAGTCACAATGAACGCCGGCGAGGTGGAGCAGGTCATCATAGGTCGTCACGAGTCGATCATCAGAGACAGAATCAACTTCGCAATAGACAAGGGCGGCAAGGCCGACAACAAGGCCAAGGAGGCCCTCGTCAAGCCGACCCCGGCAGGTAATGCAGGATTCTACGGCCGCGGCATAGCAAACTCCGGTGGATGATGTAGATTTCATCCGAGGTGAAGAATGAAGAAGGAAGACTATTTGAAGGCCCTCCGAGGCGATGAAGTGTTCAAGAAGGTGTTGTCGCAGGCGACGTCGGAGCAGGAGAGAAGGGCGATCAAGGCTTACACGGAAGACTTCGTCATCAATTTCTTCAACAACATCGTTAAACCCATCAACGAGGCGATGGAAAAGGATCCGGACCTGTTAAAGAAAGTGTATGACGAAATCGAAAACGGATTAATTAACAGTGGAAGCTTAGGACAAGATGCCGCCAACGAACAACAACCCACCACCGACGATATCACCGGGTCAGGAAATTGACACCGGCACCGGAGGTTTTTCCATCGAAGGCAAGAGAGTCACATACGACGTCGGGTCGGACGTCGGCAACTCTAATCCACAGCAGTGGTCTTCGGGTCAGATCAATGTCGACGACGCGCCGCAGGACATATCGACGGGAACGAAGCGAACCTTGGCATCGTATCTCAGCAAGACGACGATGGGGCAGACGCCATCGTCCCCATCGTCGATAAAGAACGCCTATCCGATCGATCACAATTCGTCCGACGATCCTGCAGTCGTCACCCTGAAAGACTCCAATGGATACCCCACGATTCCAGGAGGCATTTCGAATACCAAGAAGTACGTACCTGAAACGCTGCTGTCAAGCAGATCCGACGCCGCCACGAACTTGAAAATTCTTAGAGGCAAGCAGCAGGCAAACGAAGAGCAGAAAGTCGACGGTCACACCCTGCTGAAGAACGCGACGACGAGGACATCAGACACCGTCGTCAATCCCTCTGCACTGGGAGGAAAGTTGCCGCCTCTTCAAACGACAGAGATAGATGACGCAAGTCCCATCAAGAATTACTACGGAAGTCCGCAGTTAAGTAACTCGGTCATTTTTAATCGATTTAATCCTGAAGGCAGCAGGTACGAAGACAAGGGCGGATTCGGCAGCTTTCAGTTCGCGTCCAAGTACGAGATGGGAACGAGCGCCGCAGACAGGAACATGTCTCATGCCCGGCTCGCTCAGATAGGAAATGCTCTTTCGATCAGGGCTGGTCTCGAACTCACTTCGACACAAGACAACAACAATCCGACAGACAACGCCACCACCGCCGCCGCCATTCTCCCCGGTGCTGCCCAGCTTGGCATCATGAGGATCGACAGGGACACTCTCACGGCGAGGGACGTCCTTGAGTCGGGCCTTGATGAAGGTCTCGACACAGATTTCCTCATAGACCCCGCGGCCAAATCGTGGGGCACTCTCAACAACGTCCTCGACCAATACGCCGGTGTCTCCAACTTCGGAATGCAGCTGTTGTCAATTGCCCTGGTCGTTGCCTTAGGTGTGGCTATATCACTCTTCATGGGATTGTTTTCTCTTGGTGGCACATCAAAATTCACAAAAATAGATCCAAAGACTCAGGTGAGATATTATGGAGCCTCAGTCTATGATGCGCAGAGGTCCACAGGTGGAGGAGTTTCCGAGATCAAGAAGCTAATAACAGGACAGGTCAGCATTTGGGGCATGTTGGGCATTAGCCCAACGCTCAATCCATTTGAAAAGTGTCTCGCATCGGGGGCTTTGCAATTTTTTGCAATTGACGAAACTGCAGCCACTATGACCGAGTTTGCTACAAAAGTTGCCGTTAATGGACTTGAGCCGGCTTCACAGAATCCTGGTTTTTATTCTGTCATGGCACGATCGTTCAACAGGTCTTTCCTTCTTCTCTCGGATTATTTCGTTGGATTAGCCAAGGCCTTTGGAGCCGGTGCGGTTGCTGGATTGCAGCAGACTTTCGCCATAATAGACGTTTTACGTTCCTCTAAGTTTATAAAATTCTTAAATATTTTTGGTCAATTAGGCGACAAAAAATTGGATTTCAATGCGAAAGAAGACGTCGATGCGTTTGAAAAAGTCGATGGGGCCGGCAAGAAATTCCGCACTCGAATCGACATTGCTGACGATAGAAAGCCGGGCAAGGGTAGAGTTAAAGATCTTCGCCCTTTCGAAATTCCATTATCTCAGGCGGCCTCTTCATATCGTGCGCCAAGCGGCTTATTAGTTCCACCGGAATTATTGCAAAAAGGTGGAGGAATAGGAGCACCCAGTATTTTGAACGAGTACTATTCCAGTGCAGAAGGCGCCGAACTGTTGGTTCAAGGAGATGGTAGATTAAGTTCTGAATACAGAGAACAGCTCGAAAGAGAACTTGAAGGTGAGTATGTTCCTTTTTACATACACGACGTTCGAACGAATGAAATTGTTGGATTTCATGCATTTTTGACATCATTGTCCGATGATTATTCTGCCTCTTATGACTCAATGGAGGCATTCGGCAGAGTTGAACCTATAAAAACTTATAAAGGAACGACGAGAAAAATATCTTTCTCCTTCATTCTTGCAGCTTACTCGCAAAAAGATTACGAGAACATGTGGGTAAAGATCAATAAACTTACGACAATGATCTATCCACAGTTTTCAGAAGGAAGAAAACTCGTAAGCCCTGACGGAAAGTATTCATTGTCAGCACCATTTAGCCAAAGTATATCTGCTGCACCACTCGTCAGAGTGAGGATAGGAGACTTAATAAGATCGAACTACTCTAAGTTTGCGTTGGCAAGGTTGTTTGGTCTCTACTATACAGACTCGAAATTAAACGACAAGCCGACAAGTGGTAATATTCCTTCTCTGTCGTACGAAGATGCTCTTGAGCAAGTGAAAGTTGCAGGAAACACATTTTTCTTATCACCCGGAACTAAGTTGGGCCCAGTTGCAGAAATTTCTCTGGAAGATATAATCGATAATGACCTTAGCGGCACCGATTCGGATTTAGAATTACCACCGGGCTATGTGGTGAGGATAAAATCTTCTGCGACCGATGTTGTCAACTCTGATGGGACAGTTAGTTCTGTTGTCACATGCGTTGTTGAAGAAGGTTCCGGTGATAATCCAAGCCCAAGCACCGAATCGATGTTTGAATATGGCGGCGCTTACCCATCAAAAAATATCGTTGGAAAATCCTATACAATTCGACTGTCTTCTCTAGTGCCGAGCGTAGAAACAAGAAAGAAAATAAATACCAAAATACAAGAATCAGAACCAACCGCTGCAGGCCCTGAATACGAGAAAGAAGTAAAAAGCTTTATGGATGAAGTAAACGGTAATGCCATTTCTCGTTCATTCAGAACTGTCGGGGGCAAAGGTTTACCTGGTTTCATCGAATCTCTGGCATTTGACTGGTATGACAAGGTTACCTGGGAGATAGATGATGAAAATCAAGGTGTAGGTAAGGCGCCGAAGATGTGCAAGGTTACCGTCTCGTTCTCACCATTCCACGACATTACCCCTGGTCTCGATCACAGAGGCTTTAACAGAGCCCCCATATATCCCGTCGGTCCCATGGCGCCTCGCGAGTAAGGAATCATTATGGCTTTCAGTAGATACGCACGCGACATAAGAATAAGTCTTGGCACTCAACTGGGTACTGCTAATTCGGTTTTGCTATTGAAGAATGCCATCAGGGATGGCTTGGTGCCCGTGGTCAACCAAATCATTGCTACAGGAGACGATCGTCTCGATACTCTCGCGGGAAATTATTACGGCGACAGTCGTTATTGGTGGATTCTCGCCGCCGCAAGTGGAATAGGGTGGGGCCTGCAAGTTCCCGCCGGCACCATTATAAACATCATCAAGCTTGATGATGCATTAGCGATCGTCAGGTAACATGAATTTCAATAGCCTCGAGAGCATATACAAGTATCTGAAGCCGGCCGACCTGATGGGAACGCTGAAGCTTCAAAACCCCACAGCGCCAGAAGACGTTCATGATCTCATCGTTAGGATGATATTGAGTCCCGAGGGAATCATGTACACGCATGATTCCATCTTTAAGAACATCGAAGATTACTTCAAGGGCAGAGGAGGAACCGACGAAGAAAAGAAGAAACTCGCAAAGTCTCTCCACCTCATCGGAGAAAAAGTTCTTGACCTGAAGGATGAAAAATACTGGGAAGATCACACGATCAAGTCGGAGAAGTCGACCGTCGCTTCCGTCAAGCAGCTCGTTCCAAAACTCAACGATTCTCAGAATCCGACGACCAACAGCTTCGTCTCGACCGTCATGACTGTCAGGAGCCCCTACGTGAATCCATCTACTAAGGGCGTCGACTCAATCGATTTTTTCCTGAATTACACACCACCTATCGTGGCTAACCAGATGGTTCCATATCTCGACGTAGAGTTTCGATTGGTTTCCAACTCCAAAGAATTTCTTAATCTGCCCAGTCCTCTTCGATTTCTTATGGGCTCAGTATCCATTGAGAGTTTGTCGAAATACGATAAGGTGCTAGCTCAGAGTGATTATGCTGGTGAAGTCACAACAAAGATAAATGGCGAAGAGCAAAAGCGGCCATCGACCACCATGGGCATGGAAATGTTTCTAATGCCTCAGAGTCTCACCAACATGGATGAGCTAGGTCCACACCAGAACGGTGAGATAGGACGTCTCGTGCCTGCTCAACCTTTCAAGCCGTTCGCTTCATTGCAGAGCTTTGACGTTTCAGTACAAAACGCCGGCGCCGGGGCCTTCGCCCACAAGAAGGCGACCCTGAAGTTTATGCTTCACGACAAATCAAGAATAAGTGAATTAGCTGAATTCATCAGGGGACCTTCGGGGTTCAATCAGGCCGACATATGGACGACAGATGGGTGGTTGGCCCCACTAAACTTAGGACCCGATGAAGAGTACAGCAGGTTCATCAATAACAACATGATGATTCGAGAGTGTTGGGGCGTCGTCAACTCTCAGTTTTCTTTTGAATCGTCAGGACAGGTTAGCTTTACTCTCGATCTCGTCAGTAAGGCTGCAAAACCGATGCAGGACATCACGGTATCGACTGCTGACGAAAAGCTGTTGCAGTTTCACAAACTGATACGTTCCATCGATGAAATCAAGAACAAGATACTGGGTGAGAACAAGTTTGCAATCAATGTGACATCTGAACAGATATTGAACTCGGCGGCATCCAACGGCATGATCGCCAACATAGACAAGGTCCAAGCTAGCGTCACTAACCTGATCAATAGTCTTCAGAACAGCGCTCTTCCGAAGGACGACGTCAAGAAGCTTGATGACAATTTGAAGAAATTGGTTGGAGCCGGTGATTTCAACGTCGCCAACGTAAACAAGTACATAGGTGCATCTGTCCACAATGATTTCATTAGACTAGGAGTAACGCCTGATCCATTTCTGCCTGTGTCTGAAAAGGGAGAATATTTTGACGATGCTCTCGTCAATGCTATCAAGAAATACAATGAAACGCAGGGAGAGCGCGACAAGGCCATAAAAGATGCCAAGGACTCGGTTCCTGTCGACATGAAGAACGTGCCAAACGTTGTGTCCTTTGGGAAACTGTTCCTCAATTTCGTTCTGCCAGCAGTCATGAAGACGGAATCATGCGATGAGTTACAGGTTTTCTTCTATGGACTCAATGGAGAATGTGGACCTGCAAGTTATCACAGCATCGCAGAATTCCCCATAAACATGACAGCACTGTCTTATGCCTATGCTGAATTCTTGAAGAGCAGCAACGTCGAAGCTTTAAGTCTGCAGGCCTTCTTAAAACTAATAATCGACACAAACTTCGCAGACGTCAGAGGCATTGGATACGGCATGACAAGTTACCACAAGCCTCTTGATCCCAATAAACTACACGAAGCGACGATGTCAGAATCGGCCGCGGCAGAAAAGGGAATGGTCGAGTGGCATGCTAAGTATGGAGCGTTCAAACCTCCCATGATTGAGATGTACATTGAGTCCGGAGAAGAAGGCGACGCTGTGAAGAAGACTGTCGAAAGCCTCAAGGCAGGCGCCACTCGAGTACAGCAGCAGGAGAACAGCGCCGTCGCCAAGTCAAAGGGTGGTCCTCGCAAGATAATCAAGAGGATACACATCTATGACAAGCAGAACAATCCCTACAGGTTGGCTCAACAGATAATCGACACGGGCAAGGACGGGCAGCTCACAGTCGGTGAGGTCAACAAAGGATTTTCGGAAGGTCGCCTCAACAAGATACTCGAGAACGCCACACCAAAACAACTACTTCGTTTGAAAGAGCTTCTCGACTCAGAAAAAGCAAGTTACAAACAGGCCCTCGCTCAACTTCGACGAGAAGACAAGGCTTTCAATCAGGAAGACGACATCAATGGCATCGAATTGGTCAGCAGGCCTGAAGGCGACGAGATAGTCATCGGCAGAAACAGAAAGAGCCTCAAGGCACAACTCATGAGAACGTTGCCGTGCCTCACGGTCGGCACCAATGGCAGCATGGTGCTGACGTCCAACGTCGCTTCGAAGACCGACGGCCTGATGGGTGCCATCAACATCATGAACGTCGGCAAGGGAACGAAGAGCGGCAACGCTCCTGGAAACAATCTGGAAGACGCCGGCGGATTACCTCTGCGAGTCTCTCCGGTGCAGGTGACGATGACGACCGTCGGCGTTCCCACGGCGGCTCTCTATCAAACATTCTTCATCGACTTTGACACCGGAACGTCTCTCGACAACATCTACAACTGCACGCAGCTGCAACACGCCATATCACCAGGTAAGTTTACCACCAACTGGACCTTCATGTACGCTAACGGTTATGGTAAGTTTGGCAATCCTCCAACTGTAGACGCTGTCATATCAGGACAGCTTGGAGGAATACTCAACAACAAGCTCGAAGAGATCGAAAAGAAGAAATTGAAGCAGAAAACAGGCAATGGTTCGACCACACCAAAATGAACCAGTGTAATCTCACATTGGTGTGTGTTACCATAGCACTGTGCGGCGTTTCACAATAGACTCTACAGTGCTGGGAACATCGAAACACATCGTCGGTGATTCTGACGGTTATGTGTGGTCAGAATCAGTTCCCAAAGATTCATGGCACATGACGGGTGAAACCAAGGCTGCATCGACCGTGAAGTGTCTCGACACTTTGTTCAGGCTTTCGAATGAGTCCGTCCCCCACGTGCCCGATCGTTATCTTGCATCCCTCAGATGCCTCGTCACAGGTTCGCAGGCCATTCCATGGCGTTACGTGTTGCCTCAGGACGAATTCAAGAATTACTTCAAAAACCTCGTTCAAAAGACGACTGACGTTTTTGACGAATTACCTTTCGATTACTACGAGACCGTGTGGGCCGCCGGAACTCGAGTGCTCAATTCCTTAAAACCTGCGAAGGTGGACCTGCAAACATTCCAGGCATTTATCGATGCGAATCCGAGCTCACCAGGTCTCGAGAGTTTTCGACCAAAAAGAAGCGGCTTTGCACATCCCATCGAATACGATCGCTTTTCCACGAGGACTGGAAGATTCACTGTCGTCGACGGTCCTAACATCCTCGTCCTGAAAAAAGACTACAAAGGAATGATTCGATCGTCGTATGAAGATGGCCAAGTTGTTTCACTCGACTTCAAGGCCCTCGAAGCACGAATCGTCCTGGCGGAATCGGGCAAGACGTCCAACGCTGACGACCTCTACAAGGACATATCTGAAAGTCAGTTCAAGGGAATCATTCCTCGCGACGTCGTCAAGGTCGCCGTCCTTGCAGAACTATATGGCGTCTCCAAGAACACGCTGAAATGGAAACTGGGCCTCTCTGAAGAGAAGGTCGATTCCTTCATCGAGTCGATCAGAGACTACTTTGGAGTCGAAGCGTTAAGACAGCGCCTCAAGGATGATTTGTATGAAGACGGATATCTGAAGAATCGGTTTGGCCGCCGCCTCGAAGTGCCTCAGAACCAAGACAACCTGCTCATAAACACGTACGCACAGTCTTCTGGTGTCGATGTGGCTCTCCTTGGCTTCGACAGAGTTATCGCAAAACTGGGGACCGAGGGAGTGCGCCCACTCTTCGTGTTACACGACGCCATAATTCTCGACGTCAGAGGCGACAGGTTGGAAGACGTGAGAAGCTGCGACAGCGTCGAAGTTCCAACCTACGACGGAAAGTTTCCTTTGAAGTTCGACACGCTGTGAATAGTTAACTTCATGAAGTTGACGCTAGGTAAGCTCAGGCAGATTATCAGAGAATCTCTCGAAGAGACGATGAATGAATTGGATGCAGGTTCCAGAAGCACGGGATCTGAGGAGCTCGCCGATATACTGGGATTTGATTGGTACACTCTGACCCCCAGCGAAAAGCGAGACTTCGGCGATCTAATGATGACAGTAAAGGGCAGGGGAGATGACAAGCGTCTCATGATTGCTCTCCACAACCTGCCTCTCGAGAAGCACTTCACTTCTTCAAGTCCCGGCGGTGTATATGCGGCACCCGAAGCCGGCGACATCGATTTCGACGAGATGTTGCGTAAGATTAAGAAGAACTACACCATTTGAACAATGACGTTTCGTGCTGTAGAGTCCAATCCATGGAACTCACACCGGAACAGATCACAGAGAACTTCGAAAAGTATCGCGGCTTCATGGAGAAGCTTGGTGACAGAGCAGAACCTGCTCTTGCTCTTGTTGACCACCTCGGAGAAAGGCTGGCTCTGTGTCCCGCTTCTTCCCGTAAGGATTACCACCATGCCATCCCAGGCGGCCTCGTTGACCACTCTCTGCGTGTGCTCAGCAATGCGCTGAAGTTGTCGAAAGCTTTTGGATGGGATCTGCCAAAGGATTCCCTTATCATTGGTTGTCTCCTCCACGACCTAGGCAAGGTTGGCGACCACGAGAACGACTATTATGTTCCTCAAGATTCCAGTTGGCACATTGAGAAGCTTGGTGAGATGTACAAGCACAATAAGGAGATTCAGTTCATGACTGTTCCTGATAGAGGTGTGTGGTTGTGTCAACACTTCGGTTTACGTCTCACCCAACCTGAATGGTTGGCCATCAAGTTAAATGATGGCCAATATGCAGACGAAAATGCCCCCTATAAGATGAAGGAACCAACCCTTGTCGATGTTGTGCACATCGCAGACTTCATCTCAACAAAGCAAGAGAAGAATCTGTAGTTCGCGAATACTTATCCGCATGAGCGCTTTACTGAGAAGTTACATCGCAGCGGTCCTCTCCGAGGTCACCGACTATCGTGTACCCAATCAGTTGGTATCCAAAGGATCACCAAAGAAGCAAGACAAGAAGTCAGATGCGGACAAGGATTCGGAAGAGGAGATGGATGAGATGAATGTCGTCGCCAACATTGCAGGTTACACAGCACCACTTGGTGCTTCTTCGGCAGACGTGGGTGCAAATCCCACGAAGCCAGGCCAGAAGCTCAAGAAGAACAAAAAGAACTTTGTTCGCTGGAAGTGATCTCTGTTGCGGCAAACAATTGAACAGTCAGTCCTCCTTGTGATAGTTTGAGGATTCAAATAGAGACGGTGGTCCACCACACGGTGTGGTGCCATTGTTGACAGGCGAAATAGAGGAAAAGGAATAGGAATAATCATGGCAATCGATTTGGAAGCAATTAAGCGTCGTGTGGCGGAACTCAGTGGTGTCAAGAAGACTTCGTCGGTTCAGCTTTGGAAGCCGGGTCTCGGTGAGCACAAGGTGAGATGTCTGCCCTGGAAGAATACACCTGATGGTCAACCTTTCGCAGAGCGTTGGTTCTACTACATCGGTGAGAACGCAGGCATCCTCACGCCGAAGCAATTCGGCAAGGCTGATCCCATTGACGATCTCATTCGTAAGCTCTACAGCAGTGGTAAGCCCGACGACAGGGTCCTCGCCAAGAAGTTGGCACCAAAGATGCGTTGCTACGCTCCCGTGATCGTTCGTGGTGAAGAAGATAAGGGCGTTCAGATTTGGGCGTTCGGCAAGCTCGTCTACCAGCGTATGCTTGGTTTTTTCCTCGATGAGGAGGTTGGTGACATCCTCTCTCCGACGGAAGGCTTCGATCTCAAGGTGACGATCTCGAAGCAACCAGGCAAGCAGTTCAATGATACGACAGTCGACCCTGCTCGTAAGTCGACCGCTCTGCACAGCGATCCTGCAACTGCGCAGAAGTGGCTCGATAACATTCCCAGCATCGACGACATGTATCGACTCAAGTCGACCCAAGAGATTGAAGCTGTGCTGAACAATTGGCTCAGCGGTGGCGGTGGTGAGCCGAGTCAGGAGGGTGGTTCTACCAGAGGTGCCGCTCCTGTTGATGAACTTGACAGTCTCGTCGCAGAGGTGAAGCAGGCTACCGACAAGAAGCCAGCAGCAAAGAAGTCCGAGAAGCCCGAGGCAAAGAAGCAGTCACTGGATGATGCATTCGCTGACCTCATCGGTGAAGACTGATTAAGATGGGGGACGGGGTGACCGTCCCCCATACTTTTAGTGCCTAATTACTTCCATGAATCAATATATAGATATATGGCACTACGAGAAAGATTTTGTGACACTTGTGGAGTTTTATTTAGAGCTAAAAGGAATAAAAATAATACTTGGAACTTTTGCAGCAAGCAATGTCTTACAGCTGCAAGAATTCCTCCTGATGGTGTGATTTTTAAATCAAGAAAATCACGTCCTCAGAAGATGGAAATTTGTCCAACCTGTAATTCTTCATTTGCAACATATGTTTCTGAACCAAGAAAATTTTGTAGTAAAGAATGCGTTTTACTTGCAAGAAGATCAGGTGGTGAAATTTCTAATAAGGTTGAAGAAACAACTTCTAAAAATCATGGAGTTAGAAGATTCTTTGAGAACAAAGAAAGATTTAAAAGAATACTCCAAGAAAAATATGGTGTTGATTACATCACTCAACTACCTGGTCTTGGTAAATTAAATTTTCTTAAGGCGCATGAAACCAAGAAGAAGAAAGGGACATACGCATTTTCTAAAATTGAAAGAGATTTTTCTTTAAGACTTAAAGAACAAAATGTTAGTTTTGAAACCCAAGTTGTCATGTTTGGAAAACCTATCGATTTCAAAATAGGTGACATCTACTTGCAAATAGATGGCAGATATTGGCATGGCCTGGATAGGCCTCTTGAAGAGATTAAGCAGTCTTCCGCCGGCCGTGACAAAAGTATATACCAGAGATGGTATTCAGACAGAGCGCAAGATGAACAATTTGCTGCTGCTGGACTAAGATTAGTAAGAATAACCGATAAAGAGGCAAAAGAATGGCTAAGGGACAAAAAGCTTCTGCTGGAAACGTTGACACTGAAAAGTCAAGAGACGTCGATGTTGACAACATGATGAACTCGTTGATACGAGATATTAATAAAGAATTTGGAACTAGAGTTGCATACAATCTCTCTGAAATGGATGCGCCCACGATTGTGA
>SXGQ01516198.1_pt1 | contig 15520 bp, 13 predicted proteins | sample 3178371 | NCBI WGS metagenome assembly SXGQ01 (sample SAMN11356859, study PRJNA531348) | freshwater metagenome | isolation source: freshwater sample F1-20 | place: China: Fuxian Lake, Yuxi | collected 2017-12-25
CGGATGAAGTCCGCCAGCGTTCGGCGTGCTTCTACCGTTGAGCGGTAGCGGCGGACATTGATCGTCATGGAGACGTCCAGGCGCTCCTCGGGGGTGGTGGACACGTCACGCTCCGTTCTTGAGTTCGAGCACGGCACGCCTTACGAGTGAGGCGACCAGCTTCCGGCGATACTCGCTATTCCCATGGATGTCCGAGATCGGGTCGACCGACGCAGCTGCGGTCAGGGCTGCCTCCTCGGCGAGAGCGTCGGTCACGGGGCCGCGAGACAGAAGACGTTCGACGTCCGTGAGGCGTCGGACCGAGCCAACCGCCGCGCCGACGCTGACCCTGGCCTCGGCAAGCTGTCCATCGCGAGGGATGCCGGTGGCAGCGACAAGCGCAAGTCCGTAGTCGCCCCGCTTGACCGCCGCTTCCTGGAACGACCAGGCAGTGCGGGTGGTGGGCACCGAGACGTGAGTCAGGATCTCGTCCTCGTCGAGCGTGGAGGTGAAAGGGCCAACGAAGAAGTCGTCGGCCTCGATCGTCCTCCGTCCACGAGGACCCACCGCGTGCATGGTGGCGCCAAGAGCGAGCAGGACGGTCGGCCACTCTCCGGATGGGTCGGCATGCGCAGTGCTTCCGCCGAAGGTGCCGCGTGACCGGATCTGCGGGTGGGCAATGTGGACCACTGCCGACGACAAGATCGGTAGACGCTGTGCGATCACATCTGAGCGCTCGATCTCTCGGTGCGTCACGCCCGCTCCGATCAGGACAGATGAGCCCTGGTCCTCGATGCCATCGAGGCCGGGCACATGCTGTAGGTCGACCAGGATCGAGGGCGCGGCCAGTCGCATCGCCAAGAGCGGCATCAAGCTCTGACCACCCGACAGCACTTTCGCGTCCGGGTCAGCCGCCAGATGCTCGACAGCCTCGTCCAGCGTCCTCGGTGCGACATAACGAAACTTCGGTGGCTTCACGGCGTGCTCCCTCAATCAGCGGTGAGTTGCGACATCAACGATTGGCGGACCGTGCCCGCGCCGACGCGTATCCCGCGGCGAAGACACTGATCAGTGCGGCTACGACGCTGACGAGCGCCCCACCGGTCGGAAGAGCCTTGGCCCACGACATGCCGCCCGCCAACGCGAGGACGTCCAGCACCTCGTCATCGCGCTCGCTGCCACGCGAGCCCGCCACGTCGGACGTCTGGGTCGACGTCTGGGTCGACTGGGTGGACGCCGTCGGGGCGGGCGTCGCTGCGGCCTCCGAAGGTGCCTGGGCGCCGGCCACTGCAACGGTGTCCGAGGACGCGATCGAGTCGGACCCGCCTTCGGCCGCCACCATCTCTTGCAGCCGCTGCGCGAACATGGTCATGAGTGCCCCGCTCACGTCGGCGAGCACTCCTCGTCCGAACTGAGCGACCTTGCCGGTGAGCGCGAGCTCCGTCTCGACGACGACGCGGGTACCTCCGCCCTTCGGATGGAGTGTCGCCCTAACGTTTGCGGTGGCATCTCCTTGCCCGCGGGCGTCCTTGCCGCGTGCCAGGAGAACGGCCGTGTGCGCGCTCTCGTCAAGTTCCTTGAACTGTGCGACGCCCTTGTACTCGGCGGTGATCGGACCAACCTTGATCTTGGCGCGGCCGTGGTAGTCGTCGCCGTCGACCGATGTGATCGAGGCCCCGGGAAGACACGGTGCAACCTTCTCCAGGTCTGTGAGCAGGGTCCACGTCTTCTCGGGCGGAAGCGCTACTTCGAACTCGTTGAGCAACTGCATCGGTTTCTCCTATTCGGCTGGGCGCCGTTCCAATATTGCGTCAGTCGCAACGCGGGCAGGCGGGGACGTGCCCCGCGTTACGCGGGTTGGGGGAGACCGAATCGGTACTCGGACGCCCCTGGGGGGAACTCTCCCCCGTGCTGCAGAACAGCGGCCATGGCCCGCACCTTGGCCAGGTAGGCCTGCCCTACGATCAATCGCTCGGGTTCCCACGACGTCAACGCCTGAGGGACGTCACCGTCCGCTTCGACGAGCCGATCGGCGAGCGTCCATGCATCCGCGGCCGCCTTCGCAGCTCCGGCCGCGGCGTGTGGCCGTGGCGTGAACGCGGCATCACCGATGAGAACGAGTCGGTCGAACGCCATCCGCGGGACATCGGCGTCGGCGACGATGGTGACGAACGGCTGCGGAGCCCCGGTGATGAGGTCACGGAAGACGGACGCCAGCTGGGTGGTCGCGCGGCCGTGGAATGTTTCGAGGCTGGACTTCGGCAGCGCCGGGAAGTGAACGGAAACGGGACGCCTGCTGCCGTCGTTCGCCGTCATCAGTTCGTCGAGTGCCGCTCCGGCCTCAACGTTCCAGTACCACTGGAAGTTGAGCCGGGTGTCGCCCGTCACCACACCTTCGGAAGACACCTGACTAATGGGATACGCGATGATGTGTCCGTCAGGAAGCAGCCCGTAGGTGAAGGCGCCCTGGAAGAATTCCCACGTTTCGGCCGAGACGTCACGTTCGTCCACCATCCCACGCCACGTCACGTAGCCGGCGTAGTCAGGGGTCCTACCGAGCAGCTGGGATCTCGCGACAGAACCGCCGCCGTCCGCACACACGATGAGGTCGGCAACAACCTCGCTGCCGTCGGCGAAGACGGCCGAGGAGCTGTCTGTCCCGGGGGTCACGCTGACGAGTTCCTTGCCCAGGTGGTACCGCTGCTCCCCGAAGGAGTCGAGCAGCTTCTGGTAGACGGCGTTGTAGGCCGTGAAGCGCCATCCGGCTTCAACCTTGCCCGTACCCTCTCCAGAAGCAGCGTCGAAGTACCGCATCTCGTGGCTGGGGACGCTGATGTCTTCCAGTGTTGTCGGAGTGCGCTCCAGCAGGTATCGGACGAGCTCGGGTTGAACCACGATCCCGGTGCCAAAACCCGACAGCAGTGTGTCGCTGCGTTCGTAGACGTCGACGTCGCAACCGGCGTCACGCAGCACGTTCGCCGCTGTCAGACCGGCGATCGATCCGCCGACGACAGCTACCTTCGGCATGGTCATCCCGTTCCTCCTTGTCCGTGGCTCGTCGCGCTCAGCTGGCACGCAGCGGCAGCGCGATGGGGCGGAGCGGTGCGCCGCTCGCGCCGCGCAAACGGATTGGGGCGGCGATCAGACAGAACTCGTTGACGTCGTCACGCGACAGGTCCTCCAGGTTGACCAGTTCGATCATCGGAACTCCGGCCTCGGCAAGGAAGTGACAGTGCCCAGGCAGCCAGTTGTCCTCGTGCTGGGACGGCCCGACTTCGACGCACTCCTGGTCGGCAGCGATGGCCGAGATGCCCTGAGCGGTGAGCCACTTGGCCGCTTCCAGGCTGAGCCCGGGAGGATTGCCCAGGACCCTCGAACCGTCGGGCCAAAAACCCATGCGCCCCGTCCGGACCATCGCGACGTCACCGGCCTGCAGGGTGATGCCCACATTGTCTAGGACCTTTTGACAGTCCTCAATGGTGATCGCGTATGAATCGGGCAAACACTCGACCTGGTGGCTCTTGGCTACGTCGAGAAGGACGCCACGGGTGATGATGGGCGGGATGACCTCAGCCCCGCCCTTGGTCCAGCCGCGGCTTCCGAGATTGTCCTCGACCGAGAACCCGTTGTAGATGTGTCCGTCGACTCCGAAGTGACTCAGGGAGTCGATGTGCGTCCCTGTATGGGTGTACATGAAGACGACGTCGCCGGAGTAGCAGACGTGCCGATTGCCGGCCTCCCCCACCCCGTTCATGTTGTCGACGACGGTGCCGCTGGGTGTGTGGCTCATGAAGAGCTGGTAGCTCGGGTCGCCTGCCGCCTGGAAGCTGGGCATTCCAACGAAGTAGTCAATGCTGAGGTCGTAGCTCTTGGAACCATCGACGCGCGCCAGGATTGACGCAGAGCCCTCAGGGCTCAGGTGGTTGAGAGCACCGAGTTGGTCATCGGGGCCCCAGGGACTGGTTGCGACCTTGATGCCTGCCCTTTCGCCCATCAGGACTCCTCACGCACGAAGTCCACCACGGCGCGCTCGGCCAGCTTCGGCTTGAGCTTGGCCACGACCTCGAGGTGGAACTCGTCGATCGAGTACTTGTGCAGGTCATCCCAGGACTCGAAGTCGTTGATCAGCACACCGCTGAAGGGCTGGCCGTTGTCGCCCGGGTCGCCTTCATGTGCGCCGAGCTCCCAGTACTTGATGTAGGGGTACGGCTCACGAAGGGTGTTCAGCAGCTCGATGACGTCGTCGTTGCTGTGGCCCTCGGCCACCCGCCAGGAAAAGACGTGGCGAATCATGGGGAACTCCTTTACTAACGCTCGGGTGCGCGACTGCGCTGCGTCAGTTTGGGAGCCGATCATTCCGATCGCCTCTGCATGCTCCGACAAGATGGGGGTGGTCTTTGTGGGATTGCTGACGTGCCGGGCGTCTCGGGTCTGGCGATGGGGCCGGCGCGGAGGTGTATGAGTCGCCTCAGACGCCCGTCTCTCCTTGGCTGCTTTCGCCGAGGATGGACAGTTGACGATCGCTGGTGTCGTGAAGGACGTCGGCTAGACGTAGGGCAACGGCGAGCTCGTCGCGGCGGTCGTTGATCGGGAACCCCAGGCGCTCCTCGATCGACTTGAGTCGGTACGCCACGGTTCGTTCATGCACGCGAATGCGGACTGCGGTAGCGGCTGCGTTCTGCCCCGTGTCGAAGTAGGCCCGCAGCGTTTCGCGCAAGAGTTGCGTGCGCGCGTCGTCCGCTCCGATCGGCCCCAGCTCGCTCGTCATGAAGTCGCGAGCGGCGGGCGCGTCACGCAATACGACGCTTTCGAGAGCGACATCGCGGTAGCGGGTGATCGGTTCGGATCGGAGGCGTCCTACGCGGCAAGCCTGCCACGCCTGCCTGTGTGCACGACGGAATCCCTCGATTCCGTTGAGCGGCCCCCCGACGGCAACGAACGTTGCCGCCGGCGGCTGGAAGGTTGCGAACTTTGGCTCGAAAGACTCGCAGAGCCGGCTGTTGCCCAACCAGGCGAGGGATGTCCCGCCGGTGCCTTCGACCACGAGGAGGGACGCGTCGTAAAGCGCCGCCAAGGACTTCAACGCGACCCTGGAAGTACCGCCCCAGACGACGACTGCCAGATGGTCGACCTTCAGGTTGTAGCCGAGCTGTTCTGTATCTGTCGGTACTCCGTTGAGAAGGTCCGTCACGACTGCTCGACGCTGTCGGTCCCTGCTGTGGAAGAAGTACGCCGACTTCTCCTGCTCGTATGTCGCTACTACGTCATGCGTGATGCGATCGTTCCACGCGAAGTGATATTCCGCGGCTTGCTTCAGGACGGCGATCTGACGCGGCCCCGCGGGGACGATGCGTACGGCCGTCTCGAGGATCCAGTTCCACAGAACCACTTGGCCGATCCGGCGGGTCAGAAGAAGGTCGGTGAGCTCCACGCCGGCCTGCGCTGCAACTCTCGCTTCCTCCAAGGCCCCTTCGGACGCACCCTCCGGAAGCTGTCGGGCGTTGCGGAGGCCGTGGATGACGCTGGTGAGTGCGCCAGTGATGCTAGGAAGTTCGGTTTCAAGCAACATCGGGTCGTTGCGGCGGTAGTAATTGGGCGCGCCGGAGCGGCAGCGTTCCCGGACTTCCTCACCGATAGCGGGGATCTTGAGGATGAGCTCATCTGCGACGGCCCGCAGGTCGTGCTCGATCGACATGACTGGATTGTACGGCTCTCAGTGACACTTCCGAGCGGTGTCCTGACCCCTGACCGAGACCGGGCGGGTGAGTCCAATCCAGGGGGAGGGCGCGGACGTCCTCCCCCTGGTGGAACGGATCAGGAGACGCCCCATACCTTCTTGAAAACCGGCTGGTAATCGATGCTGGTCGACCAAGCTTCGCCCTCGGGGGGAAGGTCGTGGTCGTGGTCGAACATCGAGATGCCCACCCCTGACGGAACACTGTCCTCGCCAGCGAAGTACCGGTTGATCATGTCCGCTGTCGACCAGGCCTCATATGCGCCGTCGTAGGTCCACCCAGCGTCCTGGCCCTTGTTCTGCCGGACGAGGTCGATATTGGCCGCATAGCCGCTGCCGGCTACGACCTCCAGCGAGTCGTTCCGTCCTGATGCCATGACCGCTGCTGCACCGCCAGCCGTTACGAGGTCGTCGTAGGAAAAGGCCAGCCCATTCGCCTCGGGGTTCCGGAGGAGTGCGGTCGAGACCTTCTCCTGCAGGGCGGGCCCGAAGTCCGCCAAACGAATCGGGAGGGTCGTGACCTTGCACTCAGGGCACTGCTCTTTCATGGCCTTCTGGAAGCCGTCATGCACAGCCTTGGTGATGACGAGCTCGGTGTTGCTGACCTCGATGACGTCGGCCTTGGACCCGAGCTTGGAAAGCAGCCACGTAGCCTCCGATGCACCGAGACCCTCGCCCCACTCGATGAAGCTACCTTCGGAGAACTCGAGGCTCCGCTCGTAGTACGACGTCTCGCTGGGGTCGACATCACTGCAGTCGGCGGCCTCTTGGGAGAAGACCGGGATGCCTGCCTTCTTGGCCTCTTCGAGTGCCGTCTTCACTAGCGGGCAGTCGATCGAGTAGAGCCAGATCGCGTCCACGTTCTGCGAGACGGCCTGACGGATGCCTTCTTGGTACTCAGAGGGCTCGTACTTCCCGTCATAGATGGAGAGATCCCAACCAAGGAGCTCGGCGGCCTCCTTGGCCCCGTTCGCCGTGGACGTGCCTGTCGGAGACTGAGTCCCCGAGCTCACCATCGCGACCCTGTAGCCAGGTTGTGCCTTGGGGCCGGTCGATGCCGGTTCGGCGAACGTCCCGTTGCCGTACAGCTTCTCAATGGCGGCGGTCGCGTTCTGCGCCACTTCGTCGTCGTTGGACGTCGTAGCAGTAGTGGACTGACCACCGGATTCGGTGCTGCAGCCGCTGGCGGCTCCCATCACCGCCAGCACCAGGACCGCGCCGGTGAGTCGGCGAATCCGTGAAGCAGTTGTCAGGTACATGTCGTTTCTTCCTTCGAACGGTGAGCGGGATCAGGTGCGAACACCTTGCGGATGCAGCGGCGAGACGTACGCCCGGGTGGTGCCGCTGTTACTGCAGTCCGAGAAGCACGTCGGCAAGGAGCGGGCGGTGTTGCCGAGCTCCGTCCAGCAGCGCGGGTGGGTAGTGCGCGCGGGCCTGAGTTGCGTGAGTGGGACAGGAGCTGTTCCCGAGGTGGCACACCTTGCTGCAGTAGGGTCGTGGCCTCGGACGATGCTGCTCATGGCCCCTCCTTGTGAGAGTGAGGGACATCTTGGGCGGCAAGCCGGGCAGCATGCGTTGCTGATATTCGACGAAGTTGTCGTGATCCCTGTCACCTTCCTGCAACCGCCGCTCGCGCTGTTGCTGGCAGTCCTCCATGGAGTGACGACCACCCACGTACCGGTCTGGTCTAGGAAGTCGGCGTCCTGGGCCCTGGTCGTCGCCGACACGGTCGACGTTGGCGGGGAAGGCTGTGCCTGCGACGGATACGTTCCTGAAATTCGGCCGGCTCGTACTCGCCGTCGTACACAGACGACTCCCAGTCCATGAGGTCTGCAAGCCGCACGAGCAGCGTTGCGCGGAACTACGCCACGGGTGAGGCCACCGTGCCTATCAGGGGTGTCGAGCGACTTCCGCCCGGGCGAGTGAAAGCCAGGTGAGGCTTCTCAGCCGCGAATCTCTGACCGCACCCGGTCGGCGGTCTCTAGCGCGCCCTCGATATAGCCCGGGAAGAGTAGGGATACGTCGGAGCCCGCGAAGTGCACGCGACCGTGTGGCTCACCGAGCGACTTGTGGGCGCGCGTCACCTGGCCGATCCGCGGGGAAACCCACGGCGCACGGACATGTGGATCCGCGCACCAGTCGTGATAATCCGTTCCGACGACGACGGCCTCAGGCAGATAGTGGTGAACCGCAGCTTCAATCGCGTCGCTATCCGTGGGGTCGAAGGAATCCCGGTCGGTGAAGCCGACAAGGATCCGCCCGCCGTCGGAAGCGGGTAGGTAGTCATACAAGGTCGGGAAGATGCCGTCACCGGTGCACGAGATGCCTTCCGGCACGTCATGCACGTGGATGAGAAGTTTGAGGCCCCGACCTCCGTGTCCTTCCGCAACGACTTCCGCCCGCGGGCCCGCCAAGGGAGGTTCGAACCGCAGGTCTCGCATGCAGTTCAGGGGCGTCGCGACAACCACGTGTCGGGCATGCAACCGACGCTCCGCGCCGTACGTGACGTCGACCCGGTCCGCCTGCTGATGGATGGAGTGCACCGACTCACCAAGCCGGAGATCGGCCACGTCGTTGGCCATCGCGGTCGTCAGTGTTGCGGTGCCGCTAGCCATGACTTCGTCCAACGACAGCAGTACGCCGAGTACGGAGTAGTCGTGCGACGCGATCAGTTGGAGAACCCACAGGGCTGAAGCGTCCTCGACGCGCTGGCCCATCATGTTCCAGATCCACGATCGCAGCAGCTGGTTGGTGACCGGCGGGGGGTTCAGTTCGTTCAGGTAGTGGTGCGCGGAGATGTCCAGGTCTTTGAGGTCCTGGTTCTCAAGACCTGCGTGAGGATCGATCCGGCGTGCGTCGCGGATGAGGCAGTAGAGGACTCTCTCGGCCTCAAGGAATTCGTCGAACGGAATGGGGAACGCAGAATCCTGTCCCCCAGGCGCAAGCTTGTTCCGAAAGACCTTGAACGGGGCCGCAGGTTGCGTCTCAACGTTGTAGCGGTCGACCTCTGCTGCGAGGCGGGCGTGGTGGTGCCGGTGGAAGTAGGCTCCTCCCACTTCCACCGTGGTCCCGGGGTCAGTCGAGGACTCTCGACTAAATGCGCGGCCGCCGACTCGTCCGGCTGCTTCGAGCAGCACGACCGAGTGGCCATCCGCGCTCAGATCCCGCGCTACTCGGAGTCCGGCGAAGCCGGCTCCGACGACTGCGATCTCGACGCTGTCGACCATGCTGTTCCCTCTCGTCCACTTGGTGCTCATCTTGGCGAGTTGTCGGCACGTGCCCTGTTACCCCGATCCGACGAAAGACAGGTGACCTCTATCACCTTCCGGCAAGCGCGTAGGCGCCCCGTGCGCGGGGACGTTGTTGGGACGAACGGCGTGACGGCACCCCCGAGCGCTCTGGCCGACCCTTGAGGTGCTGTACGAACGAACGGTGGCGCATCGAGTTTCATACGGCACGACGAATGACGGCGGCCGTGCACTCTGCCTACGCTCAACGGGTGACCCTTCATATTTCCCGCGTCGCAGATCCCGCGCCAGCGGCGATGTCGGCAAGAGACCGCTTCTGCGACTGGTCATTCCATCCAGCCGGACCTGTGTTCTCGGCCCTCGAGGACGCAAACCTCGACTACCTCATGGTGGGACAAGCGATCTCTAGCAGACACCCACTCGTTGCTGGCGCGTCGTCAGCGCTGAGAGGTCGGCGATGACATTCCACGCGTTCGCCCTGCCCCGCCGCCAAGGTTCGCTGCCGGACGTGATCGGTCCAGCCCCGCACGGTCAACGCTCCCAGATCGCTCCGGTGATGGTGCAGGAAGAGCTCTGGTTCCGCATGCGTGCGCTTCCCTTTACCTACATGGCCCCGACCTTGGTGTCGGTGTCGCACGCACGGGCTCTCCACCTCGCGGAAGGCTTCGGGTCGGCTCCGCCGGAGAGATTTCAGCGGGGACGCGAGTTCGCGCACCTGCATCCTCATCACGACGGGAGCCTCCACCTCTCGGTCCCCGGGTCGGTGATGAAGGAGGTGGAAGACGCCCGATGGGGCCTCCCTCATCCAGTGCAGGATGCCCTGCTGGTGTTCGGTCCCAGGGATCGTCAGGAGCTGGAGGTCGTGTGGGACCTCGTGCAGTTGAGCTATGAGTGGGTGACGACTGCTTGACGCGAGGTCCGTTCTAGAGCCAGCGTGGCGACCCCGCGGGGGACTCGAGCACTCGGCTCCCCCGAGCGCGCGGTGACACAGCTTGTACGCGACGCGATCGCTGGGAGGCACGACGTTCGTGGGCTTGCAGCCGTGCTCCGGGTCAGAACGCTGGCGATTCACGGACATCGCAGCAGTGATCGCGACAACCTCGTTCATCGAGGATCGGCATTCGAAGCGTCACGGGAGCCCGCTGATTTAGAACTATCCGTCGAAGGATGGTCCACGCCTTTGGCGATCTTCACAAAACAGGCCCTCAGTTCGCTGGTTAGCGTCGGACCCGCAAGAGAGTGCACCAAGGAAGACCTCTGGCTAGCCAGCGGACTTCTCGCAAGGCCCAGGTCGCGACACACGACGTCCTCGCCGATGATCGCGTCGCCGAGCAAGCAGGCGTTGTGCAAGCCGTCCTGGCGGCCGTCCAGTGATCTCTGAAGCGAGGTTGGATCTTCCGTGCCCCCAGCTGATCATCACAAGGTCTTGTTCCAGCCGATCACCATTGGTCCCAAGACCCTGCGTAACCGGTTCTTCAACGTTCCTCATGGAACTGCCTATGGAGTGCTGCGTCCGTCCACCTGGGCCTCATACCGTGCAGTTCGCGCTGAAGGTGGTTGGGCCGCAGTCTCGACAGAGTTCTCCAGCGTCGGACCCAGCAGCGACGAGTTCCCCTTGCACTCCAGCGACATCTGGGACGACGAAGACGAACGACGACACAAGCTGATGGTGGACGCCGTCCATGACCATGGGGCGCTTGCGAGCATCGAACTGCACCACGGTGGCGCCCACGCCATGCGGCGGCTGTCCCGCGAGCATGCTCTATCCCCATCCGGCCTGGCAGGCGAGCTGCCGCCGCCCGCGGGGCCGCTCGGGACTCCCAAGATCATGACTGTTGAGGACATAGACCGCGTCGAACAGTCCTTCGTCGACGCGGCCGTGCGCGGCCGCAACGCGGGCTACGACATCGTGGACGTGCTGGCCGGATATGGATACCTCTTCGCGCAGTTCTTGTCACCGTTCCACAACCACCGCAACGACAGGTACGGAGGGTCGCTCGAGAACAGGGCCAGGTTCTGGGTCGAGACGCTCAGCCGAGTCCGGGACGCAGTCGGTGCCGACTGCGCCATCGCGACTCGCATGTCAGTCCAGACGCAAGGTCCCTGGGGGCACACGCTTGAGGAGAGCGCGGCCTTGTTAGAGATGGCCGATCCACTCGTCGACCTGTGGGATCTCAATGTCGGGTCCGTCTTGGACTGGGGAAGCGACATCAGTCCCTCGCGAGTGATCCCCGAGGGGCGCAACATGGATCTCTTCACGCGTATACGCGGTGCTACCGAGAAGCCCATCGTCGGAGTTTCCCGATGGACGAGCCCTGACTCGATGGCACAGGCCGTGCGGTCCGGCGTCATTGACATCATCGGATCGGCGCGTCAATCGATCGCTGACCCCTTCTTTCCCCAGAAGCTCTACGAGGGGCGGACCGAGGACATCCGGGAATGCATGGGTATCAACCACTGCATCAGCAGTCTTGATCGTGGCAACATGGCGTGTGCGCAAAACGCCACTGCCGGCGAGGAATACAGGCGTGGCTGGCACCCTGAACGGTTCGAACCACTCGAAGACAAGAACGCCAGCATCCTCGTCGTCGGCGCCGGACCAGCTGGTTTGGAAGCAGCCATCGGACTCGCGAAACGGGGAGCCGAGATGGTGCACCTTGTGGACTCCGCCGACCAGGTCGGTGGACATCTCCGTCCCGTGGTCGAGCTACCGGGACTGCGAGAGTGGGGACGATTCATCGACCACAGGCTCATCCAGGTCGACAAACTCTCGAATCTACAGTTCATTCCGGCGACCACCCTGGACGCAGACGCCATTCTCGACTACGGGGCCTCGCACGTGGTCATAGCGACAGGCGCCCGATGGCTGCGCAACGGCCTCACGCCAAGCACACACGCGGCGCTACCAGGACTTGATGGTCTGAAGTGGGTGTTCACGCCGGAACAACTGCTCCTCGGGGGCGAGCGGCCCACCCCCGGGTGCCGGGTGAGCGTCTACGACGCTGAGGGCGGTTACCTGGGGTCAAGCCTCGCTCAGCTGCTTGCAAACGAGGGGTACAACGTTTCGATCGTGACGCCGCACGCCAGCGTTGCCGCGGAAGGGGACCTGACGCTGGACGGGCCCGCCGTTCGATCATCCCTCCACGCCAGCGGCGTAGCCATGTATCGAGACGTCCTTCTGACGGAAGCCGGCCTAGGAGTGCTTCGGGGCGTGGGCGAATTCGAGGTGCCTTTCTCGCTGGAGACGGACGCAGCGGTGCTCGTGACGATGCGGTCCCCGGTCGACGATCTGTACCAGCAACTGATGGCCGATCGCCAAGCACTGGATGCTTCGGGGATCGATGCCGTCTACTGCATCGGCGACGCACTGTCGCCGCGCCCGCTGGCCGAGGTGATGTTCGACGGTCATCGTCTGGCACGCGAGTTTGAGTCACCCGACCCGTCGTCACCCCTGCCCTACAAGCGCGAGTCATTGCGGCTGGTGGACTGACGTAGGCCGTCCTGCGCAACACCTCACGAACCGGCATCTCGTCGTCCGCTCACCGTCGGCGGGTCAGGACCAGAGGCGTGTTCCCGGCCTCGCCGAGCCCGCCACCCTCACTCCCTGAGGCCATGATTCCGACAGAAGCTTCCGCAAAGTTCTCTGATCACCGACAGGCCGACCGCAACGCGTCGTCCTACAGTTCGACCGGGCCGGATGGATCAGGCGCGCCGACGGCGAGCCGCGTTACGGCGGTCCTCCCTGCATGTCGCAACGGCCGCCAGCTTCGGAGCACAAAGTCGGTGATTGCGTGAACAGGTGGTTCGTCGTCGCTGAGTCGAGTCGACGCCAAGATGAGACCCGAGAAGTCGTCATGGTGCCGACATCGAGGATCCACGCCAAGGAGATGGGCACGATGACCACGGCGTGTGGCATCAGGTGCGAGTCCTGGACCAGGTGGTGGGATCAGTCCTTCCCGATCGATCCCGAACAGGACAGCTGTCCACGCTGTCGAGAAATCGCGTCACGCAACAGTCAAGCCTGATGTCGAGCAGGACCGTTCGGCCCCTCCGCGATGGCTCCGGCAGTGACACATAAGGAAAGCCTCGCCGACCGCTCCGATGCGTCGCTCCAGCGGCCGTGGCCCGGATCAGCTGCGTGACGTCGTTGAGGGCCAGCACCGCCGCGACAGACGGGCAAGCCGGATCGTGAACGCTCGTACGTGCGTCCAGCAGAGGTTGCCGAGTTTGGTCGACCGTCCAATGGCGTCGACGTGCTAGCCACAACGAGACTGATGGACGTTCGATTGGCGATGCGAGTTGCCCTTCGAGCTCCTCACTCCCACCGAGCGGAAGAAAAGTAGCCCGATGACGCCCACGCACAGCCCGGACCCTGCTGCGATCAGCTTCTGGCACCAGGACGCCAACTTGGGCAGAACACCTGGCAGCGAACTGCCGGGTGACACGAACGTTGATGTCGCCATCATCGGTGCTGGCTACACAGGGCTGTGGACGGCCTACTACCTGATCAAGGCCGACCCCACGCTGCGGATTGGCATCCTCGAAAAGGAATTTGTCGGGTTCGGGGCGTCGGGTCGCAACGGCGGTTGGTGCTCTGCCATCTTCCCCGCGAGTCTCAAGAAGGTCGAGTCCAGCAGCAGCCGCCTCGACGCGATACAGATGCAGCGAGCGATGTTCTCGACCGTGCGCGAAATCGGAGCGGTCGTAGCCGCAGAAGCGATCGACTGTGACTTCGAGCAAGCCGGCTACATCTCGACCGCGCGCAACGCCGCGCAGTGGGCTCGTGCACAACGCGAGGTGCAGGTTTGGCGAGATTGGGGGTTCGCTGCCGACGACATGCAACTACTGACCCGCGAAGAGGCCAGTCGTCGAGTGGCAGCCTCGGATCTATTTGGAGCTACCTATACCCCGCATTGCGCTGTTCTGCATCCCGCCAAACTCGCAGGCGGGCTGGCCCGCGTGGTCCGCGACCTCGGCGTCAAGATCTACGAGGACACTGCGGTACTGGAGATCGGCGATCGGTGTCTGACGACGTCGCGGGGTTCAGTGCGTGCCGATGTCATCGTCAGAGCCACGGAGGGCTACACCGCCGACCTGCCTGGCGCCAAGCGCGACCTGGTGCCGATGTACTCGCTCATGGTCGCGACCGCACCATTGAGCGACGAACAGTGGAATGAGATCGGGCTTCACCGACGCGAGACCTTTAGCGACAAGCGCCACTTGCGAATCTATGGTCAGCGCACGGCCGACGGGCGGCTCGCATTCGGCGGACGTGGGGCTCCCTACCACTTCGGCTCTCGTATCAAGCCCAAGTACGACAAGGACGAAGGCGTTCACGCGAAGCTGCGCAGCATCCTGACCGAGATCTTCCCGGCCATCGACGGCGTCGAATTCACCCATGCGTGGGGCGGCAACCTGGGCATTCCTCGCGACTGGTACCCATCGGTCGGCTACGACCGACGGACAGGACTGGCTCACGCCGGCGGTTACGTCGGAGACGGCGTCGCGACAGCGCACCTCGCCGGACGAACTCTTGCTGTCGAGATCGGCGACCGCGACGACAGCGTCCGCGCACTTCCATGGGCCGGTCGGCAGTCACGCAAGTGGGAGCCGGAGCCGTTTCGCTGGTTAGGCGTCAACGCAGGCACCGTGGCGTTCTCGATCGCGGACCAGACCGAGGCCGCTTCCGGCAAGCCGTCGCGCCTCGCGTCCTCGTTCTGGAGCCTGCTGGGTCACTGACTGACCGCGCTGGACCCACTCTGGCGAAGAGCACGCCGGGTCGGTAATCAGCGGGGCCGCTCATTCCTCAAGCGCCAAGCCAAGCGCCGAGTGCGAGCCCGAGCCGCTTGATTCGTCGCGATCATGGCTCGAAGTGAGTTGTCCGGAACACGTGGCGATGCGTGGAAGCGACAACCGCCCCATCGATGGCATACGAGCCATAGGACGGCTGCGCGTGGAGAAGGACCGCCACGGTCATCAGTCCAACGGAAGGCGTGCGAGCTGCCAGGGTCTGCGGTCCTGCCCAACGGATTCCGTCAGGCGGGCGGGCAACAATTACGCGCTCGGGATGTGAGGTCCTGGACCCAGAGCCCGAACACCTATCTCGCGCAGCTTGTCTGCGAGTTCGCAGCGGGACATGTCGCCGCCAACCAGATTCGGGGCGCAGGAAACTGTGCACAGGAGTGCCGCCCCCTACTTGGCTCCCGGCTGCGTCTGGCAACCTCGGGCCGCAATCACCGCAGGTTACGTCGGCACCGCCCGTTCAAGCCGGGCTCCAGTCGATGCTGAGGTACTGCGTTTCTTGATACTCAGCGAGGCCTTCGCGAGCACCTTCGCGTCCGAGTCCGCTCTGCTTGAGTCCTCCGAAGGGAGCGGAAGGGTCGGAAACGAGGCCGCGGTTCAGCGCGACCATTCCAGCGTCCACACGCTCGCCGATCTGCATTGCCCACTTGAGGTCTCGCGAATAGATGTACGCGGCCAGACCCATTTCGGGTCCGTTGACCATGTCGAGGAGTTCGGACTCGTCGTTCCAGGTCACTACGGGCGCGACGGGCGCGAC
>SXGQ01801272.1_pt1 | contig 15517 bp, 13 predicted proteins | sample 3178371 | NCBI WGS metagenome assembly SXGQ01 (sample SAMN11356859, study PRJNA531348) | freshwater metagenome | isolation source: freshwater sample F1-20 | place: China: Fuxian Lake, Yuxi | collected 2017-12-25
ACTGGAAATCCCCGGCCTCGATTGCGTCCCAGTGGAAGGTCGATCGCATCTTCAAGCCTCGGATGTCGAAGGATCAGTCCGGAGCGCTCCGAGCCCGGTGGTCCGACGCCCTCGAGCGGGCGAAGGAATGGGAACAGGCTGTGCCCGCGCGGAAGTCGGCCAGCCCCAAGACTCCAAGGAGGGCCCGGGCATGAATCGTCACGAGATGCTGGCCCGGGCCCGGGCGGAATCAGAGCCGTGGAGCCTCATCGTCATCGGCGGCGGAGCCACCGGCGTCGGGGTCGCTCTGGACGCCGCCGCGCGGGGCTATCGAACCCTGTTGCTGGAGCGACACGACTTCGGCAAGGGCACCTCGAGCCGGAGCACCAAACTTGTCCACGGCGGCGTGCGCTATCTCGAGCGGGGCAACGTCTCTCTCGTCATGGAGGCCCTGCGAGAACGCGGCATTCTGCGCCAGAACGCACCCCACCTTGTTAGCGAACTGCGCTTCGTCGTCCCGAGCTACTCCTGGTGGGAGGGACCGTTCTATGGAATTGGCCTCAAGCTCTACCAGAGCCTCTCCGGCCGCTACGGCTTCGGGTCCTCCCACCTGCTCTCCAAGGAAGAGACACTGCAGAGTCTGCCCAATATCAGGACTGAGGGCCTTCATGGTGGTGTCGTCTATTATGATGGCCAGTTCGACGACAGTCGCCTCCTGATCAACCTGGTCGCCACCGCGGCGGAACAAGGCGCCACCCTCCTGAACTATGCGCCGGTCACCGGACTGCTGAAGGACCCGGACGGTCTGGTCACCGGGGTCCAATTCCAGGATCTCGAGTCGGGCCAGACCTTCACCGCACGGGGCAAGGTGATCATCAACGCCACGGGGCCGTTCACCGATGAGGTCCGCCGGCTCGCCGAACCGGCGGTCCAACCCATGATCTCTCCCAGTCAGGGGGTCCACATCGTCCTCGACCGCAGCTTCCTGCCGTCCGACACCGCCATCATGGTCCCGCACACGAGCGACGGACGAGTGATGTTCGCCATCCCGTGGCATGGTCACACCCTCGTTGGCACCACGGACACGCCGATCCCATCGGTCCCGGTCGAGCCGGTCCCGATGGATCAGGAGATTGGGTTCCTCCTGGAGACGGCGGCCCTGTACTTGGAGAAGAAGCCGAACCGGGACGACATCCTGAGCGCCTTTGCCGGGGTGCGGCCGCTGGTCCGATCCGGTGACGGGAAGAACACGGCGGCGTTGTCCCGGGACCACACGATCCACATCGACGCCTCGGGTATGGTCTCCATCTGTGGAGGGAAGTGGACCACCTACCGCAACATGGCGGAGGACTGTGTCAACCAGGCGGCGGTCCTGGCGCGTCTGACGGAACGCCCCAGTGTCACGCGACATCTCAACATCCACGGGTACCACCAGCATGCGGAGCGATTTGGCCGACTGTCGGTCTACGGTTCGGATGCGGTGGCGATCCAGGCCCTCGTCCTCGAGGACCCGGGCTTGGGTGAGGTCTTGCATCCGGCGCTGCCGATCGGGGGTGCGGAGGTGGTCTGGGCGGTCCGGCGCGAGATGGCCCGGACAGTGGAGGACGTCTTGGCACGCCGGACCCGTGCTCTTTTCCTGAACGCCCGGGCGGCGTTGGAGATGGCGCCGATGGTGGCGGCTCTCATGGCGCGGGAACTTGGCTGCGACAAGGTCTGGGAGGCTCGCCAGATGGAGGAGTTCCGGGCCACGGCACAGGGGTTCCTCGTGGGGCACGTCCCCTGAGACTGGCGGTTCAGGGGAAAATCGACGCGGGTTGATGCCGTGTCTGAACGCCGGGAATGTTCTGGTTTTGCGGGGTGCCCGGATTATCTTGACCCAGTAGATCGCTCGATCCGAGCCCACTGTTCCGAGTCTTCCAAACCGCCGAGTCCCTGAACCCGCCCTCCATCACGTCCACCGGAACACCCGCCAGAACCGCATCGGGTTGGCTGGCACTGATCGCCTCGATCGGCCTCGGAGGCCTTGCGGGATCGGCATCTGTCCATGCTGCGGATTCCGGGTCGCTCAGAGGGTTCCACATTGGCAATTCCCTGACTGGCAACCTCATGCCACATGGGCTTGAGGAGTCCTTGGGCAGGAATGGCATCCCTGCCAGTATTGGCTGGCATATAGACTATTCCCAGTCCGCAGCCTCGATCGTCGCCAACCCGCAGGGCGTCGGAGGACTGGATGGGTTGGTCCCGTTCTACAGAGCCTGGCCCCAGGCCCTTCGGGAACACACGTGGGATTACGTTGCGATCCAATCCTATTTTGGGCCGAGCGGCCTCTTGGAGGTCGCAGGGATCCAGACCCTCATCGATGCGGCCCGAAGCAATCCTGCCAATGCGGGAACCCGCATTCTTCTCTATTCGACCTGGCTTTGGAACGACGGGCTGTCGACCCAGCCCAGCTACGCAACGCTCTGGGACAAGTCTCATCGGACGCTCAGCCAGGCCGCCGAACCCAATGCCCGGTTCTTCAGGCGGATGTTGCGCAGACTGCGGATTGAAAACCCTTCGGTTGCCATCGGGGTGATCCCGGTGGGAGAGGTCTTCGCGACGGTCGATGCCCTACTGCGGCGTCAGCCTGTCGAAGAGTCGGATCGGACGCTCCGGTCCTCATGGGATTTCTACCAGGACCAGATCCATCTCGGGAAGCAGGGCTGCTACATCGCGCATCTCACAACGCTTGTGACAATCCTGAATCGGCATCCCGATGGAATTGGCCTTGATCCGGCGGTGGCGTCGTCGGTCTCCGAGGAATTGAAGGCTGTCGTTCATCCGGTGATCTGGACCGTGGTGGTCCGATCGAACCGGGCCTATGAAACAGACCGGGAGTGACGAGGGGATCTGCGGGGTTGGGGTGTCTCCCAGGTCCGGTCTGGACGGGCACTGCGGTACCTGTAGACCGTGACGCCTTGCCCGGGACTCTGTGCCTGGTCGTCCAACGCGCTTGACCCGACACGGCCTTGATCGCCTGATGCGGGAGCGCCTTCCCCCATGGACTTTGCCGATCTCTCCGCTCCCACGCTGGCCTCCCTATCGCGGGACATCCCGGTGGTGATTCCGATCGCCGCACTCGAGCAACACGGGCAACACCTACCGGTGTTCACCGACAGCCTGCTCCTTGGCGATGTTGTCCGACGCGTCCGCGAGCGGCTCGCCCAGGAGGTGCTCTTCGTCCCGCTGTTGTGGATCGGTAATTCCGACCACCACCTCGATTTTCAGGGAACCCTGTCCGCGCCACCCCGGACCTATCTTGATGTCTTGTCCGGCCTTGCTGAGAACCTGATCCAGCAGGGCTTCCGTCGGCTCGTCTTCCTCAATGGCCATGGCGGCAACGATGTTCCTGGACGCCAGGCGCTGTTCGAGGTCCGGCAACGGCATCGGGAGCGAAAGGATCTCCTGCTGCTCCTGGCCACTTACTGGGCCTCGGGGCCAGGTCCTTCGGGGGTTCCTTCGGGTGTCGGCCCCACGCTGCACCAGAAGGAAATGGGTCACGCCTGCGAGTGGGAGACCTCGATGATCCTGCGTCTCGCCCCCCATCTCGTGGGGGATTTTCAGGGCCTCGAGCCTGTGCCTCCGGGGAACCCCTTCCTTCCCGCATCCCGGGCGTGGATCACGCGCGACCGCACCGGATCGGGCCACATCGGTTGGCCCCACCTGGCCTCGGCCGACAAGGGGGAGTTGCTCTTCAAGGCGTTCTCCGACGATGTCGTGACCCTTCTCCAGCGGGTGACCCGTTGGGATGGGCATTCGTGGGAAGGGTGAGCACATGGACTCCACCGCGACGCCCCGAGCCTCCCGAGGCGCTGTCTGGACCTGGACGGTGTGCGGCCTGCTGCTGGTGGCGTCGGCGATCAACTACATGGATCGCCAGACCTTGGCTGGGGCCTCGGTGCGGATCAGTCGGGAATTCCATTTAAGCCAGACGCAATATGGCGAGATCGAGTCGGTCTTTGGCTACGCCTTCGCTGCGGGGTCACTGGTGTTCGGGTGGATGGCGGACCGGTTTGCGGTGCGGTGGGTCTATCCTGGCGTGTTGCTGGCGTGGTCGATCGCCGGCTTCCTGACCGGCTGGGCCTCGAATGCACAAGAACTGTGGCTGGCCCGAGGATTCCTAGGGTTCTTCGAGGCCGGTCATTGGCCCTGTGCCATCCGCACGACCCGGCATCTGTTGGACGATCGCCGGAGGTCCCTTGGAAATGGGCTCCTGCAGAGCGGCGCGACCGTTGGGGCGATCACGACACCCTTGATCCTGCGGGCTCTGATGGGAGAAGGCGATGGGGCGTGGCGGTTGCCGTTCCTGGTCGTCGGGGTCGCGGGAGCGTTGTGGATTCTCCCTTGGCTCCTGCTGGTCCGGGACGGAGACCTTCCACTGGGGAATGCGGGGACCGCCATGGCAGGTGGGACGACCCCGTTCTGGAACGTTCTCATGAGCCGTCGATTCGGTATCGTCCTGTGCGTCCTGGCCTGCGTCAACACGACCTGGCAGGTGTACCGGGCTTGGCTGATGAAATTCCTCCAGGAGGGTCGGGGTTATCCCGAGGCGGAGGCACTTTATTTCAATTCCGCGTGGTTCGCCGCGGCCGACGTGGGGTGCCTCCTGGCCGGGGCCTTTGCCAGCCGACTGGCTCTCCGAGGCCTGCCGGTCCACTCGGCCCGGATGGCCGTGTTCGGGATCTCGGCGACATTGTGTGGCCTTGTTGCCCTGGTGCCTTGGCTGGGACGTGGGCCGCTGCTTCTGACGGTGCTCGCGTTGGGTGCCGCCGGGGCGCTGGGTGTGGTCCCGATCTACCACAGCCTGACCCAGGATCTGTCCGCGGAACACCAGGGTAAGGTGACCGGGATCGCCGGTGTCGCGGGCTGGCTGGTGCCGGGCTATGTGCAGAAGGGGTTTGGGCAGATCGCGGACCTGACGGGTTCCTTCAATCTGGGTCTGGCCCTCGCGGCGCTGCTCCCATTGCTGGCGCTGATCCCCTTGTCGTTTTGGGGTACACGACCCGTCACTGGTGGGCCTAAAGCGGCTTGATCCACGCGGACGAGGACGGGAACGGATTCGCGACGGGAATGGACGGATGATTGGAGGAGTCCACCTACCAGGTAGCCTTCCAGGCCGCTGGGCAATGGACTCTCGAAGACGATCCACGCCTCGAATCTTCTTCCTCCTTCGCGTCTCGGCGTGAGTCCCTCTGGTCTCCAATTTTATCCGCAACGCAGTTGAATCTTGTCCGGGTTCTGCTCGTCCGGCTAAGACTGGGTTTTCAAAGCTAGACCGCATGACCGTTCCCCAACTTCGCCACTCCCTCCGCCGACGCCGCCAGGCTTCCGGGTTCACCCTGATCGAGATCCTCCTTGTCATCGTCATCATCCTGCTCCTGGCGGGTGCGCTGGTGGTCTTCGTGCTGCCGCAGCAGAAGGGTGCCGAACGGAACACCACTCGGCTCATGCTCCAACAGGTCGCCAATGCGTTGGACACCTATCGCCTGAACCTCGGCCACTACCCGAACGAGCAGGAGGGTGGACTCGATGCTCTCCTCAAGAAACCGACATTCGAGAATGAGCGTCTCGGCGAAAAATGGCAGGGACCCTATCTGAAGCCGGGCACCACTCTCGACGACCCTTGGAACAACAAGATCCGCTATGAGCTCGCGGACATGACCACACAGGGACAGAACTCCGGCGCATTGCCGTACAAACTCTTCTCGGTGGGACCCGACGGGCAGCCTGACACCGAGGACGATGTGAAGCTCGCCAGCGACACTCCGGACGGCGCTCCGTCGACCGGAGGCGCGGGGTCCAACTGATCTCCCGAGGAACTGGAGGGGTGATGGGTGTCCAGGGTCGACCAGAAAGGGCGACCCGGACTGGGTTGACTGGGTTCACGCTGTTTGAGCTCGTCCTGACCGTCTCCCTGATCCTGCTTCTGGCCGCCGGGGTGATCTTCGGCTGGGACTCGCTCCAACGTGGAGCTCGGCTCGAGGAAGGGGCCGACCAGGTCGAGATGCTGCTCCGCTTCGCCCGGGCCCATGCCGCCACCTCGGGTCGACTGGTCCGGATACAGGTTGGCACCCCGGAACCGTTCCCCGGCACACCTGCCGGAACTAACTCCCCGTCGGCTTCGACCCCGATGGAGGTTTCCGGTGGATTTCAGGTGCTCTGGGAACCGGATCCCTTGAAACAGCCGGGGACTTTTGAACCGCTGCCGGGCACCGACGGGTTCCGGGAACGGATCGATGAGCTCGTGGAAGTCCAATCGCCGGAGATGGTATCACCGCAGAGGATGACGATCCTGCCTGAGACTCCGTTCGAGGAACCCGGTGGTGGCACCAACGCTGTCGCGGGAGACCCTGCCGTCTCGACAACCTCCAGCCCCGGAGCCCGGCTCCACCTCCAGATCACCTTTTACCCCGATGGCTCCAGCGACTCGGTGGAATGGATCCTCAGTTCGAAGGACCCCGAGGATGCCCGCCGACTCCGCATTCGGTTGTCGGGTCTGACAGGGACCACCCGCCGACAGTGGCTCGAGCGTCTCGATGTTACCGGCATGACGAACACGGAGTCCCCGGCGACGATCTTGGAATCCTCGGCAAGCGGGGAGCTTCTCCAGAAACCGAATCCCTGATGGCCCGCTTTCCATCCAGAGGTCGGTCCGGGGCGGCGCTGCTGGAAGTGCTGTTGGCGGTGGCCCTGTTTGCGGCGGCGGCGGCGATCGTGACGAGCGCGCTCAACGCCTCGATGGGGAGTCTGGAGCGGCAACGCCTGGGTCTGCAGGCACTCAATCTGGCGGCGAGCACCCTGGCGGAGGTCCAGCTCGGCATCCGACCTTCAGTCAGCCAAGGCCAGCAACCCTTCCCGACGCCCATGGACAACTGGACCGCCGAGGTCCTCGCCTCTCCCATGGATTCGGGGGCCGCTGCAGGACCCTCCGGTCTGGTCCGTGTTGAGGTGGTGATCCGCCACCGGGAATTCCTGGTCGTTCAGCGCCTGGGAGAAGTCGTCCGAGTCCAGGCCTCCGGGACAAACATCCCGGCCGCCAGTCCGGGCTCCGGAGGCGTTGCGCCATGAATCGGCTGCCGACACCTCATCGGGCCGGTTTGCCACATCGTGTCGACCGGGCTCTGGCTTTTACCCTGATCGAGATCCTTCTCGCGCTGTCGATCACCGCGGTCCTGCTCGGTGTTGCCATGGTTTTCTACCGGCAGGTGGCCGACCTCAGGGGACAGGTCCTCCAGGAATCTGAACGCCTTGCCGCGACGCGCCTGGTGTTCGATCGCCTTGCTGCGGATCTTCGGTCCGCCGTACCGGGAGCCGCCTGGGGCGGTGGATTCGAGGGGGATGGATCCTCCATGGCGTTCTCACGGAGCCGTCTAGAACCGGGGGGCGCTGCTGGTGTGGTGCGGATTGCTTTCGGCCCAATCTGGGCGGTCGACGGCACCAACCTGGCGGTCCAAGGCATCGCCCGCCTGGAGAATGCCAGCATTCCGAAGCCCACCCTTCCAGTGCCTTCCCCGTCGTCCGACACCTCCACCCCCATTGCAGCCCCGGAGACGAACAGCATCGCCGAGGCCGCTACCAATGCCCCAGTCGAGCCCCTCACCGACCAGATCCGCTATCTGCGACTCCGCTATTGGAGCGGTGCCCAGTGGTTGGATCGGTGGACCAATGGAACCACTCCCACTGGGGTTGAGATCACCCTGGGCTGGGACCCCATCGAACCCGGGGTTGAGCCCGAGGACTACGCCGGGGAGGCGTTTCGACGGGTGATCGCCCTTCCGACCGGCAGCCGCATCAGCCAATCCAAACCCATGGAACAGGAGGAGCTGTCGACACCATGACCTGGCCCCGTGTTCTTGGTGTCCTCGGGATGACCTGGCCCCGGCGGGGTGGTGCCGGGGAGGAATCGTACTTTGACCTGTCCCCAAACCCTCGACCTTGGTGCCCCTGCATCAGGCGAGGGCCTGTCCCCAAGCCACACCATGGCCTGTCCCTAGACCCATCAGTGGCATCGGCGGCCGGCGACCCGGTCCTCGCACAGATGACCTGGCCCCGTACCCCATGGCCCCGACCCCCAAAGGCTGATGGCCTGTCCCCCTGGTCCCAAACCCTCAACAGCCTCAGGGACAGATGACCTGTCCCCCAATCCATCATCAGCGAGGAGGACCGGCGCGTCGGGGCTTCGTTCTGCTCGCCGTCCTTGTCTTCATTCTGCTGATCTCCATGGTGACGGTCAGTCTGCTGTTCCGGAACCGGGCCGAAGAGACTGCCGCCGCGGCCAGCGGCAGCCTGGAACAGTCGTGGTCGGCCGCCTTCAGTGGGGTCCAGCAGGCCGTTGAGATGGCCTCGGCGGCACGGAGTGGGGCCATGGACTGGGCGGACAACCCGTCGGTCTTCCAGGAACGGCTGGTCTTTGAGGACGGTTCCGACCGCTGGTTCTTCAGCGTGTTCTCGCCCGGTGACAGTGAGTCCACGACCGATGTCCGATTTGGACTCACCGACCTCGCCTCCCGGATCAACGTCAATCAGCCCGGCGGTGCAGATCTTGCCAAGATTCCCCGCATGACCCCGGAGACGGTGCAGTTCCTGAGGGCGCGACTCGGCCAGGCACCCCCACCAACCTTGGCCATGGCGGATTCCCCTTCCGAACCTCTGGGCGAACCTATCCCGAACGCAATGGCGGATCCGGATGCGCCCATGCTGTCGTCCACCAACACCCTTCCGGTTCCTGTCCTCCGAAGGATTGGCCGAGTCGACGCCGTTGAGGACCTCCTGGACACTCCGGGCCTCTCTACGGAGCTCCTGCTGGGCGAGGACACCAATCTCAACGGGCGCCTCGATCCGAACGAGGATGATGGCGACGAGAGCCCGCCCGGGGACAACCGGGATGGGCGCCTGGACCATGGCATGGCCCAGTATTTCGCCGTGGGTTCGACCGATCCGGATCTGACCGCCGCGGGTAAACCCCGCCTCGACATCAACCAGGCCAGTATTGTCCTGCCCGAAAAGGGTCTTCCCCTCGCGTTCACGAACTATCTCGCGGCCCTTCGACGCACGAACCGCCGCCTCACCCATCCGGTCGACGCCTTGGAGGATGTCGTGCGAACTACGGATGAATCGGGTGCGCCGATCGAGATTCCCTCGGGCATCACCCGCGAGGAACTGCCACGGTTGCTGGATCTGTTCACCGTTCAGAGCTCCGGCACGACGGCCGCCCGGGAGGGTTTGATCAACCTCAACACGGCGAGTTCGATCGTCCTCGCCACCCTGCCCGGGATGGATCTCCCCACCGCGGAATCCATTGTGGCCGCCCGGGAGGGACTCCGCGCGGAACAGCGGTCAACGCCGGCTTGGCTCCTCACCGAGGGCCTTCTCGATCTACCGAAATTCAAGGCCGTTGTGCCGCATCTGACCACCCGGGCCTACCAGTTTCGCTTCCATGTCATCGGATACGCCCTGCCGTCTGGCCGATATCGGGTCCTGGAGGCCGAGGTGGACGTCTCGGGGGAGACGCCCGTCCTCACCCGCCTCCGGGATCTCACCCGGCTGGGACTTCCCTTCAATCTTTCGCCCGAGACACTGGAACAATCCCCCCCGGCCGGGGCACACTGGGTGCCTCGATCCGGACACAGCACGAAACGCATCCATGGCTGACCGCACACAGCTGATCGAAGGGCTTCTGAAACGGTTCGGGCTCCGAAGGGAACCCCGGCCGAAGATGCCCTCGCAGATCACCGCGCTCGACCTCGAGGGACTCACCCTCCGGGTCGTTCAGACGCGCTCGCGTGGGGTCATCGGACAAGTGGTCTCCGGAGCCCTTGAGCTGGCTCCCGAGGCGGATCGGAACGACCCCACGATTCTGGGTGCGGCGCTGCGACGGACCGTGAACCTGCTTGGAATCCGACCCGCCGCCGTCGTGATGGGTGTGCCGCGCGCTCGGGTCGTCCTGAGGACCCTGACCGTTCCGGAAATTAGCCGCGTGGATGAACTGGCTTCGTTGGTCCACTTCCAGGTCGCCAAGGACCTGCCCTTTCGCCTCGAGGAGGCGGTCATCGACTTCAGGGTGCTGCGTCGGATCGTGCCGACCGGTGAGACCGCCCCGACGAAGGATCCGGTTCAGGCTTCCGGGGCTTCCGGGTCCAACAAGCTCGAGGTGCTGGCGGCGGTGGTGCGGCGGGACGAGGTCGACTCCTACCAGAAACTGGCGGATGCCGCTGGGTTCCGGCTGGTGGGACTTGGACTGCTCCCCGACGCCAACGCGCGCTGCATCCAAGCCTGTCGGCTCGAAGCCTCCCGGGATGCGACGGCCCTTGTGACGGTCCGGCCCGAGGAGGTAGGTGTCGACATCATGGTGGATGGGGCCCTGCGCTTCAGCCGTGGTGGGGCGCTTCGTCCGTCGGGTGATGCCGCATCCTCCGACGGCTGGGTTGGCTCTGCCGCGATCGAAGTGGTCCGCAGCCTCCATAGCTATGGTGGCATGGGCAATGAGGCGCCGATCGGCCGGATTCTGGTCACTGGATGCACCGGACAGGAGCCTGCGGTGGTGGAGGCCCTTGCTTCGCGGACTCCGACACCCTGCACGGTGCTCGACCCCGGTGTGTCTCTGGATCTTGCCTCGGATCTGCACAAGGAATCCGCCGGGGCGGTTGCCCCAATCGGACTGGCCCTTGGCATTGGGGACGCCGACGGACTCCCTCTCGATTTCGTCAACCCGAAGCGACCCGCGGTGCCGCGGGACTATCGACGTCTCGCCCTTCTCGGAGGCACTGCCGCTGCCGTTGTCCTCCTCGTCGCCGTGCTCGGAACCCGGTCGTGGCTGCTCAACCGCCGCAACGCCGTCCTGCAGGCGGTCAACGCCGAGCTGGCCGATGCCGAGAAGAAACGACCTGTCTACCAGAAGCTCACCCGCCAGACCGCCGTGGTGGAGGACTGGGTCCGGGGAGAACGGGATTGGCTTGACCACTACGCCTACCTGACGTCGGTCTTGCCACCGAGCGAGGAGATCTATTTGGGCTCGATCGCCGTTTCGGGACCCAACGCCATCCGCCTCGCCGTCCAGGCCCGCAGCGGTGAGACGCTGGCCCGGTTGGAAAAGCAGCTCGTCGCGGCCGGATACGAGGTCAAACCCATCGCGATCACTCCGGGAGCCGACCGCTTCGGCTACGAGTTCCGCTCCAACGTGGAGGTCCTGGTTCCCGCCAAGCTCAAGATCGATCTCCACAAGGTGAAGCCCCCCACGCGGCCGATCGACGATGTGTCCCTCGACACCGCGGCCTGGAAGAAAGGAGTCCAGTGAACCAGCGAGAGAAACTCCTCACCGGCCTGGTCAGCGGAATCGTGGTCCTGTTCGTCGTGGGCTTCGGGTTCCGCTGGGTGTTTCTGTCCCCGCTGAAGGAGGTGGACAAGAAGATCGCCATTGCCCGGGAACGGCTGGGGAAGATCCAGACCGAACGGCGGAACTACTTCGGGGCCGAGGACCGGCTCAAGCAGATCACCCGCACGTCCTTTGCCGACACCGTCGACCAGGCCAGTGCACGGTCGGGGGAGATGCTGACCAAGCAGATCACCGCGGCCGGACTCGAGGAGGCCGACTTCACCCGGCTGCCGGTGGGCCCTCGGAAACTCCGGGGTGCCAGCGAGATCGGTTGGAATGTCCAGGGCGACGGTCCCCTGACCAATGTGGTCAGCCTGCTCTTCCTGCTCAACCACTCCCCGTGGCTGCATCGGACCGAAAACCTGTCGGTGTCGATCGGCGACAGGCCCGGTGTGGTCCGGGTGCGATTCCGATACCTCACGCTCGTGATGGATCCGTCACCCGACGTGGAACGCACCAATCTGGTCCAGGCCCTGACCCTGGAGTCCCCGGAGCGACACCTGCTCAACAGCATCGTCTCCCGCGACCTTCTTAGGCCCTACATCAAGCGCCCGCTCGAGAAGCCCCAGCCGGGTCAACCCTCCCCGGCACCCTCCAAGCCCGGAGTGCCACCCGGACCGGAAATCTTCCGCGTGGTGTCCCTCTCGGAGTGGAACGGAGAACCGGAGATCCACATCCGCGATCTGGCCGCCCAGAAGACGGTCCGGTATCGGGTGGGTGAGGAACTGGCCGGAGGCCGCATCGCCCAGGTCGACTACCGTCCGATGCCCATGCCGGGCAACTCGCTGCTCGTGTCCCACAGCCGGCTCATCCTCCAGATGGAGGACGGCTACTGGGCGGTGGAGCGGGGCAAGACCCTGGCCGAGAAGCGGCGCCTCGCCCCGGACGAGCTGCCTGAAACGCTTGCGAAGAAACCCTGAGAAGGATGCCCCCCGCAATGCCCCCATTCCTCGCAGGAAAACCCGCTGTCGGCGATACAGCTGGTGTCGCTTTTGGGTCCCGTGGTGCCGAGGGTATCGGTGGGTGCTGCAGTGCCCTGCAGCACTCGGTGCGCCAGCATCCACCCACCCCGGGTGCATCCTCTGACTCGGGCTTTGGTGACTCCGAACCGCAGACTTCCGATCACGCCTCCACCCCACCAGCGCTCCACGCTGGGACTTTGGCTCTCCTTCCTCCGCTCTTCCGGGTGAATAAACCCGCACAACTCCCCCGTCCCCAACCCGGTTTGCGGGACGTACCCTTCCGACTCCCGTTTCCTGTTCCCATGATCCGCCCGTTCCTTCTCGGAGCCGTCCTGTCCACGGCCCCCCACCTCCTCGCCCAGGACGCCGCCAAATCCAATGCCCCGTCCGCCGGTCCGGAGGTCGTGGTCCGCGGGAACGCCCCGTCCGCGCCTGTCGCCGCTGCGCCTCGGAACATCCGGTTCCAGTTCGACGGCATCCCGTACACCGACGTCATCGAGCGCTTCGCCCAGATGGCCGGAAAGCCGCTGCTGTCCGACACCAACGTAGTGGGCACGCTCACCTACGACGATCCCAATGCCTACACCTACACCGAGGCGCTCGACACGCTGAACCTCATGCTGGCGATGAAGGGCGTGATGCTGCTTGAGGACGGCAACAACCTCCGGGTAGTCCCCTTCAAGAACCTCCAGGCGATGCCCCTGCGGATCCTGCGCGGGACCGAACCCGCCACGGATATCCGCCCCAACGAGGTGGTTACCGTGGTGCTCGATTCGAAAAACCTCGATTCCAAGGAAATCACCGAATCCATCCTGCCGATGTTGTCCCAGGCCGGATCGGTCGCCCCGCTTGGTCGGGGCCGCGGGCTGATCGTCACCGACCGCCTCGCCAACATCCAGAGGGTCAAATCCCTCCTCGCCACCATCGGATCCGAACAGGCCGCCGAGCGGCAGATGCGCAGCTACACGCTCCTCAATGCCTCGGGTGCAATCGTCTCCGATCTGCTCAATCGGACCTTCGGTGTGTCCACCGCGCCAAAGCGGACCTCCTACAACCCGAACACCAAGGCGATGGAGGTCCTGCCCGCGGATCCCAACGACTATATCACCTCGGTCTATGACGAGGCCTCGCGCACGCTGGTGCTGTTCGGACCCACCGAACGCCTCGAGCTGGCCGAGGAGCTGATCAACAAGTTCGAGCAGAAGGACGGTGCCGCTGGGGATGTGCGGATCTACAACCCGCAGACCATCAAGTCCGAGGAGCTCGCCGCGATGATCCGTCAGGCTATCCCCGGGGTCGCTGCGCCGGGCGAGACCGGATCCGCTGCCGCTACAAAGGCGCGTGTCATTGCCGACAATGCCCAGAACCGCCTGATCGTCGCCGCGCCGCTGCCAGGTCAGCTCGATCAGATCGAGCAGCTCATCACCCGGGTCGACAAGGGTCTGGTCGGAGCCGAAGGCCTTGCCCGCGACAACACCCCGGTGCCCAACAAAGCCCAGGCGGTCCAGCTCACCCGCATCTTCCGGCCACGGGCCACCGAGGCCACCAACGTCTCCACCATCCTGCGCCAGGCCCTCACCCGGAAGGAAAAGACGGGCCAGGTCGTCACCACCGCCAGCGTCACCTTCGACCCCGGCAGCCAGAGCGTCGTTGTCACCGGCACACCGACAGACCTCCAGACCGCGGCGGATATTGTCTCGCAGCTCGAGACCGGGACTTCGCAGCCGACGCAACTCATCACCCGGTTCATCGAGGTCGGATCCCCCGAGGAGGCGCGTCGCATCCAGCCTCTGGTCGAACAGCTCTACAAGAACCAGACCGCCGACGGTTCCACCTCCACTGTCGCCCACGCCAAGATCCTCTCCGACACCCAGACCGGTCGCCTCATCGTCACCGCAAGCGCTGATCACCTGAGGCGCATCGAGGATCTCGTCACCCAGCTCCAGGCCGACAAGCCGCAGGTCAAGGCCCGCGACCTCCGTGTCATCCCGCTCAAGAACAGCCGCACCGAGATCGCCCTGCCCCAGATCCAGAGCCTCGTGAACGAACGGATGGCCGATCGCCGGTTCTCGAGCCTGCCCAAGCCCTCCATCGTGGCCGATGCCGCCAACAACAGGCTGCTCGTCACGGCGACCGCCGACCAGCTCAAGGAAATCGATGCCGTCATCGACATCGTCGACACCCAGCCCGCCCAGGCGGAACGGGAGCTCGCCGTGCTCCCGCTCCAGGCCAAGCCGGCCGCGGAGGTCCTTCCCCTCGTCACCCAGCTCCTAGGCCAGCTCTCCACGCAGGGAAGCCCCACTCCCACCGTCATGGCGGATCCGACGGGCAAGCAGCTGATCGTGCTGGCCACATCGAAGGACCAGGACCGCATCCGCACCCTGGTGAAACAGTTCGATGTCTCCCCGGCGACCGCGGCCCCACGGCAGTTCAAGGGCGTCGAGCTCTATGGTCGGACTGCTACCGAGTTCACCCCGCTTGTCCAGCAGCTCTACCAGGAACAGCTCCGTGGCCAGCCGGAACCCGCCGGTGGCGCCGCAACGCTGCTGTCCGAGACCAAGAACAATCGGATCATGGTCAGCGGCAGCGACCGCGAGATCGCACGCGTCGAGGCGATCATCCGCCAGCTCGATCCCGCCGAACGCAAGTCGGACCGCGACGAGACGCGGGTGATCCGCCTCCGTTCCGCCTCCGCAGCCGATCTCGCCGGCCTCGTCGACAAGAGCCTCAACGCCCAGAGCCAACAGGTGAAGGTCCTCACGGACACCCGCAGCAACAGCCTTGTCGTCACCGGATCGGCATCCGCGGTTGAGGCCGCGGCAAAGATGATTCAGCAGCTCGACAGCCGACCCGAGTCGGGTCCGCGCGAGATGCGGGTCATCGAGCTCAAGTCCGCCGACGCCCGGGCTCTCGAGACCACCGTTGCCACCCTGTTTGGGGATCTCATGAAGGATCAGCGGGGCGCCAACTATGTGCCCACGGCGAAGATCACCGCCGACCCCGTATCCAACCGTCTCATCGCCACGGGTGATGCGGCCGACCTCGAGATCATCGCCGGCATCGTCAACCGCCTCGACAACAGCCCGCAGCAAGCCCCGGGCGCCAGGGTGTTCAAGCTCAACCAGGCCGATGCCGTCGTGATGGCCCCAATCGTGGCCAGCGCCAT
>SXGQ01022437.1_pt1 | contig 15511 bp, 15 predicted proteins | sample 3178371 | NCBI WGS metagenome assembly SXGQ01 (sample SAMN11356859, study PRJNA531348) | freshwater metagenome | isolation source: freshwater sample F1-20 | place: China: Fuxian Lake, Yuxi | collected 2017-12-25
CTTGCCGCCCAGAGTGCGATCAACGATGACGTGCCGATGATCTTCATCCATCTGACGAGGCGATGACGACGCCAGAGCGTCACCCACGTGCCGACCAGCACCATGAGCGGCAACCACAACGGCTCAATCAGATCTCGCATCGTGCGCGCTTCGATCAACTATAAATTCGACAAGAAAGAGATGAGTCAATCACAATGGGAGATTGCTCTGCTGGTGGAAGTACGTCACCTGATTCAATGACGACCAACCGTATTTCTGAAAGGTCTTGGAAATTCGGAGACTCGGACACAAGAGCATTCCACTGATCACGAACTATCCATTCAACGTTACTTGCAAGTAGGCCAATCTCTGACGCCACTTCCTGGCCGGCTCCGACGTGCGGGGAGGAGAGCTTCACGATTACGACCTCAGGAAGATCATCACCATTGAGATTTTGAATTTGACACTTCATGTTTGCCAGGTCAGTTGCATTGGCGATTGAAATTCTCTTACCAAGTGTGTTCGAGCCGTCAGCCGACAAGATTGCCGCAACGATCACCAAGAGCCCGAGAATCGTTACCTTCAGTGTTCGGGATAATCGACCTTGCTCTTCGGCGAGCGCGAACGCCGCGAGGCAGCCAACTCCCAACCAAAAGACAATCTGGGTTGGGAATGTCATTCGGTACGAGCTGTCACCGTCCCCGCCAATGGTGACGCCCGCTGAGATTACCGATGCGACGAGCACTAGAGCCGCGAGCAACGTGGCGGATCTTCGAGTAATCACGCAAATGGTGAACAAGAGAACTACCAGCAACAGGCTGAGGGCCAGCAATTGCGGGTCCTTGTCCACTTGTAGATGAACTGCCTTCGCTAGGACGTCAATGAATTCAGCGAGCCGATTCGAGAGGGTTCGACCCTCTATCCGCTCCAGAACATCTGGGGCTACGTTTCGTACAAATACAAGGTTTGCTACAAGTGAGACGAGCACACATCCAATCACACCAGCAATACGGCGGAGATATTCAAGGGAGATGGCAGTTGATCGAGTCGCAGCGGATACCAATACTGGAAAGACGGCTATTGGCGTGAAGTGTTGGTAGGTAAATGCAGACAACAGAATCAACAGCATCACCGCCGGCCATCTCCACTTGGGAGCCCTCTCGGAACCGGCAAGAATTCCAGCCGACATGGCGAACGGCAGCGCAAGAAGTTGAGTCGACTTTTGTGCCCAGGTAGTCGTCGCTGCGACACAAGGAAGGAGCATCACGAGGAAACTGGTGATTCCGATAGCAATCTGGGAGAAACTCGACGTCAGTCTGGCTGAACGAACAATCCACGACTGAACGTGCACAACGGTGACGCCGACGACAAGGAATCCAAGTAGTCGCACATACCACAGATCATCGATCGACTTGACACCGCTCCAGACAACATCGAAGAGAAGTGCCGGTACCACCCGACCCGTATTGAATTCCGTCGTCGCATGACCCTCAATTACGAATGGCCGCATCACTCTGACAGCGGTGACCATGCGATAGTCGTCAAGCACGGCGTATTCACCAACTTGTGCGGTAAGCCATACGAACATTGCTGACAGAACACCAAGAAGCGGTGCTGTCATCGAATACAGGAGATTCCTGGGACTCACGTGGCGCATCGGTCGACTGCTTGGACACTAGATGGGTCGAGCCGTAGCATGAAGCGTCTCGTTCGGGGACGTAGCTCAGCTGGCTAGAGCACCTGCTTTGCACGCAGGGGGTCGTGGGTTCGAGTCCCATCGTCTCCACAACATGAGTTCCGTCGTGTTGTTGCTCTCATGTCGTGATCGCCCGGGAATCGTGGCCGGCGTCGCGGGATGGGTCTCCGCCATCGGCGGCAACATCATCGATGCGCAACAACACACCGATGCTCAAGATGAGATGTTCTTCCAACGGGTGCAATTCACGCCACCTCCGGGATCGGCGTTGACCGATCTCGAGTCGCAGTTTGCCGCCGTCGCAATCGGGCTCGGGCTGACGTACCGGTTTTGCTCATTGCCGTACCGACCACGTACGGCAATCCTCGTGTCCAAGCACTTGCACTGTTTGGGTGACCTGCTCAGTCGTGCCCATCTCCACGATGCCTCCATTGATGTACAACTCGTGGTGTCCAACCATGGTGATGCAGCCGAGATGTGCGGCATGTTCCGACGACCCTTCGTACATCTCCCGGTCGAGGCGACGGCGAACGGACGATCGACGCAGGAGCAACGGTTGGCAATGGAACTGGACTCACACGATCTCGATCTGGTGATCCTGGCGCGGTACATGTTGGTGTTGCCATCGAACATCGTTCGTCCGTGGTTCGGTCGGATGATCAACATCCACCACTCCTTCCTCCCGTCATTCGTGGGCGCCAATCCGTACCGTCAGGCGCACGATCGGGGAGTGAAGGTCATCGGTGCGACGGCCCACTACGTGTCGGAGGTACTCGACGAGGGTCCGATCATCGCCCAGGACGTCACGCGAGTGACACATCGGGATGACGTACAGGAATTGAGTCGTCGGGGTCGCGACCTTGAAACCCTCGTTCTTGCCAATGCCATCCGTGCCCACGTGGAGCACCGTGTGCTGGTGGTGGGGAATCGCACCGTCGTCTTCGAGTAATTCGGCGCGCCGAGCGGAGATTTCCGCCTACTGCGGCCCGCTTGCCGAATCGGGCAGGTTCTCGGCAATACTGAGAAGACCACCAAAGGAGTCCCCATGTCCACAGCAGTCATCGTCGATGCCGTCCGCACGCCCCTCGGCAAGCGCAATGGTCGATTGAAGAATTGGCACCCCGTCGATCTCGCGGCAGAAATGTTGAGTGCACTCACCTCGCGCAACAACATCGACCCCGCCCTCATCGACGACGTCGTGATGGGATGCGTCATGCAGGTGGGTGAGCAAAGTCTCAACATCGCACGCAACGCCGTGCTGGCCGCCGGATGGCCCGAGTCGGTTCCCGGCACCACGGTGGATCGCCAATGCGGATCCAGTCAGCAAGCGGCACACTTCGCGGCCCAAGGAGTGATCGCAGGCGCATACGATGCCGTCGTCGCCAACGGTGTCGAGGTCATGACGCGAGTTCCGATGGGTTCCTCCATCGCCGAAGGAAAGTTCGGATACCCGATGGGTCAGCGCGTTCAGGAGCGCTACAAGGCAGAAGGCGGACTCGTCAATCAGGGAGTTTCTGCCGAACTCATCGCAGAAAAGTGGAAGTTGTCCCGTGAGGACCTCGACGCGTTCGGTCTGCGCTCACAGCATTACGCCGCGCGTGCAACCAAGGAAGGTCGTTTCCAGAATGAGATCATCCCCGTCCTTGACGCCGAGGGTGCGCTGATGAACACCGACGAGGGAATCCGCGAAACATCCCTCGAAAAGTTGTCGTCCTTGAAGCCATCGTTCCGCCCGGCAGAGGAGGGCGGCAAGGTGACGGCGGGTAACTCGTCCCAGATCACCGACGGTTCCTCCGCGCTCTTGATCATGAGCGAGGAGAGGGCCAAGAAACTCGGCCTCAAGCCACGGGCACGATTCGTGAGTTTCGCGCTCGCGGCGGAGAATCCCCGCTACATGTTGACCGCACCGATTCCGGCAACCAAGAAGGTGCTCGAGCGCGCAAAACTGACGATGGACGACATCGATCTCGTGGAGATCAACGAGGCGTTCGCTGCCGTCGTGCTGGCATGGGCCAAGGAAATGCACCCCGACATGGAGAAGGTCAACGTCAACGGTGGCGCAATAGCGCTCGGTCATCCGCTCGGTGCGTCTGGTGCACGACTCACCTGCACGTTGCTCAACGAGTTGGAGCGCACTGGAGGTCGTTACGGTCTCCAGACGATGTGTGAGGGCGGTGGCTTGGCCAACGCGTTCATCATCGAACGGCTCTAGCCCCGACAACAACCGAACATGTTCGGCACGATCGTCTGGGTGGCGGTCGGGCTGGCACTCGTGTGGTTCATCTGGAAGGTCGGACTCGGCATGTTGCGCAGCATGACGAGTTCACTACCACCACCGCCCCCCTCGGGGGAGATGCGCCGTATCAACCTTCGGTACCGCTGTGCAGTGTGCGGGGTGGAATTGCGACTCACCATGGCTCCGGACCAAGATCCGCCACCACCCCGCCATTGTCTGGAGGACATGGAGCTCGTCGCTCCCGTGGAGTGAGACGAGTTAGCGGTACTTGGTGGCGGTGAACAACCCGCCGAGCACCATCGACAAACCACCGAACAGGTACCAGTTACTCCTACCTCCGGGAACGAAACCAAGGTAGTAAAACAGGATCACCAACGCACCGACGCCGAGCAGGGCGAACATCAACACGGGAACCCACCGTGGACTCTCTTTCACGGTGATGGGAACGGGCGGCGTGTAACGAGTGCTCGCAGGTGGGGTGGTGCGCCCGCCGGTATGTCGTTTCTTTGGCGCCATGGTGGCTCTCAGTGTAGAGGTCGAACACGGTGCATCTTCCTGAGGGCGTTGGCAGGCTGGGTGGGTGAAGACTCGGCGAATCCTCGTGGTGGACAACTACGACAGTTTCGTCTACAACCTCGTGCAGTATCTCGGAGAACTTGGCGCCGAACCCGTCGTGGTGCGCAACGATTCCCACGACGTTGACGAACTCATGTCGCTGCGCTGCGACGCAATCCTCCTTTCACCTGGACCCGGGCGACCAGAAGATGCGGGTGTCACCTGCGACCTCATTCGCGCCAGCATCGGACGAGTACCACTTTTCGGTGTATGTCTCGGACATCAGGCAATCGGTCACGTGTTCGGTGCGGCGGTGGTGCGTGCACCGGAACTTCGCCACGGAAAGACCTCAGTCATCACCCACGATGGTGCCGGGATGTTCAGTGGCGTGGAATCACCAATCCAAGTGACGCGGTACCACTCGCTGGTCATCGACCCTGCGTCGCTACCGGTCGATCTCGTCGCAACCGCAACCACCGATGACGGCACGATCATGGGAATCCGACATCGCGAACACGCCATCGAAGGAGTGCAGTTTCACCCCGAGAGCATCCTCACGCAGCACGGACACGTGATGTTGAGGAACTTCATCTCGAGCGCGGCCTGATGCCGAACGAATTCGCACCACCTCAGACGATTGTCAGGGGAGCGTGGTTGCGGTATCTGCCCGTCCGACGGTGAGCGTAATTTCGGTACCAGCGGGAGATGGAGTTCCGCCCACGATGCTTTGTGCGAGCACCTTGCCGCTGAGCGAATCTCCCGCGGACAGGATTTGCTCGGTCAGCGTGACGACGAAACCAAGCGAGGTGAGTTGAGCAGCACTCGTCGTGGCGTCCTGACCGACGACGTTGGGTACCGTAACCGTTACTTTGCCGGAGGACACGTAGAGCGTTATGGCGCTTCCCGGCGGCACGGCCGTATCACCAAGTGGCTCGCTACGTATCACACGACCCGTTTCGATGACATCACTCGCTTCTGCCACGATCGTCACCACAAGATTGAGCGGCATCGCCGACAACAATTTCGTGGCGGCTGCTTGTTCATCACCAGTGACATCCGGAATGCGGACGGTGTTGTTGCCGCCAGCGACATCTACCGTCACGATCGAATTTGGTCGGGCGCCTAGTCCGGCAGTTGGAGTTTGCAAGAGGATCTGGTTGGCAGGAATGTCCGGTGATGCAACGAATTTGTCGACGACGAGTCGCAGACCCGCTTGTTTCAACACGTTGGTGGCCTCCTCAACGGAGAGTCCAATCAGGTTCGGCACGACGACCGGGACGAATCCGGGGTTGTACACCAACACCACGTTCTCACCCTGACGAGCCATGGTGTCGGCCGCTGGTGTCTGCTCGTAGACGATGTCGTTGCTCGCGTTCTCCCGAACCCTCGGGTCCTCGATCGGTGTGAGGCCGAGGTCGATCAACAGACTTTTGGCCTCCTCGATGTTCAGTCCGATGACGTTCGGAACGGCGATGTTGGCGCCGGCGTTCTCGTCGGTGAGAGCGCGGAATCCGAAGATGGCAACTGCGACGAGTGCGATGATCGAGACAACGGAGCCAAAGAGCCATATTGCGGTTCGGCGTGGTACGACTTCGTCGTACGGCGGGTAGTCGGCAGCACGCGAGGGACCAGTGGGTCCACGTCCCCTCGTGGACGGCAACACCGTGGTGGGTTGGGTGTCGTGGGAGTCATCGGTGGTTCGATCGCCGACGACGGGTAACTGGGTGGTAGCGCCAGCCTCTGCCACCGCGGACTGTTCTTCGAGCAAAGCCAACACTTCCTTGCCGTCCACGAACCGTCGCAGGTCGTCGGCGAGCGCAAGGGCGGTGGGATATCGGCGTTGGGGATCCTTCGTCAAGCATTTCATCACGATGGCGCTGAATGCGGGTGACACCTCGGGATTCTTGCTGCGCAGCGGAAGTGGAACGTCATGCACCTGCTTGTACGCGATGGCGATGGCATTTTCACCGGTGAATGGAGGCTCACCAGCGAGCATTTCGTACATGATGACGCCGAGGGAGTACAGGTCTGAGCGTGGGTCGGGCTGAGCACCTTGTGCCTGCTCGGGTGAGAAATAGGTGGCGGTACCCATGACCGCGCCGGTTTGGGTGAGCCCTTGCTCGATGGCGGCACCAATGGCCCGTGCGATCCCGAAATCGGCGACCTTGACATGTCCCGTGGCACTCACGATGACGTTCGCTGGTTTGATGTCGCGATGTGCGACCCCCGCAGCGTGGGCGGATGAGAGGGCAGCGGCGATGTCGAGCGCGATGTCGCAGGCTTGGAGCACGCTCAGTCGTTCGTGTTTTTGCAGGATGTCGGCGAGGGTGCGACCCTGCACGTATTCCATGGCGATGTAGTAGGTGGTATCGACCTGGCCCCAGTCGTACACCCCGACGATGTTGGGGTGATTGAGGGACGCTGCCGACATTGCCTCACGGCGAAATCGCTCGACGAATAGCGGATCCTTCGCGTATTCGGCGAACAGGATCTTGACGGCGACTGGACGATCGAGCAATCGATCCCGTGCGACGAACACTTCGGCCATGCCGCCACGGCCGATGCGACGCCCCAATTCGTATCGGCCATTGATGACGATTGGCTCGCTCATGAGTCGCCACCATCCATTCGTGCCTCGACGACGGATCGAATGGAGTTGACGTAGGACTCGGCGCGCGCCAACGAGGGGTACTCGGGATTCGTGTCGATGTCCTCGGCGAGCGCGGGAAACACATCGTTACGTTCGACACCACTGTCCAGTGCGATGGTTGGTTTGAACCACAGGATGGTGCGCGGGCGACCCTTGAACACCGCGAGATGCGAGGTCTCCCCGTCGCCGATGAAGCCCACGTGGTAGCCGCCGCGGGCATACGAACCGAGACCGATGAGTCCACCGAGTATCAGGGTGAGGATGACGGCGGCTGCCACAAAGAATCGGAATCGGGTGCGGGGAGTCTCGGTAATCGTCGACTCCGTCGGCAACACCGCCGGAACCGTGGTGTCGTCAACGATGTCGACGACGACGACCGTCACGTTGTCTCGTCCGCCGTTGGAGTTCGCAGTGTTCACCAGTTGATCGGCTGCCCGTTGAGGATCCGGAGTAGAGCGAAGTATCAACTGAATGTGCTCGTCCTCGACCTCGTCGACCAATCCGTCGCTGCACAATACGTATCGATCACCGACCACCATCGGCAACACCCACGAGTCGGCGTTGACGTCACCCTCGATTCCCAGAGCGCGCGTCACGATGTTGCGACGGGGATGCACCCGTGCTTCAGCTGACGTAATGAGACCCTCACTGAGCAATTCCTGAACGTACGAGTGGTCGGCGCTCACCTGTTTGAGTTCACCTCCGCGTAGCAAGTACACCCGTGAGTCCCCGACGTTGGCAACGACGACTCGCTGAGGTTCGATACCAGTGGCCGGCAGCGGTGCCAGGGCGGTGAGCGTCGTTCCCATTCCACGTTGCTCGCTCGGACCGCCGCTGGCTTCGTGAATCGAGGTATTGGCGGCGTTGATGGCCGTGACCACTGCTTCCACCGAGTTGAAGCCGTCCGCCGCCGCCGCCCGCATGCCCGCGGTAGCCAGGGCACTGGCGACTTCGCCGGCATTGTGACCGCCCATTCCGTCTGCGACGACGAAGACGTGTTGGTCGGCTACGAACGCGTCCTCGTTTTGTTGACGGAGCATGCCCACGTGCGTGGCCGCACCCCACGCCAACTTCACGAGCAATTCACCCGAACGAAATCCGTCACGAAATCTCGAAGGTCACCTTGATCGCACCGAGCATGATGGTGTCGCCATTGGCCAACAATTGTTCGCCCTCTACCCGAACTCCGTTCAATTTGGTGCCGTTCGTGCTGCCGAGGTCGCGAACCGTCCAGCCGTTCGGCCGTCGTCGGAGTTGCACGTGCTCACGGCTCACGTTGGTGTCACGAATCGTGATGGTGCAACCACTTTGTCTCCCGATGACGACTCGCTCGGTATCGAGTACGTGACGTGTTCCGTCAGCCAGGACGATCGCCGACGTGATGATTTCGGTGGACGGCATGGTCGTCGTCGTAAGCGGCGTCACGACGACGGGTTCACTGCCTCTTGGGCCGGGCGTCACGGGCTGTTCGGTCGTCAGGACCACCGAGGGCACGATCGAGATGTTCCCGGGTTTGACTTCGGGATTGCTCTTCAACACCACGATGACCGGCTCGGCGAGACGGTAGGACTCGCGTTCACTGTGTTGGGTGACCGCCTCGGCGAGTTCCCTGGCGAGGTCCCGCTCCACATCGTCAAAGGCGGCACGATCACTCGGATGCAGGAGCACGGTGTAGGCGTGGGGAATGCTGCGGGTGTCCTCTGCAGCCTGGGAATCGACGACACCGAGGAGTCGCCGACCCATCTCGATGGGGCGAATCGTCGAGTCGTACACGCGTAACGCCACGCTTTCAGTGTACGGCTGGGGTCGTCGTCATCTAGCGTCACCTATGGTGCGAAGCGAGCGACAACACGATCGCGATGAACGTGCTGCACGTGAATTGTCGCCGGTCGATCGTGCGCAGGTACAGCACCGCGTATTGCGAGTACTCATCGTCGGGCAGATCGTTGGTGCCGCTGCTCTCGGTTCATCGGTCACGATCGGCGCATTCGTCGTGCAGGACATCCTCGGTAGCGACACTCCGTTCGGGGGCATCGCCACCGCTACGGTCACGATGGGAACGGCCTTCATGTCCCAAGTGCTGGCGCGAATGATGATTCGTCGAGGCCGAAGGGGTGGTCTTCGCACCGGATACCTCCTTGCGGCACTCGGTGGTGTGATTGCGGTGGTTGGAGTGGAAGCGTCATCACTGCCGTGGTTTCTCGTTGGGTTGTTCCTCTTCGGCAACGGTCAGGCGGCGAATCTTCTCGCTCGATACGCGGCAACCGACCTTGCCGAACCCGCCGAACGGTCGACCGCCATGAGTCAGGTGGTGTTCGCCTCCACGTTCGGCGCCGTGTTCGGTCCTCTGCTCATTCGACCATTCCAATGGGCGGGGGAATCGTGGTTTGATCTCTCGACGTACAGCGGGCCGTGGCTGGCCTCGTCGGTGTTCCTGTCGCTGGCCGCGCTGAATACTTCCATTCGACTTCGTCCCGATCCACTCGTGTTGAGCGGCGGCACCCTCGCTCCACCTTCACGTCTTGGTCTCCGCGCGGCGTTCCATCACATTGCCGCCACTGGTGAGGGTCGACTTGCCCTGTCGGCGATGGTGATTTCCCAGGCGACGATGGTCGCCGTGATGACGATGACGCCCGTACATCTGAGATTGCACGGGCACGAGAACGTGTCACCGTACGTGGTGTCGCTGCATATCGCTGGAATGTTTGCATTCAGTCCGCTCGTCGGAAGGTATTCGGATCGATTCGGCCGAGTGAGCGCCATCGTCGTAGCCGCGGTGTTGCTCGTGGTGGCCAGTGTGCTCTCATCGGTATCGGGAGAGGGTCAGGTGATGCTGTTTCCATCGCTGTGGTTGTTGGGTGTTGGATGGAACTTCGGCTTGATCGGTGGATCGAGTTTGCTCGTTGAGTCCGTGCACGAGTCCGTCAGGGTCCGAGTTCAAGGAACGGCAGATTTGCTGATGAGCTTCTGCGGAGGGCTTGCCGGGTTCGCTTCAGGATTCGTTCGTCGCGCCATCGGGTTTCATCTGCTTGCAGCGGGATCTCTCGTACTAGCGTCGGTGCTGTTGGTGTACGTTCTCGTCGGCTCGGGGCATGCGCGACCCACCGTGACGGGACTTCTGCGGCCTCGCTAGCGTGGGAGCGATTCACTCGGGCGAGTGGCGAAATGGCAGACGCGCTGGCGTCAGGTGCCAGTGTTCGCAAGGGCGTGGGGGTTCAAGTCCCCCCTCGCCCACCAGCAACGCTGCTACACGCAGCGGTTGCGGATCGTTCCGATTCCCTCGACCCACGACTCGAGCACCTGACCCGGCTGCAGGAAGATCGGCGGTTTGCGCACTGCGCCGATTCCGTCCGGAGTCCCGGTGAAGATCAGGTCGCCGGGCACGAGGGGAAGAACGGCAGAAAGTTCCGCAACCAGACGAGGCACGCTGAAAATCAGGTCTTTGGTCCGCGCCTCTTGCATCGTCATGCCGTCGAGCGAGCAGCCGAGAGCGATGTCATCGCGATTGGCGAACTCATCAACCGTGACCACGCACGGACCGAGCGGGCCGTAACCGCGGCGACTCTTGCCGAGCGAGAACTGACCGCTCGCCGCAAACTGCAGGTGACGATCGCTGATGTCTTGGCCGACGGTGAGACCCGCGACGTGCTGCCACGCGTCGGCTTCTGCCACGCGGTCGGCACGGCGGCCGATCACCGCGACGAGTTCGACTTCCCAGTCGTTGGCGCCGCCGACGAGCGGAATGTCATCGAATGGTCCGGTGAGGCACTCGGGAAATTTCGTGAACGTCGCCGGCACGGTCGGAACCTGCATGGCCGACTCGGCCGCATGCGACATGTAGTTGAGTCCGATCGCGAACACCTGGCGCGGTTGCGGCACCGGGCAGCGCAACAAGCGAGGTTCGTAACGGCCGCTGGTTGTGCGGATCTTCGGCGCCCACTCAGCAAACTCCTCCCACTGCTGCCAGATGCTGGTCATGTCGGGACCAAATCTTCCCTGCGAGGCCGTCGCGATGTCGGCGAACTCGTCGCCGAGCAAGATGACCGCCCGATTGTCGAGGTTTGCGATTCTCATCTCATGCTCCGTTTCTGACGACGTGGTTCTCGTCGGGCACATCCATCCGCAGTATCCGCTTGAGTGCCGTTGTCAACGACTCGATCGGGTCTGCGGGAATAGAATCTGATCGCCACGCCACATGTTGGTCGGGCCGCACGAGCACGGCACCGGTGGCTGCGAGGCCGCATTGCTCGCCCCATGACTGAGCCAGAGCGATGTCGTCGCCGATTCGTACATGTCGAATCGGAACTTGCGCCGCCGCGACAGCGTGAGCCCAGCGATCGTGGGCGCCGAGGGTGACGAGCGAGAACGAGTCGTACGGAACCAGATCGAGCACAGAGCGACCGTCGCCGAGCCAGGCGTGCGGAATGCGCGAGCCGACCTCGGCGGTCGGGAAGAACGCGGTGGGGTCGGTGATCGCACCCGGCGCGGCTCCGTCGCGAGCGAGCGCTCCGTCGCCGTACACGTAACCCAGGTGCAGACCCAGCATGTTGAAGTGCGTCGCCTGCTCGCCGACCGCGGCCGCAATCCGTTTGCTGTTGCTCTCGTCGGCGAGGGCCGCTGCGAGATCGGCCGACGTGGCACCCGGAGCAAGACGGAGCGCTTCTGCGAGCATCACCATCTTGAACGCGTTCGTCATGCTCTGGTCGCAGTTGGTGTGCGCCACCGGGAGCCGCTCGGTCTCGTACGTATCGAGCAGGGCAGATCCAGCCAGATCGTCTTCCACTGCGCAGAGCTTCCAGGCGAGATTGTGGGCATCCGCGACTCCGGTGTTGAGTCCCATGCCTCCCGTCGGCGGAAACCTGTGTGCTGCATCGCCGACGAGGAACACGCGACCGGTCCGCGCGTGCGCGGCAACTTGCGCCGTCATGTGCCACGTGCCGACACCGACGACTTCCACCGCCGCGGCATCGTCACCGATCGCGGCGCGAACGGTGGCAGTGCAGCGTTCGTGCGGAAAATCTGCGACGGTCTGTTGCGAGGAGTCGTAGGGAAACATGAACACCGACTCGCGCGCGATGTCGTGGGCGATGAACACGCCCGACACTTCTGGGTCCATCACGAAATGCAGCACGCCAGGACGCCCGACCACATACGGCCGCAAGTCGGCACGGAAGTGCACTGCGACGAAATCCTGCAGACTCGGCGGACCCACCATCTCGACGCCCATTGCCTTGCGCACGGAACTTCCTGCGCCGTCAGCAGCAAGCAGGTACTTGCTGCGAATCGTGTGCTCCGCACCGCTCTTGGCGTCGTGCACCACTGATGTGACGCCGTGTTCGTCCTGCGAGCACGACTTCCATTCGGTTGCGTACCGCACATCGACGCCCGCGGCGATGATCTCGGCGGAGAGCACGGGCTCGAGCCTGTGCTGACTGATGTTGCGAAGCGGTGTCGGCGTGTGCACCAGGCACTCGTCTTGTTGCTGCTCGAACGGAAGCCGTCCGATGAGGGCACCGTTGAGACGAGTCACGAAGTTCACGTGGCCGGCATCGACGGGAGACTTGGCCAGCGCACTGATCGCGCGCATGTCAAAACCGAGCTGGCGGAAAATCTCCAGCGTGCGAGCGTTCACCACGTGCGCCGACGGGTTCGGTTGCGAGCCGCCGCGGCGCTCGACCACTACGCACTGCCGTCCGGCATTCGCCAGCAGCCGGGCGAGAGTCAGCCCGCTCGGTCCGGCGCCGACGACGAGAAAGTCGACATGTTGTGTGACTCCGTTCGCGGCCATGGTGTCAGAACACTCCGGCGTAACTGCCGCCGTCGAGCTGCAGGTTCTGCCCGCTGATGTAACCCGCTTGCGCACTGCACAAGAAGGCGCACGCGTCACCGACTTCTTCGGGTCGGCCGAGTCGCCCCGCGGCGATCGATTGCGCCATGAGCACGTACGCCTCTTCGACCGTGATCTTCGCAGCCGCAGCATGTCGCTGCGCCATCTCGCGCTGGCGCGCCGTGTCAATTCGTTCGGGCAGCAGGTTGTTGATCGTCACGTTCGCCTTCGCGGCATCTTTCGACAACGCCTTGGCGACGGTCGTGAGACCTGCGCGTGCACCGGTCGACAATCCCATCGGAGACAGCGGTGTCTTCACCATCGCCGACGTGATGTTGACGATGCGCCCGAATCGCCGCTCGATCATTCCGTCGAGCACCGCGCGGATCATCGCGAGCGGGGTCAGCATGTTGGCCTCGAGCGCCGCGACCCACGCGTCGTGGTCCCAGTCTTTGAAGCGTCCTGGTGCCGGGCCGGAGTTGTTGTTGATGAGAATGTCGGGCCGCGGGCAAACATCGAGCAATCGCGCTCGCGTCGCAGGGTCCGCGATGTCACCAGAGACCGCAGTGATCGTGATGGAATGTCGCGCACGAAGTTGCTCGGTCGCGGTCGCGAGGGCCGACTCGTCGCGACCGTTGAGGGTCACATGCACACCTTCGCGGGCCAACGCATCGGCGCAGGCATAACCAAGCCCGCGACTCGAAGCACAGACGATGGCGCTGCGCCCGGCTATTCCGAGATCCACCGCACCCTCTGCTCAACGAGGAGATTGTCGAAGTCGCGCGGCCAACGCCGCCCGCCATGCGGAGAAATCTTGGAACTCCGGCAACGAAGAGATCTTGTCGCGGGTCGACGCCTCGATCTCGGCATCGGTCGCCGCGAGGTCGAGTCCGTCTGCGTACGGCTGGGCGACGTGGAACGGCGAGTCGACGAAACACTCGAGACCGTTGCCGTCGGGATCCGTGAAGTACAACGACCAGGCGTTCCCGTGGGAGATCGGGATCACCGTCTCCGTCTTTGCCGCCGCCAGACGTTCGCCGATGACGCGCAGTTCGTCGAGCGAGCCGAGGCTGAAGGCGAGGTGAGCGGCCATCACGAACCCTGGAGGCGGTGGTTCCGGGGTGTGCACGAGCACGATTTGGTGGTGCGCAGTGTCGTCTTGCGACAAGAACACCATTTCGCCCATGCCCGGCACAGGTTCGCCGCGGTTCGTCACGAGGAAACCGAGCACTGCGGTGTAGAACTCCACCGATCGATGGATGTCTCGCACCGCGAGCGTGGCATGAGCGACTCGAAGTTTCGGAGAAGCAGGGCTCATAAATGACAAAAGTATCAATATTGACGACAATGGTCAAATCTGCGTAATCTTTGCGAGTGTCTACTGCAGTCGCGAGCAACACCTCACCGTCTGTCACGCGCGGACACAAGAAGAAAGCGCGCACGCGACAGGCACTCCTGGATGCCGCGACGGAGCTGCTCTCCGAACGCGGCGAGGTGTTCGGTGTCGCCGAGGTGGTACAGACGGCCGGCTTGTCGCACGGGACGTTCTACAACTACTTCCTCAGCCGCGAGGAACTCATCGAAGCCCTCGCTCCCCATGTCGCTGAGCGGCTTGCAGAGAGACTGGCCCTAGAAACGAAAGACCCAGATCCAGCAGTGCGATTCGCCTGTATTTCCGCGCGCGCCCTCACCGTGGCCCTGCGTGAACCGGCCACGATCCGTGTTGCGGTTCGGCTTGATCGGGTGCGCCGCGAATTGCTGATGCAAGGTCCGCTCGCGCACCTCGCGCGAGACTTGCGCGCCGGTCACCGCGCCGGACGATTCACCCAGCCGATGGATGACGGCACGATCGATGTCGTGCTCGGGAGTCTCCTGTTGGCGGCGCGGCGAATCGCCGACGGCCAAGTGGATGTTGCCTACCGACGCAGCGTCCTGCGTCGCCTGTTGATGGCGCTCGGAATACCAAGCACCGAAGCGCAGCAGCTCGCCGCCCACGCCACCAAAATCGCTGGCGAGTCACTCGAATCTCACTGACTGCGCCGCGACACTCGCCTCGCAGCGACCTGGCGTAGCCTGAAACTGCCGTTCGCGGCGCATCACGACCATGACTGACGCACTCGCTCGACAACTTGCGGAAAAGAAGGCTGGTGTCGGCGTCATTGGGCTCGGCTATGTCGGTCTGCCGCTCGCCGTGTCGTTCGCCGAAGTCGGCTGGCGAGTCGTCGGCTTCGATGTGTCCAATGCGGTCGTCGCCGGGTTGAACGCCGGTCGCACGCACATCGACGACGTCGCCGCAACGCGCATCGCCCCACTCGTCGGCTCGGGCGCCTTCCGCGCCACCTCATCCACGGCCGACCTCGCCGATTGCGACGTGATCTTCATCTGCGTGCCGACCCCGTTCGACAAATCGAAGACCCCCGACTTGTCGTACGTCGAGTCCGCGACGCGCACGGTCGCCAAGGTGTTGCGTCGGGGGATGCTCGTGGTGTTGCAGTCCACGACCTACCCGGGAACCACCACCGAATTCGTTCGCCCCATCCTCGAGGAGACGGGGCTACGAGCGGGAAC
>SXGQ01123102.1_pt1 | contig 15511 bp, 13 predicted proteins | sample 3178371 | NCBI WGS metagenome assembly SXGQ01 (sample SAMN11356859, study PRJNA531348) | freshwater metagenome | isolation source: freshwater sample F1-20 | place: China: Fuxian Lake, Yuxi | collected 2017-12-25
CGCGCCAAGAACAAGATCAAGGGCGCCAGGATCCCCTACCGGGTGCCCGACGAGGCCGAGCTGCCCGCCCGGCTCAAGCCGGTGCTCGCCGTGCTCTACCTGATCTTCAACGAGGGCTACGTGGCCTCGTCGGGCGAGGACCTGGTGCGGGCGGACCTGTGCACCGAGGCCATCCGCCTCACCCGGCTGCTGGCATCCCTGATGCCGGACGAACCGGAGGTCCACGGCCTGCTGGCCCTGCTCCTGCTCACCGAGTCCCGCCGCCCGGCCCGGGTCGACGGCGAGGGCCGGCTCGTGCGGCTGACCGACCAGGACCGGTCGCTCTGGGACCGGGCGCTGATCGACGAGGGGCAGGCCATCGTGCGAGGCCTGCTGCGCCGCAACCTGCCCGGTCCGTACCAGTACCAGGCGGCCATCGCTGCGGTGCACGCCGACGGGGTCACCGACTGGTCCCAGGTCGTGGCGCTCTACGACCAGCTGCTGGCCGCGGCGCCGTCACCGGTCGTGGCCATGAACCGGGCCATCGCCGTCGGCGAGCTCCGGGGACCCGCCGAGGGCCTGGCACTGCTCGACCAGCTCGACCTCGACGGCTACCACCTCTGGCACGCAGCGCGGGCCGAGCTGCTCCAGCGATCGGGTCGGACCACCGAGGCCCTCGACGCGTTCGACCGCGCGCTGGCCGGCACCGCCAACGAGGCCGAGCGGGAGCTGCTGCGCCGCCTCCGGGATCAGGCGCTGCCGCGCAGCGCAGGGAGCAGCTCCTCGGACGCGAAGGAGAAGAAGCCCTCCGACGTCTCACCGATCTGGGAGATGTAGATCTCGTCGTAGCCCGCTTCCTCGTAGGCGCTGATCGACTCCACGTGCTCCTGGAGGTCGGGACCGCAGGCGAACTGCTCCGAGACCATCTCCGCGGTCACGAGCGCGCCGGCCTGCTCGAAGTGGGCCGGCATCGGCAGCTCCTGGGCCGACTCGCCCGGGACCATGTTGGGTCCCCACAGGCGGTGCACGGTCTCGACGCAACGGTCCCGGTCCTCGCCCCAGCAGACCTTCGCGCCGGCCTGGGCCGGACCGGTGCCGCCCTCGCTGCGGTACTGCTCGATGAGCTCGGCCTCGGGGCTGGTGCCGCAGTAGCCCTCGCCGATGCGTGCCGCCAACGACACCGCCTTCGGGCCGAAGCCGGACACGTACACGGGCGGCGGGGTGTCGGGCGTGGAGTACAGCTTGGCGTTCTCGACCGTGTAGTGCTTCCCGTGGTGGGTGACCTGGTCGCCGGTCCACAGCGCCCGCATGACCTCGACGGCCTCCTCGAGCATCTCGAGCCGCACGTCGACCGGCGGCCAGCGGTCGCCGAGGATGTGCTCGTTCAGGTTCTCGCCGGTGCCGACGCCGAGCTGGAAGCGACCGTCGGTCAGCAGGGCGCTGGTGGCGGCGGCCTGGGCGATGATCGCCGGGTGGATGCGCACCGTCGGGCACGTGACGGCCGTGGTGATCGGCAGCGAGGTGGCGTTGGCGATGGCGCCGATGACGCTCCAGACGAAGGGGCTCTGGCCCTGCTCGTCGTTCCACGGGTGGAAGTGGTCCGAGATCCACAGCGCCTCGAAGCCGGCCTCCTCCGCCAGCACCGCTTGGCGGACCAGGTCCTGGGGCGTGTGCTCCTCGCTGGACAGGAAGTAGCCGAGCGTGGTCATGGGGGGTGCCTCCTCGTGGTCGCCGGGCGTCCCCCGTCGCTACCCGAGGCCCGGACCGGTCAGGACCGGAGCAGGGCGAGGCGCTCGGCCACCACGTCCGACGCCAGGTGGGCCCGCACGGTCTCGTGGGCGACCTGCGCGACCGCGCGCCGCCGGCTGGGGTCCATCGAGCTCGGTCCCACCGCCTCGACCACCTCGGGGCCTGGCTGCAGCACGAGCACCTCCACTCCGGCCGCCCGGACGGCGCGCACCTCGCGGGCGAGTGTGGCGGCGTGCAGACGCCGGGCGCCGGCGCGCGGGCGACGGAGGGCGGTGCTGGTGCCCGACATCGGTGACGACACCACCACGACGTCGAAGCCGAGGTCGGCGACGAGGTCGGCGTTGGTCGGCGAGTGCACGCCGCCGTCGACGTAGGTGGCGCCGCCGTGGGTCACCGGAGCGAAGTAGCCGGGGATCGCCGACGACGCCTCGACCGCGGTGGCCAGGTCGGCGTCATCCACGTCCCGCCCGAACACGACGCGTCGGCCCTGCGGCATCCGCACGGCGCAGATCCAGGTCGGCCGCGCCGGCCAGGGGTCGTCGTGCGTGGCACGGATCCGGTCGCCGATCGCCGCGGTGGGCACCTGGCCGTGAGGGAGGAGACCGGCCATGGCCAGCAGGGGGTTGAAGCGCCAGGGGAGCACGACCGCCCGGAGGGCGAGGCGGGGCGCCACCGGACGAGCCAACCCGAGGCGGGGCGCGGGCAGGTCGAGCGGACCGCCGGCGCGGGCGGCGTGCGCCTGGCCCTCCGGGCTGAGCGGCAACCCGAGGGGACCGGCCAGGAGGTCGGCGGGCGGGACACCGAGGCGGAGCACGGCGGCCACGGAGGAGCCGGCGGAGGTCCCCACGACGAGGTCGGACCGCCGGGCGTCCCAGCCCGCTTCCCCGAGCGCCGCCAGCACCGCTCCGTGCCAGGCCGCCCCGAGGATGCCGCCGCCACCGAGCACTAGCCCCATCGACGCCATGGCCGCAGTCTGTCCCCGGGGCCGGGCCTAGGGTCGGACACCCGAGACCGAGGAGCGACCGCATGATCTTCGCCACCGACGCCGCCAACAACGCGGCCCGCAGCTACGACCACCTCGAGGTGCGCCCGCTCGCCGGGGCGCTCGGGGCCGAGGTCTTCGGTCCGGGCGGCGAGCCGCTCGACGTCTCGGCCCTGTCGGAGGAGGCCATGGCCGAGGTCCGCCAGGCATCGGTGGACCACCTCGTCGTGTTCTTCCGGGACCAGTCCCTCGACCTGGCCTCGTTCTCGGCGTTCGCCTCCCGGGGGGGGTCCTACGGCGACGACCCGTTCGTCGAGGGCCTGGACTCGCACCCGCACGTGGTGAAGGTGGTCAAGGAGGCCGACGAGAAGGTGCCGCTCGTCTTCGGCGGCGCCTGGCACTCCGACTGGTCGTTCCAGGAGGCCCCGCCGGCGTACACGATCCTCTACGGCCACGACGTGCCGGCCCACGGTGGCGACACGCTCTGGGCCAACCTCTACCTCGCCGCCCGGCACCTCTCGCCCGGCCTGCGAGCCACGTTGCAGGGCCTCCGGGCGGTGCACTCGCCGCAGAAGGCGTACGGCGCGCAGGCGACGCACAACGAGCTCGTCGAGAACATGCCCATCCGCTACGGCGAGGACGCGCACCTGCGCCGGGCCCAGCCCATCCTTCGCACCCACCCGGACTCGGGCCGCACCGCGCTCTTCGTGAACTGGGGCTACACGGAGTCGATCGAGGGGTGGTGGCCCGACGAGAGCCGCACGCTCCTCGAGCACCTCTTCGAGGTGTCCCAGCACCCGGCGTACACGTGCCGCTTCCGCTGGCAGCCGGGCTCGATCGCGGTCTGGGACAACCGCTGCACGCTCCACAACCCCATCGCCGACTACGCCGGCCAGCGCCGCGAGATGTGGCGCATCACGATCCGGGGCGAGGAGCCGATCCCGGCAGGGTCGTCAGCCGAGTAGGCCGACCGCGAGGCGGCGGGTGAAGGCCTCGGCGAGGTCCTCGATCGCCGGCACCTCCTCGCCCTGCTGCGCGGCGAGCCCTTCCATCGTCCCGTGGAGGTCGACCAGACCCTGGACCATCGCGTGGCACAGGAACGACGCCTCGAGCACGTCGAGGTCGGGGTTGCGCTCGTCGGCGATCCGCTGGATCGTCGAGCGCAGGACCTCGAAGGCCCCGTGCCCGCACGCCCGGTACCTCGGGTCGTCGGCGTCGACCGCGTCCTTGCGGAAGACCACGGCGCAGTGGCCCGGGAACCGGACCGACACCGACACGTAGGCCCGGCCGAGCTTGGCAAGGGCGTCGACCGGATCCTCGATGCCGGCCACCGCGGCTTCGGTCTCGGCGATGAGGTGCTCGAACGCCTCGACGGCAACGGCGGTCAGGAGCCCGGTCGCATCGCCGAAGTGGTGCGCCGGCGCCGCGTGGGAGACACCGGCCCGCCGGGCGACCTCGCGGAGGCTGAAGCCGGCCACCCCGCGCTCGCCCAGCAGGTCTGCCGCCGACGACCGGAGCGCGTCCGGGAGGTTGCCGTGGTGGTACGTGTCCGGTGTCACCGCTGCCAGTCTCCGATCACATCTTGACGATGTCAAACCCGATCTTTACAGTGCCAACTTGACATCGCCAAGTCTGCCCCTCCCACGATCGGACCCAGCCGTGCACGCTCCTCCCGCCACCGTCGCCCCCGAGATCCACGCCCGCCGCTGGGCGATCCTCGGCGTGCTCTGCCTCAGCGTCTTCGTCGTGATCATGGACGGCACGATCGTCAACATCGCCCTGCCCACGCTCGTCGTCGACCTGGGCGCCTCCACCCGCGAGCTGCAGTGGATCGTCGATGCGTACCTGCTCGTCTTCACCGGTCTGCTGCTCGCTGCAGGCAGCCTCGGTGACCGGTACGGGCGGCGCCGGATGCTGGTCGGCGGGCTCGTCGTGTTCGTCGCCACCTCGGTGCTGGCCGGATCGGTCGAGAGCGCCGGTGCGCTGATCGGCGCACGTGGGCTCATGGGCATCGGGGCGGCCGCCATCTTCCCGGCCACGCTCGCCCTGCTCACCAACGTCTTCGCCGACCCGAGGGAGCGCGCCGCCGCCATCGGGGCGTGGAGCGGCGTCAGCGGCCTCGCCGTCGCCGGCGGTCCCATCGTGGGCGGGTGGCTGCTCGAGCACTTCTGGTGGGGGTCGGTGTTCTTCGTCAACATCCCGATCGTCGCTGTCGCCCTCGTCGGGGTGTACGCCGTCGTCCCCGAGTCGCGGGACCGGCACACGCCACGGCTGGACTGGGTGGGCGCCGGGCTGTCCATCGCCGCCATGACCGCCATCGTGCTGGCCGTCATCGAGGCGCCGTCGTGGGGCTGGACCGATCCCTCGACCGCCGCCGTCCTGCTCCTCGGCCTCGGGCTCCTGGCCGCCTTCGTCCTGTGGGAGCTGCGGGTGCCGAACCCGATGCTGCCGGTGCGGATCTTCCGGAACCTGCGCTTCACCGCCGGGAGCATCGCCATCACCAGCGCCTTCTTCGCGCTGTTCGGCTTCATCTTCCTGATCACGCAGTACTTCCAGCTCATCCGGGGGTACGGGCCGCTCGAAGCGGGCGTCCGCACCATCCCCGTCGCCATGGCCATCGGGGTCTCGTCGGTGCTGTCGCCGAAGCTCGTCGAGCGGGTCGGCACCACCCGGGTGGTGTCGACCGGGCTGGCGTCGATGGCCGTGGGCTTCCTCTGGGTGTCCACGGCGTCGGCGGGGACGCCGTACCTGGAGATCGTCGGGCAGATGCTGTTCCTCGGCGTCGGCCTCGGCATGACGACCGCGCCGGCGACGGAGTCGATCATGGGGTCGCTGTCGCCGGAGAAGGCCGGGATCGGCTCGGCCGTGAACGACACCACCCGGGAGCTCGGGGGAACCCTCGGCGTCGCCGTCATCGGCTCCGTCTTCAACTCGATCTACCTCGCCACCCTCCGCGACGGATCCGTCTTCTCCCAGCTGCCACCGGCCGCACGGGAGGCCACGGAGGAGACCGTCGGCGCGGCAGGGATCGTCGCCGAGCGCATCGGCCCGCTCGCCCCGGCCTACCTGGCCGAGGTCAGCGACGCATTCCTCGCCGGGCTCGGCGTGGCCTGCCTGGTCACCGCCGGCGTCGCCGCCGCCGGCTCCGTGTTCGCCGCGAGGTTCCTGCCCGCCCGGGCCGCCCAGCCGATCGGGCCCGGCGCCGTCGAGACCGCACCAGTCCCCCTCTAGCCTCCGGGGATGCCCATCCCCCTCCCCGCCCCGGACCGCACGTGCATCGTCACGGGCGCGTCCTCGGGCATCGGCACCGAGGTCGCCCGCCTGCTCGCGTCGCGCGGCCACGGGGTCACGCTGGTCGCCCGGCGCCTCGACCGCCTCGAGACCCTGGCCGGCCAGCTCGCCGAGCGCCACGGGATCCGGGCCGAAGCGGTGGCGGCCGACCTGACCGAGCCCGAGCAGCGGCGGGCCGTCATCGAGGCGGTCGAGGAGCGAGGCCTCGTGCCCGAGGTGCTCGTCAACAACGCCGGCTTCTCCACCGTCGGGGCGGTGTCCCAGGTCGATCCGGGTCGCGAGATCCAGATGCTGCGCACCAACGTCGAGGCCGTCGACCACCTCTGCGCCCTGGTCGCGCCCGGCATGGTGGCGCGGGGGCGGGGAGCGATCCTCAACGTCGCCTCGACGGCCTCCTACCAGCCGCTGCCGGGCCAGGCGGGGTACGCCGCCAGCAAGGCGTTCGTCCGGTCCTTCTCCACCTCCCTGGCCGGCGAGCTCGGCCCGCACGGGGTCACCGTCACCACGCTCTGCCCCGGACCCGTGCGCACCGAGTTCGGCCACGCCTCCGGGATGGACGACTTCACCGACGGCAACCCGCTCCCCGAGGCCATGTGGGTCGAGGTCGAGGACGTGGCCCGCATCGCCGTCGATGCGCTCGAGGACGGCCGGCTGCTCACCATCCCCGGGCCGCTCAACCGGCTCGTTGCTGCCGTCGCCAACACCACGCCGCGCCAGCTGCTCCTGCCGATCCTCGTCAAGCGCCACCCGTCGCTGCGGTGAACGAGCTGGACCCGGCGGCGCAGGCCCAGCTCGACCTGCTGCCCGTCGGGATCGCCCACATCGACGCGACCGCCACCATCGTGCGGGCCAACCGGATGCTCGGCGAGATGGCCGGACGCCCCGTCGAGGAGATGGTGGGTCGGAGCCTGTTCGACTTCGCGGCCGCCGACCTCGACCGCTACCTCGAGATGTTCGACTTCGGCACCGGCCACGGCGAGCTGATGGGCCCGGTCTCGGTCGTCTACCACGACGCCGACGGCCGCCTGCACCAGAGCGGCCTGTGGGCGCTGAACCACCTCGACGACCCCGCCGTCGCCGCCATGGTCTGCACCTTCGTGCCGGAGGACACCACCGCCGGGCTGTCCGACGCCCTCGCATCGGTCGCCGCCGGCGACGGCGTGGACCGCACGCTCGACCTGCTGGCGTCCTCGCTGCACGCCAACCCGTTCCGCTCCCAGGGGTGCTGGCTGGTGCGCGATGCCGACGGCCGGCGCCTCGCCGGCGACGCCGGCCTCGCCGATCCGGTGCGTGCCGCGCTCGCCCAGCACGGGACCTGGTGGCACGCGACGCGCAGCGGCACGACCCTCGTCCGTGAGGACACCCGCTCAGGCGACGAGTACGACCGGTTGCTGGCCGCAGCGGGGGTGGCGGCGTGGTGGTCGGTGCCGTGCCGGGACCTCGAGGACGGCGAAGCGGCGCTCGTGGTGCTGGAAGACCGCGTCGGGCCGATCAGCCCCTTGCAGCGCGAGCAGCTCGACCAGCTGGTGACGACGGCGGGTCTCGCCTTCGAGCGGGCATCGATGCATGCGCAGCTCGCCCACGCCGCGTTCCACGACCCCCTCACCGGGCTGGGCAACCGGGGCCGGTTCTTCCAGCGCGAGGACGGCCAGCTGCCGTCGGGCGCCGCCCTCCTCTACGTCGACCTCGACCGCTTCAAGCCGGTGAACGACCGGCTCGGCCACACGGCCGGCGACCTGGTGCTCGTGACGGTGGCCGACCGGATCCGGCGCGCTGTCCGGCCGAGCGATCGCATCACCCGGTTCGGCGGGGACGAGTTCGTCGTCGAGTGCGCCGGCGTCGCGTCCGACGAGGAGGCGATCGTGATCGCCGACCGGATCATCGCCGCCGTGCAGGAACCGATCCGCCTCGACCTGGCCGAGATCGAGATCGGTGCAAGCATCGGCATCGCCCGCACCGACGAGCCCGTGGGGGTCGACGACCTGCTCGACCGCTCCGACGTGGCGCTCCTCGCCGCCAAGGCGGCGGGCAAGGGTCGCTGGCACCTGGCCGGCGACTGACCGTCGGCGCCCGCCGGTGTCAGCCGCCGGTGAGCTCGTCCAGGACCGCGTCGACGCCGGGCATGCCCGGACCGGCGTCGTGGACGATGCGGCTCAGGTAGCTGATGGCGATCTCGCCGGCCTCGACCGAACCGCCGTCGGTCTCGACCGGCAGCTCGACCGGCTCGCCCCAGTCCATGTCGACGGTGAACGTGTCCTCGTAGCCCTCCCGCGGCACCAGCACCGCGGTGGCCACCGACCGGGGCGGCGTGGTCCCCACCTCGGCGTGGCGCCAGGCGGAGATCTCCTCGATGCCGACGTTCGGCACGTTGATGTTCACGACGACCGCCGGGTCGGGCAGGTCCTTCACCATCGCTTCGGTGACGCGCGCCGCGACCTCGGCGGCCGTGTCCCAGCGCTGGTCCTTGATCATGTCGTCCCAGCCCTGACCCTCGACGCCGAAGCCGATCACGGACTGGCTGATGGCGATGCCGTTGAGGCCGCCGTTGCGGGCCGTGATGGCGGCGCCCACGGTGCCCGAGTGGTAGATCGCACGGCCGACGTTGGCTCCCGGGTTGATGCCCGACACCACCAGGTCGATGTCGCCGAAGCAGCCGAACCGGGCGAAGTAGACGCACAGCGCCGGCGGACCCTCGACCGACCACGCCTCGGGCACGCCGTCGATGTGCGTGCGGCGCACCTCGGGCTGCATCAGGTGCAGGGTGCCGAGCGCGGCGCCGAAGCCGGAGTACTCGCGGTCGGGAGCGACCACCACGACGTCGCCGATCTCGGTGAGGCGGCGGGCGAGGACGTGCAGGCCGAGCGAGTCGATCCCGTCGTCGTTGGTCACGAGGATGCGCACCGGACCCTTCTACCAGCCGTCCGGTGTCGGGCGGTCGGCGTGCCGGTGAACGGTCGCCGTCTCAGCAGCGGCGAGGACCGCCGGGGTTCGGCTTGTCGGGGATCGACGGGTCGACGACCTCGACGTGCACGTGCGGCCAGGCCGGCGAGGCCGTGTGCTCGTCCACCTGCGAGGAGAACGGCAGCTGCGTCGGGCGCGGCGCGAGGACGGTGACGCCCGCCTCGACGCGCTGGCCGGGCTGCACCTGCACGCCGTCGATGTGCAGCACCTTGACCTCCCATCCGGGGCGGCCGTCGGGGTCGATGACCGCGTAGTCGTCGGTGTGGTCGCAGTAGAGGACGTAGCTGCCGGCGCGGACGACCGTGCCGGTCACCGGCGCCCGGATCTCGGCGTCGGGGGACACGACGATGTCCGCAGCGGTGCGGCTGCCCGTGCCCCGGTTGCGGGAGGGGAGCTCGATGGGACGGGCCGCCTCGGCCGTCGGGTCCATCTGGCGGGCACCGTCGTGGCCGGCCTGGTGGAAGCCCACCACCTCGACCTGCGCCGCCGGGTGCTGGAGCACGAGCTGCTCGGCGACGGCGAAGGGTCCGAACCCGGTGTCCACCAGCACCCGGGGGACCGCCGCCGTCGTGGGGGGCGGGAGCGTGGTGGGCGGGGCCACGGTGGTCGGCACCTCGGTCGTCGGGGGCTCGGTGACCACCGGGGCGACCGTGGTCGTCGTCTCGGGCACGGTCGCCGGCACGAGGGGCGCGGACGTCGCCGAGCCGGCGGCGCGCTCGAGGCCGGGCGTCGCGGCCTGCCCGCACGCAGCGAGCGCGAACGAGAGGACCAGGACGGCCGCAAGCCGCACCCGCGCGCGCCGACCGCCGTTCACGTGCACGTGACGACGGTAGCGGCGTGGATCAGTCGTGCTGCGGGCCGGAGACCCCGGGGCCCTCCTGGCGCTCGCTCGAGGCGCCGTCGGCGTAGATGTACTCGTCGTTCTCGGGGTTGGCCGCCTCGGCCTGCGCGCCGGCCAGGAACACCGCACCGAGCGTGGCGCCCGCTGCGGCGCCGGCGATCAGCACGATGACGAGGCGGATCGGGAAGTCGAGATCGAGGATGTTCGCGAACGCCAGCGGCGACAGGAGGAGCGCCCCGACGACGGCACCGATGGCTGCGCCCTTGAACATGCCGTTCGACATGGGCTGGGGCAGCGTCGGCGTGGTGGGGGTGCCGCCCACGTCGTCCATCTGGTGGGCCTGCTCGCCGCGCCGGCGGTCGATGTCGGCCGGATCGTGGGCCTCGATGGTCCGGTTGCCGTTGTTCGCGGGGTGCCTGGGGTCCTTCGGCGGTTCCATGGTGGATCTCCTGGTGGGGGCTGCGCTGGAAGGGTTCCGTACCCGCGGGCCCGGGGAGGGAGACCCGTAGGGTCGACGCCGTGCGCTCGCTGACGACGACCGACGTGGCCCGGCGGCCCCTCCCCGGAACGACGGTGCCGACGTCGATCCGCTTCTCCCCCGGGGGCGAGGTGGTGACGTACCTGCTCGCACCGCCGGGGACGCTGCAGCAGTCGCTCGTCGTCGTCGACGTGGCAACGGGGTCTCCGCGGGCGGTCACCACCCCGGGAGCGGCCGTCGACGAGGGCGACCTGTCGATCGAGGAGCGCCTGCGGCGCGAGCGGGCACGGGAGCTGGCCGTGGGCGTCACCCGCCACCAGTGGGCCGACACCGCCGACCGGGTCCTGGTCCCGATGGTCGACGGGCTCTGGCTCCTCGACGGGCTGGCTGCCGGCGGCGACGGGGCGGCCCGGCTCGCCGTGCCGGCGACGGCGGTCGAGGGGGCGATCCTCGACGCCCGGCTCTCCGCTGACGGCACGCGCATCGGGTTCGTCGCAGGCGACGAGGTCCACGTGGCCGACGCCGACACCGGGACCGTCGTTCCGGTGACCAGCGGTGCCGCCGGCACGGGGCGCACGAACGGGCTGGCGGAGTACGTGGCCCAAGAGGAGATGGACCGGGCGGAGGGGTTCTGGCTCTCCCCCGACGCGTCACGCGTCGCGTTCTGCGAGGTCGACGAGACCCACATCCCCGTGTACCGGATCGTCCACCAGGCCAGCGACCGCGTGGGCGAGGGCGCCCAGGAGGACCACCGCTACCCGTTCGCCGGTGCGGCGAACGCCCGCGTGCGGGTCGGCGTGGTGCCCGCCGACGGCACCGGCGCGGACCGACCGGTGTGGCTGGACCTGGACGCCACCGGCATCGGCGAGGACCGCTACGTCGCCCGGGTCTTGTGGGTGAGTCCGGACGCCCTCCTCGTCCAGCTGCAGTCCCGGGACCAGTGCCGCCTCGACGTGGTCCGCTACGACCTCGACGCAGCCGGCGGCGATCCGGTGCCGGGCACCCTGCTGTGGACCGAGACGTCGGACGTCTGGATCAACCTGCACGACGTCCTGCGACCGCTCCCCGACGGATCGCTGCTCTGGGCCAGCGAGCGGAGCGGCTTCCGCCACCTCGAGGTGCGCGAGGCCGACGGGTCGCTGCGCCACGTCCTGACCGAAGGCGCCTGGGTGGTCACCGACGTCGTGGGCGTGGGCGACGACGCGGTCTGGTTCCGCAGCACCGCAGCGTCGCCCGTCGACCGCCACGTGCACCGGGTCCCGCTCGACGCCAGCACCCGGGCGACGCCGCTCACCGTCGAGCCAGGTGTGCACGGCGCCGTCGCCCATCCCGGCACCGGCGCCTGGGTGCACACGTGGTCCACGCCGGACGCCCCGCCGCGCACGTGGCTGCGGCGCGGCGCCGACGACGTTCGGGGCGTGCTCCTCCACGACGCTGCGGTCGACCCCCGGCTCGCCGAGCTCCGGCTCGCCCCGCCCGCGCTGCGCACGGTCCGCACGGCACCGCTCGAGCCCGGCGGCGACGACACCGAGCTGCACGCCGCCGTCTACCGGCCCGACGGTCCCGGCCCGTTCCCCACCGTCGTCTGGGTGTACGGCGGGCCGCACGCCCAGCTCGTGACGCGGTCCTGGAGCACCACCGCCGCCATGCGCGCCCAGCTCCTGCGCCAGGAGGGCTTCTGCGTCGCCGTGGTCGACGGTCGCGGCTCCACCGATCGGGGCCTCGCGTTCGAGGGCGCGCTGCGGCACCGGTTGGGCACGGTGGAGGTCGAGGACCAGGTCCGCTTGGTCGAGGACCTCGTCGCCGAGGGGACGGCCGATCCCGAGCGGGTCGGGATCTACGGGTGGAGCTACGGCGGCTACCTGAGCGCGCTGTGCCTGGCCCGACGCCCCGACGTCTTCCGGGCCGCCTGCGCCGGCGCCCCGGTGACGTCGTGGGACGGCTACGACACCCACTACACCGAGCGCTACCTGGGCACCCCGGCCGGCAACCCCGACGGCTACCGGGCGGGATCGGTGATGACCCACATCGAGGGCCTGCGCGACCGGCACCTGCTCCTGATCCACGGCCTCATCGACGAGAACGTGCACTTCCGCCACACCGCCCGGCTCGTCGACGCACTCGTGAAGGCCGACCTCGACCACCGCCTCGTCCTCTACCCCGACGAGCGCCACGTGCCGAGGGGCGAGGCCGACCGGGTCTCCATGGAGCAGCGGATCCTCGCCTTCTTCCGGGACGCCCTGGCCTGACGAGGGTTCGCACCCCCGTCCGTGACCGGATCCGGTCACGGACGAGGGGGCGAACGGGTCGACGGTGGGGTACGAACCCGGGCATGACCCGAGTCGGCTTCCACGCGTCCCACGAGCAGCTCGCCCCCAGCGCCCTCCTCCAGGCGGCCAAGCGCGCCGACCAGGCCGGCTTCGACGCCGTCAGCTGCTCGGACCACTTCGCTCCCTGGGGCGACCAGCAGGGGCACTCGGGCTTCGCCTGGTCCTGGCTCGGCAGCGCACTCGAGGCCACGTCGGTGCCGTGCGGGGTGGTCAACGCCCCCGTCCAGCGCTACCACCCGGCGATCATCGCCCAGGGCATCGCCACGCTCGCCGAGATGTACCCGGGCCGCTTCTGGACCGCGCTCGGCTCCGGCGAGGCGCTCAACGAGCACATCACCGGCGAGCGCTGGCCGGACAAGCCCACCCGCGACCGCCGGCTCCTCGAGTGCGTCGACATCATCAAGGCGCTGCTCGCCGGCGAGGAGGTCACCCACGACGGCCTCGTCACCGTGGACCGGGCCCGCTTGTGGGACCTGCCGGCCGAACCCCCGATGCTCGTCGGCGCCGCGGTCAGCGCTGCCACTGCGCGCACCGTCGGCGGATGGGCCGATGCGCTCATCACCATCAACCAGCCCCACGACGTGCTCCGGGAGGTCTTCGACGCCTTCCGAGAGGGCGGCGGAGAGGGCAAGCCCATCTTCTTGCAGGTCCACCTCTCCTACGACCCCGACGAGGCGACCGCCGAGGCCGTGGCGCACGAGCAGTGGCGCACCAACGTCTTCGACTCGAACCTGGCGTGGAACCTCGAGATGCCGGCGCAGTTCGACGCCGCCGCCGTGCACGTGACGCCCGACGACGTGCGGGAGGTGGTGCACGTCTCGTCCGACCTCGGCCAGCACCTCGCCTGGCTGCAGGAGTACGTCGAGCTCGGCATCGACTCGATCTACCTCCACCACGTGGGTCAGACCCAGGACGCCTTCATCGACGCGTTCGCCGAGAAGGTGCTCCCCGACCTGCAGGAGGACGACCGATGACCGCCTCACGCACCAGCGACCTCTGGTGGAAGAACGCGGTCATCTACTGCCTCGACGTCGAGACCTTCCTCGACACCGACGGCGACGGGACCGGGGACTTCCAGGGCCTCACCGACCGGGTCGACTACCTCGCCGGCATCGGCGTGACCTGCATCTGGCTCATGCCCTTCTACCCGTCGCCGGGCAAGGACGACGGCTACGACATCACCGACTACTACTCAGTGGACCCGAAGCTCGGCTCGCTCGGCGACCTGGTCACCTTCGTGCGCACGGCCAAGGACCGGGGGATGCGGATCATCGTGGACCTCGTCGTCAACCACCCCTCGGACCAGCACCCGTGGTTCCGCGACGCCCGGCGCTCGAAGGACAGCCGCCACCGCGACTGGTACGTGTGGGCGGAGGAGGAGCCGAAGCAGCCCCACGCCGAGGTGGTGTTCCCCGACGCCGAGGACAGCATCTGGACCGAGGACGACAAGACCGGCGAGTGGTACCTGCACCACTTCTACTCGCACCAGCCCGACCTCAACATCGGCAACCCCGCCGTGCAGGAGGAGATCGCGAAGATCGCCGGCTTCTGGCTGCAGGTGGGCGTCGACGGCTTCCGGGTCGACGCCGTCCCCTTCCTGATCGAGACGGCAGCGACGGACGTCGACGAGGAGCTGTCGCTCGACCCCCACGAGCTGCTCCGCGACCTGCGGGCGTTCATGTCCCGCCGGCAGGGCGACTCGGTGCTGCTCGGCGAGGTGAACCTCCCCGCCGACGAGCTGGTCGACTTCTTCGGTGACGACGACGAGCTCGAGCTGCTCTTCGACTTCCCCCTCATGCAGGCCATGTACCTGGCCCTGGCCCGCTGCGACGCAGGGCCGATCCGCGGTGCGCTCGAGGCCCGCCCGGAGATCCCCAAGGACGCCCAGTGGGCGATCTTCGTGCGGAACCACGACGAGCTCACGCTGGACCAGCTCACCGACTCCGAGCGCCAGGAGGTCTTCGACGCGTTCGGTCCGGACGAGGACATGCAGCTGTTCGACCGCGGGCTCCGGCGCCGCCTCCCGCCGATGCTGGGCGGCGACCAGGACCACATCCGGCTCGTGTACAGCCTCCTGTTCAGCCTGCCCGGGACGCCGGTCCTCTTCTACGGGGAGGAGATCGGGATGGGCGAGAACCTCGACATCGAGGGTCGGTTGAGCGTCCGGACGCCCATGCAGTGGACCGGCGGGAGGAACGGCGGGTTCTCCTCGGCCCGGCCGTCACGCCTCACCCGGCCGATCCCCGACGGCCAGTTCGGGCCGCTCGCCGTGAACGTCGCCGAGCAGCGCCGGGACCCCTCCTCGCTACTGACGTGGATGGAGCGGATGACGCGCCGCCGGCGCGAGACGCCCGAGCTCGGCTGGGGCTCGACCACGATCCTGGACGCCGGCGACGACGCCGTGCTGGTCCACCGGTGCGACTGGGAAGGCGCCGCCGTGGTGGCCGTCCACAACCTCTCCGCGACGCCGAGGCAGGTCCGGATCGACCTGGGACCGATGGACGGCTGCGACCAGGTCGTCGACCTGCTCGACGAATCCCAACGGGCGGTCGACGCCGACGGCTCGACGATCGAGCTGACCCTGCAGCGCTACGGGCACCACTGGCTGCGCCTCCAGGACAGCGCCGGGTCGACGCCGCCGTAGGCCGGGGCGTCCGTCCCGGATACGGTCGTTGCCAGAGACGCACGACCTTCGGGGGACGACATGCACGACCTGGTGATCCGCAACGGCACGATCGTCGACGGCACGGGGGCGCCCCGGCAGCGAGCCGACCTCGCCGTCGACGGCGAGCGCATCGTCGCCGTGGGCGACGACGTCGGCGAGGGCCGTCGCACCATCGACGCCGACGGCCTGGTCGTCACGCCGGGTTGGGTCGACATCCACACCCACTACGACGGCC
>SXGQ01070605.1_pt1 | contig 15504 bp, 16 predicted proteins | sample 3178371 | NCBI WGS metagenome assembly SXGQ01 (sample SAMN11356859, study PRJNA531348) | freshwater metagenome | isolation source: freshwater sample F1-20 | place: China: Fuxian Lake, Yuxi | collected 2017-12-25
AATCTGTTCTGCTAACGGAAATGCTACAGAAGTAGTTGTCAGGCGCGCCACGATACACAGTCTAGCAACTGCGTCGCAGGACAGAACGCAAGGGGAGTTTTGGCAGCTGTGCATACCAAGCATATTCAGGGCACGTGAACGATGCCCCGGCCCTGCAGCGCGCCGACATCGGCGTGGCCATGGGGGCATCCGGCACCGACGTGGCGCGCGAGGCCGCCACCATGGTGCTCACGGGCGATGACTTCGGGGGCATCGTGGCGGCGGTGGAGGCCGGACGCCGCGTGTTCGCGAACGTCCGGAAGTTCATCCTCTACATCTTCGCCCACGCACCCGCTGAGGTGGTGCCCTTCCTCGTGTTCGCCCTATCGGGAGGGGCGATTCCCCTGCCCCTCACCGTCCTGCAGGTGCTGGCCATCGACCTCGGCACCGAGACCCTTCCCGCCCTGGCCCTCGGCCGCGAGCCGGCCGAGCCGGGCATCATGGGCCGCCCGCCCAGGGCCCGCGGAAGCGGCGTGATCGATCGACGGCTGCTGGTGCGCGCCTGGGCCGTGCTGGGCATGACCTCGGCGGTGCTCGTGACCGGGGGCTTCATCGCCGTGCTGCTGGCGGCCGGGTGGATGCCCGGCGACCCCACCGGCCCGGGCACCCCGCTGCACTCGGCCTACGTGAGCGCCACGGCCACCACCTTCGCGGGCATCGTCGCCTGCCAGGTGGGCACGGCGTGGGCCGCCCGCACGGAGCACGCGCGCCTCCGTGACGTGGGTCTCTGGAGCAATCCCATGCTGCTCTGGGGCATCGCCTTCGAGCTGGTGTTCCTCGCGGTGCTGCTCTACGTGCCGCCCATCGCGGCGGCGTTCGGCACCGCGCCCCTGTCGTGGGAGCTGCTCATCCTGCTGCCCTTCCCCGCGATCGTGTGGGGCGTGGATGCGCTGGTGCGGGCGCGCCGTGCGCGCGAAGGGGAGGCGTCCTGACCGCTCGGGGGGTTTCGACGCGATCGCGCACCCCGAACCTGCCGAAATCGCCAGCCGCGGACGCCGCACAGTGCGTGGCGTCGTACAACCCGGGGAACGGCGGCGACGGAGTGGCGTGATGGCGATCAGCGAGGTGGTGGGGTCACGAGGGGCGGCGCTGCGACGCATCGTCGATTCGCGCGGGGTGCCCGTGGTGCACCGCAGCTCGCGCGAGCTCGCAGCCATGGCCATGGTCGACGACGGATCGGCCGTCGATGCCGACGATGAATGGCTCGCCGTCCAGCGCGCGGTCCATGCCCTGCTCGCGCGCGAATGGCCGGCGGTGCTCGTGCCGGTGTCCGAGGTCTCGCTCGGGACGCCCGGGTTCGCCGACCGGCTCGACGACCTCGCCGACCACCATGCGCTTCGGCCGGCGTGCATCTGGGTGAAGGCCACCTCTTCCGGCGCCCTGCTGGCTGCGCCCGAGACCACCGAGCAACTGGCACGTGGCCATCTGGTGGGGGTGCGCCTCGACGTGGCGCACGGCTTCAGGGACCGCGCGCTTCTGCCCGACCTCGCCGCGCTCGGGGTGTCGTTCGCATGGATCGATCCTCCGGATGGCCACACCGTGGTTGACGACCTCTCGGGCCTCATCGTGGGCCGCTCGCTGGTGCGACGGGCGCAGGCCCTGGGCATGGCGGTGATCGCCCCCGCAGAACTCGACGGCGACATGGTTCCCCCCACCACGCAGTGAACGCCGGTGGCGGCCGCGGGGTGGCCGCCCTCACCGGGGCCATCTGCGCGATCGCCGTGGTCGTGTACGCATCCAGCCTGCCGCGCGACCCCGTGTCGCTGCTGATGTCGCCGGCGGCGAGTGGCTATCCCGCGGCCGCCCGACCGGCCACTCCGACGCAGCCGGCAGCGCCCCAGGTGGACCTGTCGGTCGTGGTCTGGCCGCGCGGACCCGGGCACGCACGACATGCGTGGGCCCTGAAGTGCCCGCCGATGACCGCCGCGTGCCGGGCGGCCATGCGCCGATCCCTGGCCCTTGCGCAGGACGACCACGGGCCCTGTCGCCGCATGCGCCCGCGGATGCCCGAGGCATTCATCAGCGGGTATGTGAACGGCCGCCACGTGGCCACGTGGATCGACCAGCGCGACGGCTGCGGCGTGACGCGCTGGAGGTCGCTCAAGGGCCTGCTCGAGCAGCCCCCGGTGCCCCGACCGTCGGCACCTGCCGCCACTGCGGAGCGCACCCGCACCACCTCGTAGCCACCGCTGCACCGCCTGACCCCCCGGGTAGTCCGCCAGAACCTCGCAGAGGTGGCGACTGCACGGCCGCGCGGAACAGGTACCCATACCGACGGGGGGGCACACCCCCTACCTTCGGCGCATGCTCTCCTGTACTCCCGCCCCGCCCCCTCTCGACGCCATGGTGCGCGAGGCCACGGCTCTCGTGAGCTCGCGAGTCGCACCCGTGCCGGTGCCAGAGGTGTGCCTGACGTCAGACGTGCCCCCCGGCTCGGGCATGGCCACTCCGGGGACGGTGTGGTTCTCGAGCCGCGATGCCGGGGTCTTCGCCAAGCCACCCAACCAGTGGCCAGCCGATCGCCACGTATCGATGCTGCACGAGGTGCTGCACCAGGTGGGAATGGAGCGCGGCCTCGAAGGCGGAGACGACATGCCCGCGGAAGAGGGATCTGTTGAGGCCGTGGCCCATGACCTGAAGCCGGCGTGGCTCAAGAGGGTGATGGGACGCGACCGCCCGGTGGCAGTGGCATACCCGGGCTGGGTTGCGTCGGTACGCCGGGCGAGCGCCACCGCAACCCGCTCGACGTGGGGGTCAGCCGCGGCCCGCGCCTGGCGGGCCCAGCTGCTTGCCACTCCCCCGCTTCAACGCGACCCCGGCGTGACCGCGCGATAAGGGAGGCCCCGGGGGCGCGCAGGGTGCGCCCCCGGGGCCCGTGCGGTCACCGGCTAGCCGGTGACCGGCGTGGCAGGCCGCCTGGCCGCCACGATCGTGGTGCACGCCCGGTCGCGCACCGACTCGATGCCCGTCGCCGCGGCGACGGCCGTGTTGCACACGCGGCCGCTGGCCGAGGTGGACATGCGGAACCTCACCACCTTGCTCACCGACTGCCCGGCGGCCAGGTCACCGATCGCCCACGTGGCGGTGGTTCCCGACACGGTCGATCCGGCCGGCACAGCCCGCCAGCGCATCGCGCGGGCCGGCGAGTCGCTCAGCGTCACCCCGGTCGCGGTGTCGCCGCCGGTGTTGGTCACCGTCACGCGGTACGAAGCGAACCCGCCGCGCAGCGCGCGTGCCGGACCGGTCTTCTCCACCGAGAGCGCCGGGCCCGCAGGGCGCAGTGCGCTCACCGGTGCAGCCGCAGGTGACACCGGCGTGCTCGACGGCGTCACCGGCGGGCACGTGCCGCCGCTGATCAGGATCGGCGTTGCCGCAGCCGTGACCGGGTCCTTCGGCCACGACGTGTAGTTCGGCATCCACGACCCGCCGTTCTGCCGCTTGGCCGTTGGCTTCTGGCCATTCACAGGCGGCATGACCGTCACCGAGGCGGTGTTCTCGGCATTGGTGTTGCAGAGCGCATTGTCCGCGGCGAGCACCTTCGTCGCCGTCCAGTCAAGGAACTCACCCTGCTTGAGCTCCTTCGGCATCTCCGCCGGCGGCGTGAGCGTGGTCGCGCCCGGATCCGCCACGGTGAGGAAGCTGGTCGGGAGCGGGATCGGCCCCGGGTTCGTCACCCGGACCGTGTACGTGATCGTGCCCCCCGGCTCCACGCCGGTCTGCGCGGACGTCTTCGCGATGGCGACGTCGAGCGGGCAGAGCACGTTGGTCGTCCAGCTCGAGGTCCGCGACTTCGGCTGGCGCTTCGGCTCATCCTTATCTTCAGACGTCGACCGCTTCCTACGTGCGTCATCTTCCTTGTCTCCGAGCGACACCCTGGCCTTGTTGGTGATGCTCGTCCCGCAGATGTCACCGAATGAGCCCTCGGCGGCGAGCGAGCCCGTCCATGTGGCCGACTCACCCGGCATCAGGTCCGTCGGCGGTTCCGCTGGCGGCTTCAGCGGAACCAGCTTGTCGGTGACGTTGATCTTGTAGAACGGGATCTTGGTGAGCCCGAGATTCGTCACCACCACCGAGTAGTTCACGGTGCCGCCGGGAAGGACCGTTGCGTCCCCGGTCTTCTTGATCTCCAGCGGGAAGCACTTGTTGGCCAGAAGGGCTGCGCCCTTCTCCACGTTCTTCCCCGGGTATTCCCCGAAGGCGGGGATCACATCGCCCTCGTGCGATCCGTGGCCCTTATCTTTGATGATCGACTTCTCGCTCACCGAGATCCTGCTGTACGGGTTGGTGTCCGATCCCGTCGCATGACAAATCGTCACCTTCTCCTTCGGTGGCTTCTCGCCATTTGCCAGGCCGGTCGACGAGACGCCCAGCACCCCTGCTGCCGCCCCCACGACGGCAAGCCCAAGAGCTCGCCGTCGTGCCCCTGCCCGACGCACGTGCCGTGCGTTCATGTCCCCCACCTTTCCGGGCGGCGAGGCCGCCCTGGAAGCTCGTTCCCACCCGCGACGCGCGGCCGCGGGACCTGAGAGCGACGCTACGAAGGGCGGGGCGCCATGCCGCCGGGGGCGCGGGGAGGATCGTGGGGATCTGGTGGGGAGTCTGCGCCTACCTGCGTGGGAGCCGGACGGCGCATCGTGCGGGGGGTGGCCCTACCCGCTCGCGCAGGCACGACCCTCCCCCGCACGGGTGGATCAGCTGATGAGGTCTGCGCAGGCCCCCTAGCTGCCGATCTCCTTGCGCACCGACGACCACCCGAGCGTGAGCGCCCAGAGCACCGCGAGGCTCAGGCCGATCGCCACGACGCCCCACAGCGGATAAGCCGGGAAGAACGCGAACTGGGCGATCATGTTGAGCGCGACCACGATGATCGAGAACCAGCGGCCGAACCCACCAGCGGTGAGCAGCGAGAGCGCGGCCACGATGAGCACCGCTCCCCACACGATCAGCGCCCAGCCCCAGGCCGTGTAATCAGTGGTGATGATGAGCCCGCTCTGGCCGACGACGTAGATCTCGTCCTTGAACAGGGCGACGAAGCCCTGGATCACGTCGAACACGCCGATCACGAACATCACTGCCGCGGCGAACGCCGTCCACCCTACCGCCGCCGGATGCTGCACTTCGGTGGTCACGATTCCCCTCCGATTCGATTGCCCTAAGCCAGTCCGATTATCGGGAGGGGCGACGCGCCCGGCACTGCTCCGACGGCGGGAATCCTGCCCGCCCACCGGGCGGGGGCTGCACGCCGCACAGCGCCGCATGAGCCCGTTGGTACCGTTGCCCCCATGGTCCAGTGCCCCGCCGCCACGCCCTCCGGCAGGACCCCCCGGTGAGCAGCAGGAAGCGCGAGGCGGGCGAACCACCGGCCTAGGCGCCGGCGGGGCCCCACCTAGGAGCGGCGCACCACCGCATAGCTGCGCATGAGGGCCAGCACCAGCGCGCCCAGGGCAGTGGCCGCGTAGATGATGGCCACCCCGGCGAGCACCCGCGGCGGCATCGCCTCGCCGTCGGTGAGGATCATCGCCCAGATCAGCGCCCCGAACACCACGCCGGCCACCACGCTCACGCCCGCCACGATGCGCGGCGTGCGCAGGCGCTCCCCTCGGGTGACGCGCCACAGCACAATGGCCACGGCTGCCACAACGAGGAACGTCACGAGCATGGCCGAGGCGCGCCCCATCCAGTCGGGCAGCGTGCTGGAGTCGGGCGACCAGATGATGACCCACGTGAGCACCGCCTCGATGCCCACCAGCACCGCCATGCCCACCCGAGGGGGCATCTGGGGAATGAGGGCCGCGGGCATCGCCAGCAGCAGCGCCCCGCCCAGCACCATCACCGAACCCAGCACGCGCATGACGGTGTCCTCGGGGCCCGCGAACACGATGCCCAGGCCGATGAGCGCCGCGATGGCGAGCACGATCAGGAGCGCCCGCAGCAGCACCCCGATCAGCGGCATGTGCCCACCCGATGGCGACGATGCAGACGAGGCGGACCGCGATGCGTTCATGCGCCGGAATCTACTCCCGCCGATTCCCGGCCCTCTGGGTCCAAGGGCATGATCGGCGGATTCGGCGGATCCGGCGGATCAGGCGGATCAGGCGTGGCGCATCAGGGCGTTCTGCACGGCGACCGCCAGGGCGTCACCGTCGGCGTCGTAGATCACGCCGTGCGCGAGCGCGCGGCCCCGGGTTGCCGCCGGTGACGCGAAGTCGAACAGCATCCACTCGCGCGTCGGCGCCGCGTTGATGAACCACAGCGACAACTCCACTGCGCCCAACTGCATGTCGATCGTGGCCTCCCTGCCGCCGTGCGGCTCGAGGGCCGTAGTACCCAGCGTGATGTCCGAGAGGTAGCAGAGCAGCGCTGCGCCCGTGAGCGGGTCCTCGGGCAGCTCCACCGTCACGCGCATCCACGTGGGGCGCCGCGTGCCCGCCGCTGAGCGCCCCTCATCGATCACCCGCAGGTCCACCCGCCCGTCCGCGGGATACCCGAGCCCCTCGAAGTCGGCGTCGCGCGGCAGCACGACCTCGGGGATCAGCCGCTCCTCTGCGGTGAGGGCGTCGGGTGAGGGCACCATCGGCACCGGCATCTGGTGATCAGGCCCCTGCCCCGCTTCGCCCAGCAGCACCATCACGGTCACCAGCAGGCGGTCGTCCTGCATCACCGACACCCGGCGCGTGGCGAACGTGCGCCCATCCTTCACGCGCTCCACCGCGTACAGGGCCTCCCGTCCGGCGGCGACCGGGGCGTGGAAATACGCGTGCACCGATACGGGCTGCATCGCGCTCTCCGGGGCGGTGGCGGCTGCCGCGCAGAGCGCCTTGGCGAGAACCTGCCCGCCGAATGCGCGACCCGGCCATGCCGGGTGGCAGGTGCCGGTGAACACGTCGCCATCGCGGCGACCCACCGCGAGGCGGGCCAGGAACTCGCGGGTGGCGGAGGGGTCGCTCACCGGCCCAGCCTACCGGCGCCCCCGCGCGGTCGCGGGCGCGATTCGGCAGCATGCAGGGCATGGACGCCTCCGCGCACGCGCAATCGACGCGCGACCTCGTCTGGCGCCTCATCATCGTCGGGGCAGCGGGGGGTGCCTTCTCGGCCCTGTTCGGGGTGGGCGGGGGCGTGGTGATGGTGCCGCTGCTCATCATGCTCTGCGGCTACGGATCACGCGCCGCCACCGCCACATCGCTCGCGGCGATCGGCGTGATCGCGTTGGTGGGCACGGCCACCCACGGCGTGCTCGGCAACGTCGACTGGCTCGCGGCGATGCTCGTGGGCATCCCGGCCTTGCTGGGGGTCTCCCTCGGGGTGAAGGTGCGCATGCGGCTGTCGCAGGTGACCATCTCCCGCGCCTTCGCCATCCTGCTCGTGGCCGCGGCGGTACTGCTGGCGGTGAACCCATGACCGCGGCCATCATCGCGATCGCCCTGGGCGTTGCGGGGGGGTTCGTGGCGGCGCTCGCCGGCGTGGGCGGCGGCATCATCTTCGTGCCGGCGCTCGCATTGGTGCTGGGCCTCACCCAGGTGGTGGCCGAGGCCACCTCACTGCTGGCCATCGTGCCCGTGGCGATCCTCGGCACCTGGCAGCAGCGGCGCACCGGCGACGTGCGCGTGCGCGACGCCCTGATCATCGGCGTCGGCTCGGTGGTCACCGCGATCCTCGCCGCGATCGTCGCCGACCGCCTGCCCGAGGACATCCTGCGGTGGATGTTCATCGCGCTCATGGTGATCGTGGCCGCGCGCATCTGGGTGGGTGCCCAGCGCGACGCCGACCGGGGTCGCTAGCCGCCCCGCACCGATGCCTCCCGCTCCGCGCGACCGCCCTCGCCTGCCCCGCCGCCGCAAAGGGCGGAGGGGCCCCGTGGGGCCCCTCCGGATCCTGCATATGTCCCTCACGAGAAGCTGCGGGCCGAGAGGCGGCTAGCCCTGGGCGCGCCGGGGGCGCGAGGCCGCCGGGTTCACCTGGTAGGTGTTCCGCAGTTGGTCGTTCACCACCTGGGTGGTCCCCGCCGCCGTCAGCGTGAGGTCCTTCTTCAGGACGCGCGTGCGGTACACCCAGCCCTTCGGCATCTTGTTCTTCGCGGTCATGTACGGAACGTTCTGGAGTCGCCTCAGGTTCAGCTTCGAGTCGTACGCCAGGGTGTACGACTGCATCACGTACACCTGGCCGGTCGGGGAGACCAGCTCGAAGACCGGGCGCTTGGCCTTGAACACGTACACGGTGTTGCGCTGCACGGTCTGGGCCGTATAGGGGACCTGGCCCACGGTGGCCGAACCCTGGGGCGTCGTCAGCACGGCCTTCAGGCCCAGCTGCATGCCGTTCACCGTGAGGGTATCGGGGGACGAGGTGACTCCGCCGGTGGACTGGATGGTCGACATCACCCAGAAGCGACGGCCGTTGATGGTGGCCGACGTCGACGGGGCAGCACCGGCTGTCGGCGGGTACTGCGCGTTGTAGGCGTCGATGATGTTCTGCTCGGTGATGGTGTTGAACGTCGACGCGGGGCACGTGTTGAAGCCGAGCGTGTTGAAGACGTGCTCAGTGATGGTGCCGTTCGCCACGGTGTCGGGGATCAGCTCGCAGTACGGGTAGTTGAAGACCTTCATCGGCGAGGCGGTGGTGGGCGTGGTGGAGGTCTGGGCCGAAGCGGTGCCGGCAACGGCGCACAGGCCTGCGAGCCCGAGGATCGCGACGGAGGCTGCTGAAGGCCGGAGCCCCCGGGAGTTGCTCTTCATGTCATTCACTGGTCACTGTCCTGTGGAAGTCGTCTGCAAGGAATACGGCACACGTGTGCCGTTCGCGCCGGATCACCGACCCGGGGGAATCGCCATCGGCGGAAGGGCACCGGGGCTGGACGCGACCCTAGCCCCGAATGCCCCGCGCGCCGAGTTTGGAGGGTTTCGCTGTCGGGTTTCCCCCAAGCCCACCCCCCGCAACGCCGCGATACCCCGCCGTCCATCGACTCCCGTGGCGGCCCACCCGTATCCTGTGGCCCAGGCCGCAACCGACGAGCGGCCCCAGCCACCCGCCCCCAGGAGGGTCCCATGACACGCCGGCACGCACTGGCTCTCACCATCCCCGCCCTCGCGCTTGGCATCGCGCTCGCGGGTTGCGGCGACGGCGGCACGCCGAGCACGGCATCGCCCACCACGGACGCCAACCGCCAGGCCGACGGCTGGGATGAGGACATCATCGTGAAGCCGGAGCACCTGCCGGCGTGCTCGCCCAACTGCGCGAACGCGGACCTGCGCGGCCAGGACATGAGCTACGCGCCGCTCGGCCTCAACCAGGTGAACCTGGAGGGCGCGGACCTGCGTGGGGCGGACATCTCCGGCGCCAGCATGGCGGGCATCCGGCTCGCGAAGGCGAACCTCGGCGAGACCCGCGCGGTGGAGTCGATCTTCAACGTGGGAAGCCTGCAGGGGGCGCGTGCCGTGAAGGCCGACTTCACCCGGGCGCTCTTCAAGTCAACCAACCTCCAGAAGGTCGACTTCACCGACGCCAACCTCTCGGGCGCCTACCTGGTGCAGGCCGACCTGCGGGGCGCCAACCTCACGCGCGCCAACCTGACGGGCGCCACGTTCCGGAGGAACGACACCCAGGGCGCCACGTTCTCGAACACCATCTGCCCCAACGGGAAGAAGACCAACTCGGGCTGCTAGCGACGCACGGATGGCAGCGTCGGACCTCAGGCCGTCAGCGGTTGCTCACCTGCGTGCCCGGCGGCAGCGGTGACGGCAATGGGGCACCGGTGGCCAGCGCGACGACGATCGGGTCGACGATCGCCGGCTTGGCACCCTCCTGCGTGTGGTCCATCACATCGTGAGGTAGGCCCAGTGACGGCGGGAGCACCACCTCCCGCACCCGGGCGCCATTGGCGCGCCAATCGCTGACCAGCTCGGCGATCGCGTCATTGGAGACGGTGCGGTCGGAGGAGTTCATGAGGATCGCGAGCTCATTGGCCTTCGGCGCCCCCGCGGCGGCCTCGCGCAGCACCCGCGTCCCGAAGCGGAATGTCTCGGCGCTCGGGCGCAGCGGGGTCGCATCCGGGTAGGTGTGGGACTCACGCTGGATGCCGGTGCCAGGGAGCACCAGCGGCGGCAGGCGCGTGAAGGTATTGCGAAACGCGGTGGCAACCGGGCTCGAAACGCCCCCGAGCACCAGCGCCGGGGAGATCACCACCGCGCGGTTGACGTCGGTGCGCTCCTGCGCTGCCCACGCGGCCATGTTCCCGCCCAGCGAGAAGCCCACCACGGTCGTCTGCTCACCCAGGCCGCGGGCGATGTCGAGGCCCTCATCGGTGGTATCGCGCATCGCCTCCGCGTCCAGGCCGCCCAGATCATGGACCGTCCCGTCCTCGATCCCATGCCCCGGGATCCGCACCAGCAGCACGTTCGCCTGGGTCCGGGCCAACTGGCGTCCCAGGTCGAGCATCTGCCGCGGGCAGTTGGTCAGGCCGTGATAGAGGACGATCACCTGCTCGGTGCGACGCGCCGGCCCCAGCACGCGGGTGCGGCACTCGGGCTTGATGCGCGCTTGCGTCTCGGCACGTGCGATGCCCGCCAGGGCCGCCTTGGCTTCGGCGTAGGTGGACGCCGGCTGGGGCTGGGGCTCGAGGCCGTAGGTGGATACCGGCAGGACCGCGAACATCACCAGCGCGAAGACCACGACGGCGAGCAGCACGCCGATGCTCTGCAGGGTGATGACCGCCCAGCGGGGGAGTCGCAGGCGCGGGAATCGGTTTTGCTTCACGGGTGCTGGCCGCCGTTCTTCATCAGGAACCATCAGAGCCCTCTCTGGCGCATCCGAGCTGGATGCGACGCCACTTGCGCATGCGCAGGTGGCGATGGGGAGTGCAACGAGGGCGGTGGAGGAGACAGCGCGAACCTGTCCATGCAGCGACTGTAGACCCCCCGCAAGCGCAGTGCCGCTGATCGAGTGGGCCTTTCCTGCAGTCGTCGTATCGCCCACCTGGACGTCGGTGTTGAGCTCCACAGTCCGCAGGCATCCGCAGGCCCATTGCCGGTGCCTCGAAACGACTGAGGGAGCCCCCGTGGGCTCCCTCAGATCCTGCGTATTTCCCTCTCAGTGGACCCGGCCGGCACTGCCCCGGCGTCCGAAAGCGTTTCCAGATGGGTTTCTCCGAGCGCAGCCGGTGATGAATTTCTCGGGGAGGGCGCCATCTCCGGCAAATCACCTCTCCCCCAGCCCCTCCTGAAATCTCGCCCCTTGGCCGAGGAACCCTGCCTCGGGACCAGGACCACTATGCGACGCCGGTGATCCCCCTCGTGATCCAAAGGATGGGCCGACGACTCTCAGACCCGCTTACTAGGCGGCGAGAGCGAGCTGACGGGTGTCCGCAGCTACGTTTGGTTCCCTGTTGGTAACGCGGTCCTCAGGGTCCGCGGCTCGCTTGCCAATCCTTCTCCGCCCCGTCGAAACTGGTTCGGGCCCGTGAAGGTTCCTGCATGCGGAAGGTTATCACCGCCCGCAGGGCCGCCCCTTACGGATATCCCTCACGAGGGTGACACTGCACCTAGTCCTAACGCGGGGGACCACACCGCCCCCGCGGATAGCGCTACGGTTCCCGCAAGGCTTGAGCGACCAACCGCTCTTTGAGCGACCCGCTCGCCAGTCGGGAGAAATACAGCAGTGAGCACGACGACGGTTGCCCCGCGCCTGTTGCGCGGTGGCGGATCGTTCCAGTCCGACCTGCGGGCGCGAGTGGCAGAGATCCTCGACGCACGCACGCGGCGGATGGGCAGGGTTCGATTCTTCGCGAAGGCGGCGTTTATGCTGCTGTGGACGGCGGCCTCGTACGCCTACCTGGTGTTCTTCGCGGGCACCTGGTGGCAGGCCGGGCTGGGATGCATCTCGCTGGCGTTCGCGCTGGGCGGGGTGGCCTTCTCGATCCAGCACGACGCCAACCATGGGGCCCTCGGGCGCCGCTGGCGCGTGCTCGGCCTCTCGCTCGACACCCTGATGGGAACGTCGTCGTACTTCTGGCGTGAGCGGCACAACCATGCCCACCACACGTACACCAACGTGGTGGACAAGGACGGCGACATCGAGCAGCTGCCGCTGGCACGGTTCGCGCCCGACCAGCCGTGGAGCCCCTGGCACCCGTGGCAGCACATCTACATGTTCATGCTCTACGGCTTCTATGCCCCGCGCCAGGTGCTGATGGGTGACTTCTCCATGTTCGTGCGCGGTCCCAACGCCCACGTGCCCCTTCAGCGCCCGAAGGGCGGAACGCTGTGGGAGTTCCTCATCACCAAGGTCATCTTCTTCGGGCTCTTCCTGGTGCTGCCGATGTTCTTCCAGCCCTGGTGGGGCGTGCTGCTCGGCGCCTTCGTGACGCTGTGGATCCTCGGCATCATCCTCGCGGTGGTGTTCCAGCTGGCCCACTGCGTGGAGGAGGCCGACTTCACCAGCGAGGCCAAGCTCATCGCCGAGGCGGAGGAGGATGGCCCGCGCGAGTGGGCGCGCCACCAGGTGGAGCACACGGTCGACTTCGGCCGCAAGAGCAAGCTGCTCAACTGGTACCTCGGCGGGCTGAACTTCCAGGTGGAGCACCATCTGCTGCCGAACGTCTGCCACGTGCACTACCGGCAGATCTCGCCGGTGGTGGAGGAGCTCTGCGCCGTGCATGGCTTCCGCTACAACGCCAACGCCACGTTCTGGGGCGCCCTCGGGTCGCACGCCAGGTGGCTCAAGCGCATGGGCGTGAAGCCGGCCTAGCAATCCCGCGGGCGCCCCGGTGACGGGGCGCCCGTCATCGTTGGCGGCACGCGCGCGTGGGATGACCGCCGCGCTCGCGGGCACGGCCACTGATTCGGGGCAGGCAGCCCTACACTTCAGCCCATGCGAGTGATGCTCATGCGCACCTGCCTGTCCGATGCCGTGGCGCCATCGGTGTGGAAGTCGTCGAAGCGGGTGCTCGAGCGCTGCGGAGTGGATGTGAAGGTGCCCCGCGCCCAGACCTGCTGCTCGCAGCCGGCGTGGACGGCCGGGCACCCCGACCAGGCCCGCGCGGTGGCCCGGCACACCATCGAGGTGTTCTCAGGTCCAGATGAGGTCGTGGTGCCCTCGGGGTCGTGCGCCGGAATGGTGGTGCATGCCTACCCCGAGATGTTCAAGGGCGAGCCCGAGGAGGAGGCCGCGCTCGACCTGGCGCGGCGCACCATCGAGCTCACGCAGTTCCTCGCCAAGCATGATCTCGACCCGGGGCGTGGCGCGCGCGGCCCGGTGACCCTGCACGACTCCTGCCACATGCTGCGGGTGATGGATGAGAGCGCGAGCCCGCGCGAGGCCCTTGCAAAGGCCGGATGCGAGGTGCGCGAGATGCAGCACACCGACCGCTGCTGCGGGTTCGGCGGGGTGTTCGCGCTGAACTTCCCGGAGCTCTCGGGGCGCCTGGGCGAGGAGAAGGCCCGCGAGGCCATCGCGAGCGGGGCGCGCGAGGTGGTGTCGTGCGACCTCGGATGCCTCATGCACATCGTGGGCGTGGCGCACCGCCAGGGCATCCCGCTCCGCGCGCGCCACGTGGCCGAGGTGCTCGACCGATGAGCACCCGCAAGCGCCGCGCAGACGGCGGGGTTGCGTACCTCGACGTCGAGGGCACGCTGCGCGAGCGCACCGTGGACGCCCTGCGCGACCGCACGCTTCGCGGCAACCTCGACATCGCCGCCACCAGCTGGGGCGAGAGCCGCGACGCCATGCGCGAGGACCACGGCCTCGACGAGATGCGCGAGCGCGCCCGCGAGATACGCCGCTCGAACATCCGAAACCTGCCGGCACTGCTCACCGAGATGCAGGCCAAGGTTCGCGAGGCCGGCGGCACGGTGGTGCGCGCGGCCGACGGCGCCGAGGCGTGCCGCTACATCACCGGCCTGGCGCAGGCGCGCGGCGTGAAGGTGGTGGCCAAGAGCAAGTCGATGGCCACCGAGGAGATCAAGCTCAACGAGGCGCTGGGGGATGCCGGCATCGAGGTGGTGGAGACCGACCTCGGCGAGTGGATCCTGCAGCTGGCGAATGAGCACCCCAGCCACATCATCGCCCCGGCGGTGCACCTGAACCGCGAGCAGGTGGCCGCGCTCTTCCGCGAGGAGGCCGGCACCGATGACGTGCCCGACGACCGCGAGGGCCTGGTGGCGCACGCACGCGTGCGCCTGCGCGAGAAGTTCGCCGAGGCCGGCATCGGGGTGTCGGGCGTGAACCTTGGCGTGGCCTCCACCGGCACGGTGTGCGTGGTGGAGAACGAGGGCAATGCCCGACTGGTCACCTCGCAGCCGCGCATCCACGTGGCCGTGATGGGCATGGAGCGCGTGGTGGCCGACTGGGACGAGGCCGCGCACATCCTGCAGGTGCTGCCCATGGCGGCCATCGGGCAGGACGCCGCCAACTACGTGAACCTCATCACGGGCCCGCGCCGCGAGGGCGAGAGCGATGGCCCCGAGGAATTCCACCTGGTCATCATCGACGGCGGGCGCGGCGCGCTTCGCGGCACGGAGTTCGAGGAGGCCCTCTCGTGCATCCGGTGCGGGGCGTGCCTGTATTCGTGCCCGATGTGGCGATCTGTGGGTGGCCAGGCCTACGGCTCGCCCTACTCGGGCCCCATCGGGGCGGTAATCACCCCGCTGCTGGAGGGCCCCTCCTCCCCCGCCTCGCGCGACCTCCCCTTCATGTCGTCGCTGTGCGGGGCCTGCGGCGAGGCCTGTCCGGTGGGCATCCCCCTGCAGGACCTCCTGGTGCGCGCGCGGGCGCGGGCGTCATCGCCCGCCACGCGCAAGGCGGGCTTTGCCTTCCGCGCCTGGAGCCGGCTGTGGCGGCGCCCCAGCACCTACCGCGCCTGGATGGCCGGCTGGCGCCTGATGCTGCGCGCCCGCGGGAAGGACGGCTGGGCCACCGAGCTGCCGGGGCCCGGCGCCGGATGGACCGAGGTGCGCGACATGCCCACCCGGTGGCCCCCGCGCAGGTGAGCACCGCGTCGACGGGCGACCCGGTGGTCGACCTGCTCATGGCCTCGCTCATCCGGCGCAAGGCGACGGGGCAGGTGGTGGACGCCGCCGGGGCCGGCCGCGAGGCCGCCCGCTGGATGGCCGACGCCGGGGTGGCGCGCGCGGTGCTCGCGGATGACCCGGTGGTGGAGCGCATCGGCCTGGCCGACGCCCTCAGGCGCGAGGGCATCGACGTGCGCATGTGGCCCACGAGCCTCGGCAAGCGCGAGACCATGGGCCTCGAGGGCCCCATCGATGTGTGCGGGGTCACCGTGCCGGCGCTGGCCGTGGCCGAGCGCGGCACGATCGTGCTCGAGGCATCCGAGGGCCACGGCCGCGGGCTCGACGTGACCAGCCGCCATCACGTGGCCCTGCTGCCCGCCGATCGCATCGTGCGCACCCTGGGCGAGGCGCTGGCGCTCACCTTCGCCGACGGCCGCCCGGCGCCATCAGCCGTGAGCCTGGTGTCGGG
>SXGQ01531142.1_pt1 | contig 15503 bp, 14 predicted proteins | sample 3178371 | NCBI WGS metagenome assembly SXGQ01 (sample SAMN11356859, study PRJNA531348) | freshwater metagenome | isolation source: freshwater sample F1-20 | place: China: Fuxian Lake, Yuxi | collected 2017-12-25
GACGCCCTCTCCGCCCGCCTCGCCGAGGCCGAGCAGGCCCTCGAGGAGCGCCGGGCCGAGCTGCTTGCGGCCACCCAGCACCTCGCCGCCGTTCAGGCCGAGGAACGCAATACGCGGCGCAACGCGGAGGAGGTAGGCCAACGTATCACCCGGATGCAGAACGAAGTCGCCGGGCTCGAACGCGCCCGCGACGAGGCCCACGCGCGCTGGGAGAAGGCTCAGGCCGGGCTTGCCGCGGCCGAAACCGCGGTCACTGGCCACCGAGAGTCCATCCGCCAGCAGGAGCTACGGCTGACCGAGCTCCGCACCGACCGGGACGTGAAGCGCGAGTCGCTCGCGCAGGCCCGCCTCGAACTCGCCGAACGCCGCCAGAAGGTGGAGGTCATCGACCGCGGCCTAGGGGAGATGGAACGGCGCCGCCAGCAGCTCGGCGAACTGCTCGCCCAACGACAGCACGAGATCGAGTCTTGGACCGAGCAGACCGCCGATCTCGAACGCGAGACCGGTACTCAGCGTGCGCGCGCCGCGCAGCTCGCGGAGACCCTCGGGGTCGCGCAGGAGCAGGTGGAGCAGGCCCGCGTGGAACTGGCCGACGTGGAACGTGCGATCTCCGGCCTCGAGTCGGACCAGCACGCGGTGCGCGATCAATCCGAGGCGGCCCAGAGCGAGCTCGCGACGCACGAGGTGCGGCTGGCGGAGACCCGTCAGCGCCTCGGATTCCTCGACGAGGAAGTGTTGCGTGAGTTTCAGGTGGCGGTCGCGACGGTTGACTGGCGCCGGCAGCTCTGGCGTGCGGACGACGAGCCGGAGGGGATGAAGCCGCTTGATCTGGAGGAGGAGGACGAGGAACCGTCGCCCGCCCCCGCGCCGGAAACGCCCGCCGAGGGGGACGCCACGACCGGCACCCGGCGGCGGCGCCGCCGCAAGGAGCCCCGTGGGGAACCGACCGACGCGGATCTCGCGGCGCTCGACGCCACCGAATGGCCCCCCATTAAGGCGGAGGCAGACGCGCTCCGGCAGCGCCTCGCGGGCATGGGCCCCGTGAATCTGGTCGCCATCGAGGAATATGCGGACCTCAAGCAGCGCCACGATTTCCTCGCCGGCCAAGTGAACGACCTGAACACGGCCAAAGCGGAGCTGGTAAAAGCCATCGACGAAATCAACCAGACCTCGCTCCAGCAGTTCCAAATCACCTTCGAGCAGATTCGGAAGAACTTTGAATACACCTTCCACACCCTGTTCGGCGGCGGACGCGCTCATCTGGAACTGATCCAGGCCGAGGACATCCTCGAGAGCGGCATCGAGATCGTGGCTCAGCCTCCCGGCACCAAGCTGAAGGGTATCACGCTGCTCTCCGGCGGCCAGAAGACGCTCACCGCCGTCGCGCTGCTCTTCGCCCTGTATATGGTGAAGCCCTCGCCGTTCTGCCTTCTGGACGAGTTGGATGCCCCGCTCGACGAGTCGAACATCGGCCGCTTCACCGACCTGCTGCGCAAGTTCGTCAAGGACTCGCAGTTCATCATCATCACCCACAATAAACGCACGGTCTCGGCCGCGCAGGCGATCTACGGGGTGACGATGGAGGAGCGCGGTGTCTCGAAGACGGTGTCGATGCGCTTCAATGCCGACCGGGGCGAGGCAGAGGCGCCGGCGACCAATCTAGCCGAATCGGTACGCGGCGCCCGGGTGCGGCCCGAGAACCCGGCGGCGACCGCCACCCCCGCCTGATTCCCCCGGGCATGCGCGCGCTGCTGGCGAGGCTCCGTGGCCTGGCACCTGCCGCACCATCCTGCGGCGCGCGCGCCGAAACCTTGGCGGCGGCCACGCTAGCGGCCCGGGGCTGGCGGGTGCTGGCCCGCAATTGGCGCAATCCGGCCGACCGACGGGAGGAAATCGACCTCGTGTGCACGGACGGCGAGGTGCTCGTGTTTGTCGAAGTCAAGGCGCGCGCCGCCCGCGCCCTCGTGCCGGGCTACTTTGCCGTGGACGCCCGCAAGAAGCGGGTGCTGCTTCGGGCCGTCCGTGCCTACCTCCGCGGGTTGCGGCAGCCGCCCCGCACCGTCCGCTTCGACGTCGTGGAGGTGGTGCTCGGCGCGGAGGCGGCCGCTGACGGAAAGACCGGCGCTCGGGTGATGCACTTCGAGAACGTGCCACTCTTCCCCCGGCACTTCCGTGGCGCCTGAACAGGCGCCGCGGAAGCGCAGTGCTCAGCCCGCGAGGGCGCGGTTAAGGGCGCTGACAATCGCCTTGATCGACGCGAGCTCGATATTGGTATCGATGCCCGCGCCAAAGAGCGTCTGGCCCCGGTCCGTCTTGATCTGGATGTAGCTCACCGCTCGCGCCTCCGAGCCCTTTCCCAGCGAGTGTTCCGCGTAACTGAGTACCTCGAACCGCGGTAGCGCGGTGGCGGCGAGGGCCCGCGTGAACGCGTCGATCGGGCCATTGCCCTGCCCGGTCAGCTCGCGCGCCACACCGTCGATCACCAGCGCTGCGACGCAGGTGACGTCGCCGTCCCGCTCCGTCGTCTTAAAGTGCTGGAGCGCCAAGGGAGCCCGGCGTTCGAGGTACTCCTGGCGGAATACCTCGTGCACGTCCGCTGGAGTCAGCTCGGTGCCGCGGGTATCGGCGAGCTCGTTGATCAAGCGGCCGATCTCGCGATGCATCGCCTTGGGCAAACTGTAGCCGAACTCCTGTTCGAGGATGTAGGCGACGCCACCCTTACCCGACTGCGCATTGATGCGGATGATCGCGCGGTAACTGCGGCCGATGTCAGCCGGATCAATCGGGATGTAGAGCACGTCCCACGGATCGTCGGGCCGCGCCGCGTCTCGCGCCGCCCAGGACTTCTTAATTGCATCCTGGTGCGAGCCGCTGAAGGCGGTGAACACCAGCTCTCCTGCATATGGATGCCGCGGCGGCACCTCGAGGCGGGTCGTACGTTCGTACACCTCGCGAATTTCGTTGATGTTACTGAAGTCCAGCCCCGGGTGGATGCCGTGGGTGTAGAGGTTCAGTGCGGCGGTCACCAAGTCTAGGTTACCCGTACGCTCTCCGTTGCCGAAGAGCGTGCCCTCGACGCGGTCCGCGCCCGCCAGCAGGCCCAACTCGGTGGCCGCGACACCCGTGCCGCGGTCGTTGTGCGTGTGCAGCGAGATCAGCGTGCGGTCTCGCCGGGTGAGGTGACGGCACATCCACTCAATCTGGTCGGCGTGCACGTTGGGCGACGCGTACTCCACCGTGGCCGGAAGGTTGAGGATGATCGGCTCGGCCGCGGTCGGCTGCCAAATATCCGTCACCGCCTCGCAAACCTCGAGGGCGTAATCCAACTCCGTGCTGGTAAAGCTCTCCGGCGAGTACTCGAACCGCACCTGCGTCCCGGCCGCGACCAGCGGCGCGGCGTGCTGGCGGACCCACGCCGTGCCCTGCGTGGCGATCCGGAGGATGTCGGCGCGCGACGCGTTGAACACGTGGCGGCGCTGGGCCGGCGAGGTGGAGTTGTACAGGTGGAAGATCGCCTGGCGCGCCCCGCGGAGAGCCTCAAAACTTCGCCCGATGAGATCCTCCCGCGCCTGGCAGAGGACCTGCACCGCCACGTCGTCCGGGATTAGTTTGCCCTCGATCAGCCGCCGGCAGAAATCGAATTCGATCTGCGAGGCGCTGGGGAAGCCGATTTCGATCTCCTTGAATCCGATGCGCACTAGCAGAGCGAAGTACTCGAGCTTCTCCTCTACGCTCATCGGCTGGGCCAAGGCCTGATTGCCGTCTCGCAGGTCGACGCTGCACCAGATCGGCGCCCGGGTTAGCGTGCGACCCGGCCACTGGCGGTCGGGCAGATTCACCGGCGGGAATGGCCGGTACTTCGTGATGGGCGCGGATTGCATGGACAGGAAGAGCGGAAAGGGGAGGTTGCGGGAACGGGAACGGCAATGGGCCCCGCGGCAGGGGGCCGAGCCGCCGGGTACTCAGCGCACCGGCGGGAACGACGGGTGACGCACGACCGGCGTCCCGAGGACGCCCTTAGCGGCCGTGCGCGCGCGTAAGTCGGAGACCCGGGCGGCGAGCAATCATCGGGGCGGTATCCGCGCCGGGCCGGGAAATGTCAAGGTCCGCGCCGGCCCCACGGATTGTAACGCGCCCGCCCGCAGGCGCGTCTTGCTTGTCGTGCATGGCCGCGGCTCCATTTTCCTATGCCTGACCCCGCCGAGCCGCCCTTTGACGTGGCGGGTTGCCTCGCGCTCGTCCGGGCCGGCGACCAACGCGCGGCCCGCGAGTTGGTCGAGCACCTCTACCCCTTGGTCATCCGCATCGTCCGCGCGCACCTGCCCCGCCGGGTCGCCGAGGAGGATCTCGCGCAGGAGGTTTTTCTGAAGATGTTCTCCCGGCTCGCACAGTACCAAGGTGCCGTGCCCTTTTCGCACTGGGTGTCCCGCATCGCAGTGACCACGTGCATCGACCACCTCCGAGCCCAGAAACGCCGCCCGGAGTTCCGGTGGGCGGACCTCTCGGAGAGCGAGGCGGACGTCCTCGACGCCGTGCTGACCAACGAGCGCGAGGTGCCGGCGAACGATGCCCTCGCGGCGTCCGAGCTGGTACAGAAGCTCTTGGGGCAACTCAAACCAGACGACCAGCTCGTCCTCCGCCTACTGGACCTGGAGCAGAAGACGATCGCCGAGATCGCCACCCTGACCGGCTGGAACCAATCCCTGATCAAGGTGCGTGCCTTCCGCGCGCGTCGAAAATTGCAAAAGCTATTTTTGGAACTAAGCAGAAAGGAACGTTCATGAGTCCCTCCAACCTAACGCCCGGCTCCGTCTGGGAGCGTCTGGTGCGTGCCGCCCGCCTCGCGCCCACCCCCCGAGCTGCCGCGGCGCCCCTAGGCTTCAGCACCCGCGTGGCCGCGCTGGTCCTTGGCCGCCGCGCACCCGTTTCGCTGCTCGACCTGCTGGCGTGGCGCGCGCTCGGGGTCGCCTGCCTCCTCGCGCTTAGCGCCATCGCCCTGAACCACGAGGAGGCTGCGCGCCGATTGGGCGGCCTAGCCGGCGGCGAGGACGCGCTCCCGATTGGGGAGGATATGGTGGCGGTGGTGCTGGCGCTAGCCGACTAGCATGGACCGGCCCTGGAAGGTAATTTTGGCCTTCGTCGGCGTATTCATCGCCGGCGCGGTCTTCGGTGGCTTCTTCACGCTGCGCTCCGCGGCGCGCGTGGTCGAGGTGACCCGCCCTAAAGCTGGTCCGGCCAAGGCTCCGGCCAGCAAGCCGGTCGCGTCCGCTCCCGCCGCCCCGACGACGGCCAAGGGCATCGCCCCGCAGGTGATGCGCCAGCTCACCCAGCGGTTGAGTCCCACCCCAGAGCAGCAGAAGGCGATCCGGCCGATCGTCAGCCGCGCCGCGGAGGACCTGCAACGGATGCAGAGGGAACACCTTGCCGACACCACCCGTACCACGGAGCGCATGTACGCGGACGTGGACGCGCTCCTTACCCTCACGCAACGCACCCAACTGGAGCAGATGCGGCAGGAGATGCTCGAACGCGTCCGCAAAGTCCGGGAGAGGCGGGACGAGCCTCCGGCCGACGGGGCCGGAAAAACCGCCGGCCCGGCGCCGGCCCGCTAGCCGAGGCTCACTCTAGCCCGAGGGCCTTCCGCCCGGCGGGAGAAATCATGTGCGGGGTCCACTGCGGATCCCAGACGATGTGGACCCGGGCGGAATGCACGCTGGGCAGCTGCGCGATCTTCGTCCGGGCATCCTCCGCGATGACCGGCCCCATTCCGCACCCCGGCGCGGTGAGCGTCATTTTGACCTCAACCCCATGGCGGCCAGACCCGTCCGGTTCGATTGCGAGGTCATAGATCAGCCCTAGGTCCACAATGTTGACTGGGATCTCAGGGTCGAAGCAGGTGCGGAGGGCGGACCAGACCGCCTCCTCGCTAAACTCGCCCGCGACCGGCGCGACCTCCGGCGCGGGCTCGTAGCCGGCCAGCGCGGCTACTTGGTCCCGATCGATGCGGAAGAGGCCGGCGTCCGTGCGCACGGTCACATTGCCGCCCAAGCTCTGGACCACGTGCGCGCGGGTGCCCACCGGCAGGGTCGCGCGATGCCCGGCCGGGATCGCAGTGGCGGTGACTTCCTGGACAAGGGTGTGGGGGGAGGACATTAGGGGGGCGGGATCAACGGACGGAGAGCGTGAAGGGCAGGCGCGCATAAACGCCTTGCGGGTCGTTGCAGGCCGCGAGCGCGCGGAATTCCCGCTCCAGGCGACGGCGGAACTCTTCGAGCGGCCCAGCCGAGACGCGGGCAGCGCCGGGCACGGCCTTTTCGATCAGCTCCTGAATGGCTTCGACCAATTCGCGCTCGCGCGGAATCTCCACCACCCGGTAGTCCGCGCTCAGGCCGGCCTTGCCCGCGGCGTACGCCAGAGCGGCATCCAGGCCACCGAGCTCGTCGACCAGACCGTGCTCAAGCGCATCGGCGCCGGACCAGACGCGCCCCTGCGCCACCGCAGCCACCTTGTCGGGGGGCAGGTTGCGACCCTCAGCGACCTTAGCCAGAAACTCGCCATAGATCCAGTCGACCATCCGCTGTAGCACCGCCATCTCCTCGGGGGTCTTGGGTCGAGAGATGGACATCGCGTCGGCGAAGCGGCCCGTCTTCACGCGATCAAAGCTCACCCCAATCGTGTCGGCGAGCCGCTGCACGTCGAATTGCATCCCGAACACGCCGATCGAGCCCGTGATTGTGGTCGGCTCGGCAAAGATGCGGTCCGCGTAGGCGGAAATCCAATACCCGCCCGAGGCGGCGTAGCTGCCCATCGAGACGACGACGGGCTTTTCGCGGCGGAGCAGACGGACCTCGCGCTGGACCACTTCGGAGGAGGCGGCGCTGCCGCCGGGACTATTCACCCGCAGCACTACGGCACGGATATCCTTGTCCTGTCGTAGCTTGCGCAGTTCCCGCGAAAGGCGCGCGCCGCCGATCTCATCGGGGCTGCCCTCCCCGTCCACGATCTCGCCCTCGGCGTAAACGATTGCGATCCGCCCGGCCTTACCGGATCCCGGCTCCACCCCTTCGACCGGGCGCGGGGCCGGTAGTGCGCTGGTCGGTTTGAGCTGCCGCGCGTAGGCCGCGAGCGTGACCTGTTTGAAGGGCTTCTCCGAGCCGGCGCGACCCGTCTTGGCCTTGAGGGCATCATAGATCTCGTCGCGGTAGGCAGTCCGGTCGATGAGCTTGGCGCCGAGCGCCTCTGCGGCGCGGATCAGGCCCTCCTGGTCAACGACCGCCTGCACCTCGGACGCGCTGATCCCGCGGCTCGTCCCGATCTCGCCGAGAAGACCGGCCCAGATGTCCTGCAGCAGCTCGCGGACCTCTTCCCGATTCTCCGCGCTCATTTCGCGGCGCGTGAAGGGTTCGACCGCGGACTTATACTTCCCGGCGCGGGTGACCTGCACATTAATCCCGACCTTTTCGAAGGCGCCGGCAAAGAACATCGGTTCGGCCGCGAGCCCAGGGAGCAGGATCATTCCGTAAGGGTCGAGTGCCAGATCGTTCGCCGCGGAGGCCACGTAGTAGGTACGGGTCGAAGCAAAGGTGAGGTAGGCGACGACCGGTTTGCCGGCCTCGCGGAAAGCGAGCAACGCCGCCCGCAGTTCGCGTAGCGCCGCGTGGCCGGAGCCGTAGCCCGCGGGGTTGAGGTCCCCGGTCAAGTAGACGCCCGCAATCCGCTCGTCGGTGGCCGCCGCCCGCAGGGAGCGCGTCGCCGCCCGCAATTGGAGGGAATCCTCCCGGCCACCCAAGACGGCGAGATCGAGGTGGGGAGGTGCGTCCGAGAAGTTGGTGGACAGATCCAGCACGAGGTACGAGCCGGGCAGCACCGTGGGAGAAGATTTCTCTGATTCCCCGAGGGCCGCTAGGGCGCCGAGCAGGCCGATCCCAAGCGTGACGAGCGCGCCCGAGAAGATCACGAGGGCGGCCAGCGCGCCAAGAAACGAACCGAGAAAGTTTTTCATACCGGGCGCGACCCTACCTGGTTTCGACGCTTCCTCCAGTCGAAACCCGGTCCAAAGCGCGGTTGCGCCGGGCGGCAAGCGGGGCAGCATCCGCCTCATGACGGAACAGAAGGAGCTCCTGACGACCAACCGGAAAGCCCTCACGATCAATCTGGACGAGGCGAAGTACGGGACCTTCGCGGAGATCGGGGCGGGGCAGGAGGTGGCGCGCGTCTTCTTTCAGGCGGGCGGCGCGGCGGGCACCGTGGCCAAGACGATCTCCGCCTACGATATGACCTTTAGCGACGCGATTTACGGGAAGGCTCCCCGGTACGTGTCGCGCGAGCGCCTGACGCTGATGCTCGACCACGAGTATGCGCTGCTGCAGGAGCGCCTCGCCGGCCAGCGAGGCGACCGCACGACGTTTTTCGTCTTTGCCGACACCGTGGCCACGCGCGGATTTAAGGGGAACAATGACGCCCACGGCTGGATGGGCATCCGTTTCCAAGCCTCACCGGGCGGCGAGCCTAACGACATCATCCTGCACGTGCGGATGTGGGATAAGGAAGCCGTCGCCCAGCAGACGGCCCTAGGCATCGCAGGCACGAACCTAATCTACGGGGCCTTCTATTACCTCGATGATCCTCGCCGGCTGGTCGAGTCGCTGGTCGACCACGTCGGCGCGGCGAGGCTCGAGGTGGATATGATCGCCTTCCGTGGGCCCGCGCTCGCGCACGTCGATAATCGGCTCATGGCGCTCCACTTGGTCCGCCATGGCCTGACCAACGCCGTGATGTTTGGCGCGCGCGGGGAGGTGCTCCTGCCCTCCGAGGTGCTGCACCGCAAGGCGGTTCTGGTCGAGCGTGGCAGTTTTCGGCCGGTCACGCTCGCGAACGTGGACATGCTGACCTGCGCGACCGCTCAGTTTGTGCAGGAGCCTGCCGTCCAAGGTCGGGAGGTGATCGCGCTCATGGAGATCACGATGAACAACCTGCTCGCCGCCGGCGCGGGCGAGCTCGACGCGGCCGATTTCCTCTCCCGCGTGGACCTCCTCGGCGAGCTGGGCTTTACCACGCTAATCTCGAACTACCCGGAGTACTACCGGCTAACCTCCTACTTCCGGCGTTATACCCGCGAGATGATCGGCATGGCGCTCGGCATCGACAACCTGCTCGAAGTATTCAACGAGAAGTACTACGAGCACCTTGAGGGGGGCATCCTTGAGTCCTTCGGTCGAATGTTCCGCCACGCGGTCAAGCTCTACATCTACCCGATGCGTCAGCAGCCCCTCGATCGCGCCCCCCAAGCCGCGCTCCCGCACGGCTCCATTGCCGGCCACGCCTTCGCCCGCGACGTCCTTATCACGGCCCGGAACGTCCACATCGTGCCGCACCTGCGGAACCTCTACGACCACCTGCTGCAGAACGGCTCCATCGAATCTCTCACCGGTTTCGACCCCGCCGCACTCGGGACGCGCTCCGGGGACGTCCTGCAACTTATCCGCGCCGGCGACCCCGCGTGGGCGCGGCAGGTACCGCCGACGGTCGCCGATGCGATCCGGCGGCGCGGCCTTTTTGGCCATCCGCCGGCCGCCACCTGACCCTCACCCCACCCCCGATGGACCCCCTTGCTTTTGCCCTTAACCCTGCCGACTACGGCATCCCCACGCGCGACGAACTCGTCGCGTACCGGATCTGGGACACCCACTTCCACGGCTTCAACGCCACCAGCGACCCGCTCGGCCAGTTCCACGCGAACAACCTCTACGTGCGACGGATGGGCATCGAACGCTCGATCACCCTCGAGGCCGGGGGCACGCTCCGCGCCCCGCTCGAGCCCGCCGCCCTCGACGCTGAGGTCCGTGCATTGCTCGTGAAGGAACGGGCGTGGCTCTCCGGCATCACGCCGATCGACCCGGGTTTCCCCGATGAAAGCTGCGCCAAAATGGAGGCGTGGATCCGCCGCGGGCCTTGCATCGGCATCAAATATGTCGGGGGCAATAGCCGCGGCATTCCCTGTAGCCACCCCAATAACGACCCGATCATCCGCCTCGCCGCAGAGCTCGGGGCTACGATTTACATTCACACTTGGCTAAAGGTCGGCGGCACGCCCCGCGGCCCCGGCCGCGGCAATCTGCCCGGGGAAAGTACGCCGCAAGACGTGGTCGCCCTTGCCCGCCGCTTCCCAGACGTGCGTTTTATCTGTGGCCACAGCGGCGGCGACTGGGAGCTCGGGGTCCGCGTCGTTCGCGCCCAGCCCAACGTCCTCCTGGAATTCGCCGGTTCCGACCCCCACTCGGGCGCGGTTGACTTCGCGGCCAGGGAGCTCGGTGCCGACCGCCTCGTCTGGGGCGGCCACGGTCCCAGCCGCAGTTACGCCACCGAACTCGCCAAGGTACTGGAGTCCGACCTATCGCACGCCGATCGTCTCAAGGTTTTCGGAGGAAATTTCCGCCGCCTCGCGGCCCCGATCCTCCGTCGCCAGGGCATCCCCTTCGAACTGTGAACACCGCTTCGCTGCCCCGCCGCCGTTTCCTCTGCCAAACCGCCGCCGTCGGCGCGGCTGCCGCCCTCGCCAGGGCCGGCGCTCCCGGTGCACCGCCCGCCCCGGACCCCGCCTCACCCCCAGGGATCGTCGACACCCACGTCACGCTCTTTCGCTGGCCCTTCCGCCGCCTCAAATACGACGCCACGCCCGCCCTCGTCGCCAAGCTCCGCCGGCACCGCATCACCGAGGCGTGGGCCGGGACCCACGAGGCACTCCTGCATAAGGACCTCGCCGGCGCGAACGAACGCCTCGCCGCCGAGTGCCGCACGCATGGCGAGGGCCTGCTGCGCCCCTTCGGCAGCGTCAACCTTGCCTGGCCTGACTGGGAGGAGGACCTGCGCCGCTGCCACGAAGAGCACCGGATGCCCGGCGTGCGCCTTTTCCCCGGATACCAGACCTTCGATCTATCGCATCCCGACCTCGGCCGCCTGATCCAGCTTACCGCCGCACGGGGCCTAATCCTCCAGATCGTGTTCCAGATGGAGGACCCGCGCGTCCACCACCCGCTGCTTAGCCTACCGGTCGTCGACGCCCGGCCCCTCGTGCCCTTGCTCGAGCGAACGCCGGCGGCTCGCGTGCAGCTCCTGCACTTCGCCGGTAACGTGGCAGGCACGGACCTGCGCGCACTGGTCGACCGCACCGGAGCTTGGTTCGAGTTTTCGCGCTGGGAGGGAAACGGACGTCTGGGACAACTGATCCGCCCCGCACCGGGCGGGGCGCGACCCTCGGTGCCGGCAGCGCGCGTGCTCTTCGGCTCACACGCGCCTTACTTCCCCGTGGAGACCGGCCTACTCCGGCTTTTCGAATCGCCGCTCGACGCAGAGACTCTTCACGGCCTCATGCACCGCAACGCGCGCCGCCTGCTGCCAGCCTGAGTCCGGAGCCGGCACCCGCCGCCAGTGGCCCGTAAATCTGGGTGGCAGGACCAAGATTTTTTCCGTGCCTCGCGGCCGCGCCGCCGTTGGCATCAACCGCGATGCGTTTCCACAAGTACCACGCCCTCGGCAACGACTATCTCGTGCTGCACCCCGCTGACTTTCCGGCCTGGGGCCCCGCGCCCTCCCGCGAGCAGATCCGGGTGGTGTGCCACCGAAATTTCGGTGTCGGTTCCGACGGTATCCTCTGGGGCCCCCTCCCCTCCAGCTCCAGCCAGCACGGACTGCGCATCTTTAACCCCGACGGCTCTGAGGCCGAGAAGTCCGGTAATGGCCTACGGATCTTCTCCCGCTTCCTCTGGGACCAAGGGCTCGTCCGTGAGCCCGTATTCACCGTGGAGACGCCGGGCGGCAACGTCCGCGCCGAGATCCGCGAGGCCGGCCGGCTCATCACGGTTGCCATGGGGCAAGTGAGCTTTGCCAGCGCCCGCATCCCCGTCCTCTTGCCCCCTCCCGCCCGGGAGGTCCTCAACGAGAAGGTGAGTGTGCTCGATCGCCAGTTCACCTTTTGCGCCGCCACCATTGGCAACCCGCACTGCGTGATCCCGCTCCCAGAGATCTCCGCCGACCTCGCGCACCGCTACGGACCTCACCTCGAGGTCCATCCCCTCTTCCCCCGCAAAACCAACGTGCAGTTCCTCCAGATCATCGACCGCGCGAACATCCGGATCGAGATCTGGGAACGCGGCGCCGGCTACACGCTCGCCTCGGGCAGCAGCTCGAGCGCCGCCGCCGCCGTCGCTCACCGCCTCGGGTTCGTCGACCGCGACCTCACCGTCCATATGCCCGGCGGCCGGATCGGCATCTCGATCGGGCCGGACTACGCCATCCAGATGACCGGTACCGTCAATAAGGTCGCCGAGGGCGTGATGCACCCCGACCTATTCGAAGTGACGGTCTGACGTCCCCGATGCCCTTCGCCACGACCCGACAAGAGCGGCGCATCCTCGCCAGTCTCGGGCTCATCCTTATTCTGGGCCTCTTCGGCCTCGCGATCCTCTAAGATCACCCCCGCAAGCGGACTGGAACCCGCGGCCCCTCTTCCCACGGAATTTGACTCGCCACCCCCAAGGCCGTTCCCCCCTCCTCCTACCCAACCCCGCCGGGGTCCCTTCCCCATGGCCGAAGCCCCTCTGCTGCTAACCAACGACCCCGGGGAACGGGATCGCACGGACGCTTTGCTGTTGGGGTTGGTCGCGGAAGGAGACCGCGAGGCCTTCGGGCGCCTCTACGACCGGTTCTCAGGCCCCCTCTACAGCGCGGCGCTCCACATCCTACGGGATGCCGCGGAGGCACAGGACATCGTGCACGACGCCTTTATCACCCTTTGGGAGAAGGCCTCCTCGTTCGAGCGGAGCCGGGGCAGCGCCTTCTCGTGGGCCGTGACCCTAGTCCGTAACCGGGCAATTGATCGGATCCGGATGCGCCGTCGCCGGGCAGAATTGCTGGCGGAATCAGTACCAGAAGACCTCGGCTACGGGACGGGAGGTGAGGCGCCGTCGGCGGACGATGCGGCAGTCCAGGGCGACAACGCCCGGTTAGTCCGCGCGGCGATCGCCGAACTTCCGGCCGAGCAACGACGGGCGCTGGAGCTGGCCTTCTTCGGCGGCCTCACCCAGGAGGAGATCGCGCGGCGCTTGCGGGAGCCGTTGGGCACCGTCAAGGCCCGCATCCGGCGCGGGCTGCTCAAGTTACGGGAAGCCCTTGGGCCGCAATTATGAGCCGGGAGCTGCGCGAGGAATCGTCCGCCTTGCACGCCCTCGGGCTGCTCGCCGGCGGGGAGCTGGCCCGTTTCCGCCGCGAGTGCCACGCAGACCCGGCCCTGCGCGAAATGAGCCGCGTCCTGCGCGAGGTGACCTCCCACCTAGTATACTGGGCCCCACCCCATGCCCCGCCCGAAGCACTACGGGAACGACTGGTCAACGTGATCGTCTCCCACCACGGGCCCAACTGCGATCCAGCGCGCGATCCCGCGGACCACGAACGAGCCAATTAACCCTTCCGGGCGAAGCCCGGGAGGGGCGGCCCCGGCCATCCGCTTGACACGGCGGTGAGGCGCGCCTGAGTCGCTGCCCGGTCGGGGCGTTTCCGCCCGTCCATTACCCCCCAAAAACCTCATGAAGCTGCTCGGGCTGCACCTCGTCGACGTCGCCATCCTCCTCGCCTACATCGTCGTCGTTCTGTGGATCGGGCAGAAGTTCTCCCACGGGGTTAAGAACGACAAGGACTTCTTCCTCGGCGGGCGTTCCCTCGGGCGCTGGCTTCAGTTCTTCCTCAGCTTTGGTAATATGACCGATCCCGGCCAGGCCACCACTACGGCCAGCTCGGTCTACCGGCAGGGCGCGGGTGGTGCCTGGCTAGCGCTGATCACCCTCTTTCTGACACCCTACTACTGGTTCATGAACGTATGGTTCCGCCGCGCCCGGCTGACCACGATGGCCGACCTCTTCGCTGACCGCTTCGGCAGCAAGTTCCTCGCCTCCCTGTACGCGGTCACGATGTTGATGATCGCAATCATCGGAGTCATCGCCGGCGGCAACGTGATGGCCCTCAAGACCCTCCAGCCCCTGATGGTCAAGGAACCCGCCGCCTACACCGTGGCGGAGCGCCAGAGCGTCGCCGATTACCACGAGTTCATGGCGCTGCGGAAGGAACGCTCCGCCGCCCCGTTGGCCCCCGAGAAGGCCCTGCGCTACGACACCCTGCGCGACCATTACACCCGGGGCACCCTCCAGCCCTACGTCACCTACCTCCAGCCGGTCACCTTCTACCTCGTCTCCACCGGGCTGGTCGCGGTGTTCATCATGCTCGGGGGACTCAAGGCCTCGGCGGTCGTGGACGCGATCCAGGCGCTGCTGGTGGTGCTGATCTCGGTGATCCTGATCCCGTTCGGCCTCCATCGAATAGGCGGGGTGGAGGCGCTGCACGACAAGGTGCCGGAGGTGATGTTCAACCTCTTCGGGGGCGACGTCGCCTCCGAGTACACGTGGTACTCGATCGCCGCCCTGCTGCTGGTGCAGCTCATCGGCATCGCCGGCACCCAAGCGAATATGACCATCTCCGGCTCCGCGAAGGACGAGATGGCCGCGCGGCTGGGCGCGGTGACCGGCGGGTTCAGCAAGCGCTTCGTCACCATCGCGTGGGCGTACTGCGGGCTGATCGCGATCGCCCTCTTCGGGCCCGGCCTCTCCGACCCCGACCAGGCCTGGGGCCTGATGACGCGCGAACTCCTCCCGATCGGCCTCATCGGGATTATGATCACCGGCATCCTCGGCGGGAAAATCGCCGTGCTCGGGGCACAGTCGGTCGTGCTCTCGGGCCTGGTGGTGAAAAACCTCTACGAGCCGCTGTTCCCGGGCCGTTCCGACCGGCACTACGTCCTCATCGCTCGCCTGGCCGTCCCCGCGCTGCTCGCGATCGGCGTCCTCGTGGGCCTGTTTATGAACAGCATCGTCGCGATCCTGAAGTTCGCGATCGTGCTGCTGCTCGTCTGGGGCGTGCCGGTGACGATGCTCTTCCTGTGGCGCCGGGTGACCGAGACCGCGGTCAAGGTCCAGGTGATCGCCACGGTGGTCTTCATCGCGGTGATCCCGGCGATCGTGCCCACCCTGCCGTCGCTCGCGCGCTCGGAGACGCTGACGCTGATGACCCGGGAACAGACGATGGTCACGCGCGTCGCGGCGACCGCAGAGGATGTGACCGCAGGGCGAGCCAAGGCCCCGGGGGAACAGATCGAGCGCGCGCGGCGGATCGAGCCCGTTTCGGTGTTCTTCGAGGAGGGCGTGGTCCGGGTGAACCCCAACGACCCCTCCTCCGCCCGCACGGGCAAGGGCCTGTTCCGGGTGGAGGTGTACCTGCTGCACCTGCTCGGGGCCGACGTCGCGGGCCTCAGTCCCGCCCAACTGCTCACCACCCGCTACCTCGTCGATGCGTTCATCCCGATCAGCCTCCTGGTGCTGGTGAGCCTGCTGACCCGGCCGACAGATCCCGCGCGGGTGGCGCGGTTCTACGCGCGGATGAAGACGCCGGTGGCGAAGACC
>SXGQ01005159.1_pt1 | contig 15501 bp, 9 predicted proteins | sample 3178371 | NCBI WGS metagenome assembly SXGQ01 (sample SAMN11356859, study PRJNA531348) | freshwater metagenome | isolation source: freshwater sample F1-20 | place: China: Fuxian Lake, Yuxi | collected 2017-12-25
ACGCGGTGGACTTCGTCGGCGGCGTCTCCGGCACCGCCCCCTTCACCTACCAGTGGCGGCGCAACGGCGCGATCCAGGGCGTCTCCACTGCCGCCTGGACCCTGAGCAACGTCGCCACGGTCAGCAGCGGCATCTGGAGCGTGACCGTCACCAACGCCCGCGGCTCGGTCACCAGCACGATGGCCCTCAACGTAACGACCCGCGCCGTCGCCCCCGTGATCGTGCGCCAGCCCCAGCCCCTCGCCGCGCGCACGGGCCAGACCGCCGCCTTCACGGTCACCGCCACCGGCTCCACCCCGCGTTACCACCTCTGGCGCCGCAACGGCGTCGCCCTCGGCATCGCCACCACCAGCGACACCCTGACGCTCACGGACGTCCAGCCCGGCGACGCGGGCATCTACTCGGTCGAGGTAAGCAACAGCGGGGGCGCCGTGGCCAGCGCTGACGCGCCACTGACCGTGGCACCCGCCGTGATCGCCCCCACCTTCACCCTGCAGCCGCAGGGCCAGTCCATTTCCACCGGCAGCACCGTCGTCTTCCGTGCGGAGGCCGAGGGGAGCCCCTCCCCGCTCTACCAGTGGCGCAGGAATGGCGCCGCGCTCCCGGGCGCGACGCGCGGCACGCTTGTGCTCCGCAACGCTGGGGCCGCCGAAGCCGGCGCGTACACCTGCGTCGCCACCAACACCGGCGGCACCGCGACCTCGGCCGCCGCGAGCCTGGCGCTGGCCCCGGCCGCGGCGCCGGGCCGTCTCGCAAACCTCTCCATCCTGACCCGCCTCTCGGCCGCCGCGCCTTCGTTCACCGTCGGCACCGTCATCGGAGGCGCCGGCACGAGCGGGGCCAAACCGCTGCTCGTGCGCGCCATCGGGCCGGGACTCGCCGCCTTCGGGCTCGAGGACGTCGTGGCCGACCCGCGGCTCGAGCTCATCGGCGCCGCGCCCGTGGGCGCGAACGACGATTGGGGCACGGAGCCCGGCCTGGCCGAGATCTTCCGCGCCACCGGCGCGTTCAACCTCGGCACCGGCTCGCGCGACGCCGCCCTGCACCGCCCAGCCCTCGCACCGCGACCGTACAGCGTCGTGGTGGGCGCGAACGGCAACCCCGCCGGCGCCGTCTTGGCGGAACTCTTTGACGCGACCTCCGGTCCCGTCTTCACCGCCGCGACCCCGCGGTTGGTCAACGTCTCCGTCCTCCAGCCGATACCCGCCGGCACCGTCCTGACCGCCGGCTTCGTCCTCGGCGGCGGGACGGCGCGCACCGTGCTGGTCCGCGCGATGGGCCCCTCGCTGACCCCGTTCGGCCTCGACGCGGCCCAGGTCCTCGGCGACCCGCGGCTCACGCTGTTCGACGGCGCGTCGCGGCGCATCGCCGGCAATGACAACTGGGGCGGCGACCCGCAGCTCGCCGCCACCGGCGATGCGGTTGGCGCCTTCCGGCCGCTTGCAGCGGATAGCGCGGACGCGATGCTGCTGCTGACGCTCCCGCCGGGAAGCTACACCGCGCAGGTGACCGGGCCAGGCGCCGGTATCGCGCTGGTCGAGGTCTACGAGGTGCCCTGACCCGCGCGCCGCGCCCGGCGGTTCACCAATATTCCTCGACGTGCATCGTCCCGGACTGCTTGCCGTGGTCCGGGGTGAAGCCGCGGGCCTCAAGCATTCCGCGCACCGAGGAGATCATCTCGGGATTGCCGCACAGGAAAACGTCCGCCGCCGAGGGATCGAGCCGCACGCCCGCGCGCTGCTCCACGACCCCCTGTTCCAGGATCTTCGGGATACGCCCAACCTGGCCGCGGAAGTGGGGATCCTGCTCCGCCCGCGTGATCGAGGGAATATAGGTGAAATTCGGCCGGAGGCGCGCGAGCGTCTCCAATTCGGCCCGGTAGCCCAGATCCCAGCTGCACCGGGCCCCGTGCAGCACGACGAACCGGCGGGAGCTGTCGGCGATGAGCGCCGTGCGGAGCATCGACACGTATGGCGCCAGACCCGTGCCGGTGCCGACGAGGATCACGGCCTTCCCCGGCGCCACGCGGTCGAGGGTGAAGAGCCCGCTCGCCTTGGGCCCGAGGAACACGCGGCCGCCGTGCGGCAGGGCAAACAGCCGCGGCGTGAGCCCGCCCTTCGCGACCAGCGCCAGATAAAACTCGACGTAATCCCGCTCCAGGCTCGAGGAGGCGATGCTGTACGCGCGGCGGATGAGCTTGTCCGGCTCCGGCGCCGTGTCCTCCGGCAGAGCATCCGCGACGCGCGGCTCCCGCCCCGCCAACCCCAGCACCGCGAACTGCCCCGGGGTGAAGTTGAACTCCCCCGCGTCGGGCCGGACCCGCAGGATCAGCAACTGGGAGTTGAGGGGCTCTCGGCCCACGACCGTGGCGTTGTACGGGGAGGCGGCGACCGGGGTAGTCATCGTTCCCGACTCTGGCGGTGACGGTTGGCGCAGGGCAACCCGAGAGTTCCGCGCGCCCCGCCTTGCCTCGACCCCGCGGCCCCGGCAGAACCGACGCACCTACCGTGCCCCTCTCCCGCCGCTCCTTCCTGCAGGCCGGTCTCGCCGGCGCCGCCGGTAGCCTCGCCGCCCGCCCCGTCGCCGGCCCCGACGCCGGGGCGGACTCGCTGCCCTCCCGCTGGCTGGGACGTCCCAAGGACGAGTTGCCCACCCCGGCGCTGGTCCTCGATCTCGACCTGTTCGAGGCGAACCTCGCGCGGATGGCCCGGCACGCCCACGCCGCCGGCGTCGCCCTTCGCCCCCACGCCAAAACGCACAAGTGCGTGCCGATCGCCCGCCGCCAGCTCGCCGCCGGGGCCCTTGGCGTCTGCGCCGCCACCATCACCGAGGCCGAGGCCCTCGCCGCGGGCGGCATCGGCGGCATCCTCCTCACCTCCGAGATGGTCGGCCCCGACCGCCTGCGCCGCCTCACTGCCCTCACCGCCCGCCAGCCCGACACGCTTTCGGTGGTTGATGCGGCCGAACACGCGGACCAACTGGACGCGGCCGCCGCGGCGGCCGGGGTCGTGCTGAACGTCCTGCTCGACGTCGACCCGGGCAGCCGGCGCACCGGGGTGCAGCCCGGCGGGCCCGCGCGCGCCCTCGCCCAGCACGTGCTCCGCCGCCGGCACCTGCGGTTGCGCGGCATCCATTGCTATTCGGGGGCCTCGGCCCACGTCATCGGCCACGCCGCCCGCCGCGAGCATTCTGCGCGCGCTCTGGCGCCGGCGATGGCCACCTTCGCCGAACTGCGCCGCGAGGGCGTGCCCCTCGAGATCTTCAGCGGCGGCAGCACCGGCACCTACGACATCGACCCCGCGCTCGGCACGTTCACCGAGCTGCAGGCCGGCTCGTATGTCTTTATGGACGTCGACTACCGCCGCATCGGCGGGGCCGGCGGGCCGGTGTACGATGACTTCGCGCCCGCGCTCGGCGTGATCGCCACGGTGATCAGCCGCAACGAGCCGCGCCGCGCGACGATCGACGCCGGCATCAAGGCCTTCGCCACGGACCGCCGCTTCGGTCCAGAATGGCGCGCGCATCCCGGCGCCGCGTTCAGCTGGGGCGGCGATGAGCACGGGATCCTCGACCTCGCCACCGTCGGCCGCGACCTCGCGCTCGGCGAGCGCCTGGAGTTCATCGTGCCGCACTGTGATCCCACAGTGAACCTCTACGACCGCCTGCACTGCCTGCGCCGGGGCGTCGTCGAGGCCGTCTGGCCCATCGCGCGCGGCCACGCCTGAGGCGGACGCGCCCGCCCCGCCGCGGGCTTGCCCCCGCCGCCGCTCCGGCGGCAAGCTCCTCCACCCCGATGGCACCCCGCCCGTTCTTCGCCGCCCTGCTCCTTGCTGCCCTCGCTGCCCTCGCGTCCGCCGCGACCCCGCCCGCGCCGCCCGAGCCCCCCGTGCCGGCGCCCACGCACGCCAACGTGGCCTACGGCGGCCACGAGCGGCAGGTGTTCGACCTCTGGCTCGCGCCCTCTGCCCGGCCCACCCCGCTGATCCTGCACCTGCACGGCGGGGGCTGGGTCCGGGGCGACAAGGCGAAGGTCGCCGGCCTCGCGCGCTATCTCGCCGCCGGCATTTCCGTCGCCTCGGCCAACTACCGCTTCACCACGCAGGCGATGCGCGCCGGCGTGGAGCCGCCCGTCGCCTGGCCGCTCGCCGACGCCGCCCGCGTGGTGCAGGTCCTCCGCCATCACGCCGGCCCGTGGAACCTCGACCCGCGCCGCTTCGCCGCCACCGGTGGCTCGGCGGGCGCCTGCTCCAGCCTCTACCTCGCCTTCCACGAAGACCTAGCCGAGCCGGCCAGCCGCGATCCCGTGGCCCGCGAGTCCACCCGCCTCGCTTGCGTCGCGGTCTCCGGCGCGCAGACCACGCTCGATCCCGCCGAGATGCGCGCGTGGACGCCCAACAGCGTCTACGGCGGCCACGCTTTTGGATTCATGCGTAACCCGGATGACCTCGCCACCCGCGACCGCAGCTTCCCCGAATTCCTCGCCGCGCGGGAGCGGATCCTGCCTTGGATCCTGCGCTATTCCCCGTTCGCCCACGCGGGCGCGGGCGATCCGCCGACCTACCTGCTCTACCCGGCGCCGCCCGCGCTGGGTCAGCCCCAGAAGGACCCGACCCACACCGCGAACTTCGGTGTGAAGCTGCAGGAGCGTCTGCGCGCCGCGGGCGTGCCCTGCGAGCTCGTCTACCCCGGCGCGCCCGAAGTCACCCACCCCGCCATCGAGGATTTCCTCATCGCGCGCCTCACCGCGGGCCGCTGACACCGCCGCGCCGGCACCCGAGCTTGCGTCGGCGCTCCGGCTCGTAGTCACTCCTCCCTCGCGCCGTCTCGACGGCGCCTCCTCCCCGCCCCGGCATGAATCTCCCCTCGCTGGCCCTGCGCCGCCCCTTCACTGTCGTCGTGCTCGTCGTCGCCGTCGCCCTCGCGGCGGGCCTCGCCCTGCAGCGGATGTCGCGGGACCTCTTCCCGCCCCTCGGCGTGCCCACGATCTACGTCGCCCAGCCCTACGGCGGGATGGATCCGGCGCAGATGGAGGGCTACCTCACCTACCGGTACGAGTACCACTTCCTCTACATCGCGGGCATCTCCCACGTGGAGTCCAAGTCCATTCAGGGGGCCTCGATCATGAAGCTCCAGTTCCACCCGGGCACGGACATGTCGCAGGCGATGTCCGAGACGATCGCCCAGGTGAACCGCTCCCGCGCTTTCATGCCGCCCGGCACCGTGGCGCCCTTCGTGATGCGCTTCGACGCCGGGAGCGTCGCCGTGGGCTACCTGGTCTTCTCGTCCGACAATCCCAACCGCACCCTCGGGGAGATGCAGGACCAGGCGCTCAACCGCGTCCGCCCCTCCTTCGCCACCCTCCCCGGCGTCTCCGCGCCGCCCCCCTTCGGCGGCAGCTCGCGCGGCGTCATCGTCAATGTGAACCCTGACCGGATGCGCGCCTACGGGCTCTCGCCCGACGACATCGTCAAGGCCCTCGCCGAGTCGAACCCGATCAGCCCCTCGGGCAACCTCAACCTCGGGGACAAGTACCCGATCGTCGAGCTGAACGCCATCGTCCGCAACCCGAAGGACCTCGAGGCCACGCTGCTGCGCCGCACCGACCAGGGCACGGTCTACCTCCGTGACCTCGCCACGGTCGAGGACGGCGCGGACGTGACCACGTCCTACGCCCTCGCGAACGGCCGCCGTACGGTCTACCTGCCGGTGACGAAACGGGCCGACGCCTCCACGCTCGAGGTGGTGCGGCTGGTGAAGGAGAACCTGCCCGAGTTCCAGAAGATCCTGCCCGAGGACATCAAGGTCAGCTACGTCTTCGACCAGGCCCCCGTCGTCGAGCGCTCGATCCGCGACCTGCTCAAGGAGGGCGGCCTCGGGGCCCTGCTGACGGGCCTGATGGTGCTGCTCTTCCTGCGCGACTGGCGCACCGCGTTCATCGTGGTGGTGAACATCCCGCTGGCGCTGCTCGCCGCGGCCTTCGCGCTGTGGGTGAGCGGGCAGTCGATCCACCTGATGACGCTCGGCGGGCTGGCCCTCGCGGTCGGCATCCTCGTGGACGAGGCGACGGTGGCGGTGGAGAACATCCACACGCACCTCGCCCGTGGCGCCTCCCCCGCCCGGGCCGCCCTCGACGGCACCGCCGAGACCGGCTGGCCGCGCCTGCTGGCGATGCTCTGCATCCTCAGCGTGTTCATTCCCGCGTTCTTTATGGAGGGTGCCGCCCAGGCCCTGTTCGTCCCGCTGGCGCTGGCGGTCGGCTTCGCGATGATCGCCTCCTACCTGCTGTCGAGCACGCTGGTGCCCGTGTTATCCGTCTGGCTGCTCCGCGGCCGCGCCGCCCACGCTGCCTCCACGGCGCCCGGTGGCCTCGCCCGGGCCTACGGCTCCCTGCTCGGGGGCCTCGTCGCTGCCCGCTGGCCGCTCACCCTCGGCTACCTCGCCGCCTGCGGCGCCGCGATCTGGCTGGTTGGCGGCCGCCTTGGCACCGAAATCTTCCCCGCCGCCGATAGCGGCCAATTTGCCCTCCGCTTCCGCCTGCCCAGCGGCACCCAGGTCGCCGCGACCGAGATCGCCGCCGGCCGCATCCTCCGCGCCATCGAGCGGGAGGCGGGCGGCGCGGACCGCGTCGAAATCTCCATCGGGATGGTCGGCGTCCACAATTCCAGCTTCCCCGTGAACCTGGTGCACCTCTGGAACGGCGGCCCCGAGGAAGGCTGGCTTGCGGTGCAGCTCAAGCCGGGTGCCACCACGCGACTTGAGGACCTGAAGGAGCGCCTCCGCGCCACGCTTGCCCGCGAGTTGCCCGATGTCCGCCTCTCCTTCGAACCGCAGGACATCGTCTCCCGGGTGATGAGCTTCGGCTCGCCCACGCCGGTCGAGATCGCGATCAGCGGTTCCTCCCTGCCGATCAGCAAGGCCTACGCCGACCGCATCATCGAGCAGCTGCGGAAGCTGCCGGGCTTCCGCGACGTGCAGGTCGCCCAGACGCTCGACTACCCCAGCCTGGCGGTGAACGTCGACCGCGAGCGCGCCGGCCAGCTCGGGGTGCAGATGAGCGACGTCACCCGCTCCGTGGTCGCCGCCACCACCTCCAGCCGCTTCACGGTGCCCGTCTACTGGGCCGATCCGAATTCCGGCATTAGCTTCAACGTGCAGGTGCAGATCCCGGAGGCGCGCACGACCTCGGTCGAGGACCTGCAGAACGTCCCCATCACCTCCAGCCTCGGCGCCCCCGTGCTGCTGCGGAACCTGGCGACGTTCACGCCGGGCACCAGCGTCGGCACTTACGAGCGCTACAACCTCGCCCGACTGGTCAGCATCACCGCGAACCTGCACGGGATCGACCTCGGCACCGCCGTGCGCCAGATCCGCGCCGCCATCGCCGCCGCCGGCCCCGCCCCCGAGGCGCGCACGAAGGTCGACCTGCGCGGCCAGATCGTCCCGCTGGAGCAGCTGCTCGGCGGCTTCCGCACCGGCCTCGCAATCGCCGTCGTCGTGATCCTCCTGCTGCTGGTGGCCCACTTCCAGTCAGTGCGCCTCGCCCTCGCGGTCCTCTCCACGGTCCCCGCCGTGCTCGCCGGGGTCGCGGGGATGCTGCACCTGACTGGGACGACCCTTAACATCCAATCGACGATGGGCGCGATTATGGCCGTCGGCGTCGCGGTGGCCAACGCCATCCTGCTCGTCACCTTCGCCGAACGCGCCCGCGCGGCCGGGGGTGACCCGGTGGCAGGAGCCCTCGAGGGCGGCCGCAGCCGGCTCCGCCCGATCCTGATGACGAGCTGCGCGATGATCGCCGGTATGCTCCCGCTCGCCTTCGGCGGCGGCGAGGGCGGCAGCCAGACCGCCCCGCTCGGCCGCGCTGTGGTCGGCGGGCTCTTCCTCGCCACGCTGGCGACACTCTTCGTGCTCCCCGGGGTCTTCGCCCTGCTCACCGGACGCCGCGTCGCGTCCGCCTCCCTCGATCCCGACGATCCCGCCAGCTCCCATCACTCCCCCGCGCGCCCCGCCTGATCCCTCCCCCTCCCGATGACCTCGCTCCGCTCCCTCGCGCTCAGCGCCTGCCTCCTCGCCCCCGCCTCGCTCCCCGCGGCCCAGCCCGCCCCCGAGGTCCCGGCGACCTCGCCCCGGCGCGGCGACATCCACCGCTTCGTCACCCTCCCAGGTTCCGTCCGCGCCCAGCAGCAGGTGACGCTCCACGCCAAGGTGCCCGGCTACGTCCGCGCGATCAGCGTGGATCGCGGCGACACCGTCCGCGCCGGCCAGGTGCTCGCCGAGCTCGACCTCCCGGAGCTCACGGCGGAGCGGGGCAAACTCGAGGCGGAGGCCCGCTTCGCCCAGGCCGAGGCCGACCGCATCAAGGCCGCCCGCGCCCAGGCCCCCGACCTCATCACACCGCAACTCGCCGATCAGGCCACCGCCCGGCTGGCCTCCGCGCAGGCCGCTCTCCGGGGAAATGAGGCCCTCCTCGCCTACGGCCGCGTGACGGCACCATTCGCCGGCACCATCACGCAGCGCCACGTTGACCCGGGCGCCTTTGTCCCGGCCGCCACCGCCGGCGCCGGCCCGTCGTCCGCCGCGGTCGTCACCCTCGCAGACTATCAGGTGGTGCGGATCCACGTCGCGGTGCCGGAGATCGAGGCCGCCCGCGTCGCCACCGGACAGCCCGTCATCGTCACCACCGACGCGCTGCCGGGCCGGACGTTCACCGCCAAGGTGAGCCGCCACGCGGGCGCGCTGGACGAGCGTACCCGCTCGCTGGCGGTCGAGGCCGACCTCCCCAACGCCGATGGCACGCTGCGGCCCGGCATGTACGTTTCCGCGCGTATCGGCGTGGAACTGCACCGCGGGGCGCTGCTCGTCCCCGCCGCCGCCCTGGTCCGGGAGAAGGCCGCCGCCTTCGTCTTCACGCTCGTCGACGGCAAGGCCACGCGGCTCGCGGTGAAGGCGGGCTTCAACGACGGCACGCACGCCGAGATCCTCGAAGGACTCGCCGAAAGCGCCCGCGTCCTCGTGCCGGGCAAGCTCACCCTCACCCCGGGCCAGGCCGTCACCGCCGTCGAAGCCAAATGAGCCCCGTCTCCCGCCTCCCCGCCCGGCTCGCCGGCGGCCTCGCGCTGCTGCTCGCCCACGTCGCCCCGGCCCAGACGGCGACCGCGCCCATCGACCTGCCGACGGCCCTGCGCCTGGCGGGTGCCGCCAACCTCGAGGTGAAGCTCGCGCAGGAGAAGGTCTCCGAGGCCCGCGCCGCGAGCGACCTCGCCCGCAACCGCTTCCTCCCCTGGATCACTCCCTCGCTGGCCATCCGCCGCCACGAGGAGAACGTGCAGGCCGTCAACGGTCCGGTCTTCGCCGCCGATAAACAGTCGCTCGCCGCCGGTCTCGCCGTGCAGGCGCAGCTGGAGCCCGGCGAGATCTACTTCCAGCATCTAGTCTCCCGCCAGCAGGTGCGCGCCGCCGAGGCTGCCGCCGCCAGTCGTCAACGGGAGACCGTGCTGCGCGCCGCCGCCGGCTACTTCGAACTCCTCCGTGCCCGGGCCGCCGTCGCCGCCGCCGAGGAGTCCGCCGCCATCCTCGAACGCCACGCCCGCCAGGCCGCCGTCCTCGGCGAGACGGGCCTCGGCTTCCGCGGGGATGTCGCCCGCCTCGCCGCCGCCCGCGACCGCGCCGCTCTCAGTGTCGCCCGGCTCCAAGGCGAGCAGCGGATCGCCGCCGCTCGGCTCGCCGAGACGTTGCGCCTTGATCCTGCCGTCGATCTTACCCCCGCGGATACCTCTCTGGAACCGCTTCGCCTGCTCGACGCCGGTGACTCCCCGGCGCCGTTCATCGCCACCGCCCTCGCTCGACGGCCTGAGCTCGACGAAGCCGCCGCCCGCCGCGAGGCCGCGCGCCTTTCCCGTCGCGGTGCGGAAGTCGCGCCCCTCGTTCCCACCATCGGCGCCCAAGCCGCACTCGGCGGACTCGGCGGCGGTCCCGCCGGCTCCCGCGTCACCCGCGACTGGGGGTTTAGCGGCGACTTTGCCCTCGGCCTCTCGTGGCGAGTCGGCCCCGGTGGGCTCTTCGATCCACACCGGGAGCGCGAGGCAGCCGCCCGTGAACGCCAAGCCGGGCTCGCGCAGGAAATCCTGCAAGACGCTGTTCGCCGCCAGGTGGTTGAGCAGCATGTGCGCGTGCGCTCCCTCTCCCGTCAGCTTGACCTCGCCCGCGCCGCCCTCGCCTCTGCCGACACCACCGCGCGGCTCTCCCGCCAACGGCGCGAGACGGGCGTCAGCGCCGCTCTCGAGGATCTGCAGGCTGAGGAGGAACTGGTGCGGGCCCGCCGCGATTACGTTGGGGTGATTGCCGAATACAACCAGGCCCAATACGCGCTGCGCTTCGTCGCCGGCGAATGATCCGGACCGGCTGGACCTCAAACTACCCTGCAATCGGCCGCTGCCCAGAGTCCACCAACTTCGCTCTTCGCACTGGCCAGCGAGGACCCAACCTTCCGCATTGCGCGAGAACGCCGAGTAAGTAGCGTCTGAATACCCCTTCCCCCGATGAAGCTCTCCCGACGTAATTTCCTGCGCCAGTCGGCCGTCGCATTTGGCGCGCCACTGTTCATCCCCGGCTCCGTCCTCGGCCTCAACGGGGCCGTCGCCCCCAGCAACCGCATCACCGTCGGCGGCATCGGCCTCGGCCCCCGCGGACGCGAGGTGCTCAAGTCGTTCCTCAGCCAGCGCGACGTCCAATTTGTGATGATCGCCGATGTGCAGGAGACCCGCCGGGAGGTCGTCCGCGTGATGGTCAACCGGGCCTACGAGAACCAGGACTGCGCCAAGACGGGCGAGATGTTCGATGTACTCGGCCGCAAGGACATCGACGCCGTGGTTATCGCGACGGGGGACCGCTGGCACGCCGTGGCCTCGATTCTAGCCGCCCGTGCGGGCAAGGACGTCTATTGCGAGAAGCCCTGCAGCATGACGGTGCGCGAGAGCCAGGAACTGGCCGACGCGATGAACCGATACGGGCGGGTATTTCAGGCCGGAACCCAACGCCGCAACGTCGACAACTTTAAGTGGGCCGCGAACCTCGCTCGTACCGGCCGCCTCGGCCGCATCCACACGGTTCACGCCGGCATTCTTGCGCTCGAGGAAAGTCATCAGTGGCTCCCCGCGGAGACCCCGCCCGCGCGCGAGGCGGTAGACTGGGACCGCTGGCTCGGGCCGGCCCCTTGGCGCCCCTTCCACAAGGACTACATCAATGGCCGCTGGCGGGGCTACTTCGACTTCCACGGCGGCGCCGCGCTGCCCGAGTGGGGGGCCCACACCGTCGACCTTTGCCAGTGGGGCGCGAGCGCCGACGCGACGGTTCCGGTCTCGTACGAGGCCGAGGGCCAGACGATCCACGCCCGCTACGCGAACGGCGTGAAGCTCGTGATGCGACGCGCCGGCTTCAAGGGCGAGGGTGACTGGAAGGCCCCCGGCACCTGCCCCGTGCGTTTCGAGGGCGACGAGGGCTGGGTCGAGGCCGCCGATTCCGGCAAGGTCGCGGTCTCGAATCCGCGTCTGCTCGAAGGCGGAGCCCCCGCGACGATGGCCGGTACCGATCCATCCAAGCACGTGCGCGACTTCCTCGACTGCATCCGCACCCGCAGCCAGCCCGCGGCCAACGCGGACGTCACCCGCCGCGGCCACATCGTTTCCCACGTCGCCGCGATCGGCTGGCGGCTCAGCCGCAAGGTGACCTTTGATCCCCAGTCCGAGACGTTCCTCAACGACGTCGAGGCCAACCGGATGTGCAGCCGCGCCCGCCGCGCCCCCTGGCACGCCTGAACCCCACCCCGATGAAATCCCCCCGTTTCCTTCTCCCCTGCCTCCTCCTCGCGCTCGCGGGTTGTGTCACCGCGCCCGACCCGCGGGAGTCCGCCGCCCTGGCCGTGCTGAAGTCCGACGCCGGCCTGCGCGAGAAGGCGCTCGCCTGCCAGCAGCTCGCGGATTTCGCGGGGCCCGCCGCCGTGCCCGCCCTCGCCTCCCTTCTCGCCCACGAACAGCTCGGGGACTACGCCCGCAGCGGTCTCGAATCGATGGCCGACCCCGCCGCCGGGGCCGCGTTGCTCGGCGCCCTCGAGACGCTGCAGGGCCGGCAGCTCGCCGGGGTGATCAACTCGCTCGGGGTGCGGCGCGAAAAGGCCGCCGTACCGGCCCTCCGGCGCATCGTCGCCAAACCCGGCCACGGCGCGGCCACGGAGTCCATCGGCGCCCTCGGCTTGATCGCGGACTCCGCCGCCGCTCAGGCGCTCGAGGAAACGCTGCGCAACGGTGATCAAGCCCTCCGCCAAGCCGCCGCACACGCCGCCTTAGTCGCCGCCGAACGCCTGACGGCCGCGGGCCAAGGCGCGGAGGCCGCGAAGCTGCTTGAAGCTTCGCTTCAGGCCGTGCCCGCGGGTCCCGCCGCCGAGGCCGCCCGCCGTCAGCTCGCCTTGCGCCGCGCCAGCTGAAGCCGTCGGGCCAATGAGAAGGGCGGAGGGTGGACCTGCGCCCATCACCTCCGCCCCATTAGGCGCCTCAGTCGATCTCGTAAACCTCGATGATCAGTTCGCCCCCGCCGGTCTTGCCCCGCACCTGCAGGGTATAGGCACCGGGGGCCAGCGTCGCGAGCAGGACCGCGTCCTTGCTGCCCGCAGGGAGCGGGAAAGCGCCGACCTGGGTCGCCAACTGGGCCGCCTGCGTGCCCGCCCAGTCGTCATTCTCCCCGATCTTGTTCTGGCCGGAGTAGAGCTCCAGGACCGGGTCTGCCACGACGTTGGCGACGCCGAAAGCGGCCAGCGCCGGCCCGACCGCGCGGATCATCACCGTCTGCGTCTGGGTGCCGTTCAAGAAGAAGCCCGGGAAAGCCGTGGAACCGGCCACCAGCGTGAGCCGCGTGGACAGGTTGCTCAGCTTCGTGGTGGAGCCGGCGTTGACCACAACCGTCGAGCCCGCGCCCGGATCGCTCAGGGCGCTGGCTGCCGAGAAGTAGCCGTCGCGGCCCAGCTTGGTCCACGCGTAGGCCCAGTTGCCTGAGGTGGTGAAGGCCCCGAGGTACGTGGTGGCGGTGAAGAACCCGTCATTCGGGGGCGTCGCCGCCAGTTGCAGCGCGGGACTGCCGGCCCGCAGGCGCGGATCCAGCTGGCCATCCCGCGCCCGGCTGATGGCCACGAATTGCGGGTCGGTGTTGATCCGGTTCTGGCGGGCGGCATCCGTGATGTGGGCCACGGTGTAGTTGCTGGCCGGGGCCGGACCGCCCGACGTGGCATTCGGCGCGAGGAAAAGGGCGGTGGCGGTGGTGCCCACGCCAAAGGTGCCGAACAGGTTATTCCCGATCACGATGTCCCCGGCGGCGAGGCGCTTCGCGCTGTCCTCGCGCTGGGCGCTCTCGGTCTCGATGCGCCAAGCGTAGCCTCGGAAGTCGTGAAAGATGGAGTTGTACACCTTGCCGCCGGTGTTGTCCCGGAAGATGGGGCCGATGCTCAGGTTATTGGTCGAATCCGCGCCCGAACCGATGGCGGTGTAATTGTAGACCGTCGGGATCGCATAGGGCTGACCGTCCTCGGGCGTCGTGCCGCCGTCGGATTCGAACGCGTGGTTGCCCACCCGCGGATCCTGGATGGTGAAGAGGAACTGGAGCTTGCCGCGGTACCCCTCATCCCAGTCGAAGGCATCGTCATCGTTGAACGCGCTCACCAGGTACTTGCCGTTGACCGTTCCCCCGAACCACTCGAAGCCGTCATCGGCGTTGGCGAACACCTCGACGTACTCGATCGTGGTGCCGGCCCCCACTCCACCCATCGTCAGGCCGTTGAGCTCATTGTTGGGTCCAAGGAGCGAGCCGGCGTGGCGAATGGACACGTAGCGGAAAACACCGGAGTTGTCCGCATCGTCCGTGCCGCCATAGAGGCCCAGCGGCTCGGTGGTGGGGATACCCTCAATGTTCCCCTGGCCCGAGGCCGTGTTGGTGCGGGCCCGGCCCAAAATGACCACCCCGCCCCAGAGGCCGCGATCATTCTGGCCCAGGTTACCATTGAGGTTATCGGCCTCGGCGGTGAACACGATCGGCTCGGCGGCCGTGCCCGCGGCATTGATGCGGCCACCCCGCGCGATAACCAGCGCGGAGGCATCCTGCGCGGCGCGGGCCTTGCCCTTGACCACCGTGCCCGGCTCGATGGTGAGGGTGACGCCGTCGGTCACGAAGACACGGCCGTCGAGAATATAGGTGTTGGTCTTGGTCCAGGTGCGGTTCGAAGTGATGTTCGAATTCACCACGATATCGGCGCCCAGGAGCGCCGCCGGGGCGGCGAGCAGGGCCGCGAGAGGCAGGTACGTTAGTTTGATCATACGGAAGAAAATGGCGCGGGCCTAGTAGGTGAAGGAGACCCCGAGCGAGGTCGTGACGCCGCGGACCCGGGCGGCCCGCAGGTACTCCCGGCCAAGGTAGGTGTAAGTCTCCTCCGCGGACCGGTTCAGTAGGTTCTTGGCCGACAAGGAGACCTTCCAGCGCTCGCCAAAACGCTGGTTGAGGATCAGGTCCAGCGAAGGCCACGACTCCTCCATCACGCTCGGCGTCCCTGGCGGGCTTACCTGCGAGATCCTCCTGCCGAACACATTGTAGTACGCGCTGACCGTCGTCCCCCACTTGGGCTCACTGAACGTCAGGTCGACGTTCGCGATGTACGGCGACTGCCCGGCCAGCCCCCGGGTGGCGGGCGCCGCGGGATCGAAGAACCGGATGGCCGTCAGCTCGGCTGGCGCGATCGCGACCGAGGCCTCCACCCAGGTGTAATTGAATCCACCGAAGAAGCGCCGCAGCCGGTCGGAAAGGAAGCCCAGCCCCTTCCGCCCCTCCACCTCCACGCCCCTCACCTCACCGCTCGGCGCGTTCTGGAACTGCAGTTCGCCGCTGTTCACCACCGAGAAGACCCCCCGCTCGATCGGGTCGATCATCCGCTTGTGGAAGAAGCTGACCGCGAGGATCTCCCCGCGGCGCGGGAACCACTCCCAGCGCAGATCCAAGTTGGTGATCCGCGTCCGCCGCAGGGACGGGTTCCCGATATACACGAAATCCCCGATAAACTCGAACGAGGTATAGTCCGCGATCTCGCGGAAATTGGGCCGCGCGATCGTCCGGGTCGCCGCCGCCCGCAGGTTCATCCGCTCCCCCAGCGCGTAGACCACGCTCACCGAAGGAAGGTTATCATCGCTCTCCAGTTGCCCCGCCCGCCGCCGCGGATCCCGGCTGCGGACATCCAGCGCGGTCGACTCCCGGCGCACGCCGCCGATGACCCGCAACTTGGAGGTTAGCGCGAGATCCACCATCCCGTAGAAGGCCCGCACGGTCTGCTCACCCGCGTAGTTGTTCCCCAGCGAGCTGCTCTCGATAAGGTACAGCTGTCCCGGACGGAAACGCCCCGTCGCCGGGTCCACCTGGCCGACCTGCTCCGGCCGGAGGAAACCCGCCTCCTTCCCGTCGTAGCGGAGGACCGTG
>SXGQ01579093.1_pt1 | contig 15500 bp, 8 predicted proteins | sample 3178371 | NCBI WGS metagenome assembly SXGQ01 (sample SAMN11356859, study PRJNA531348) | freshwater metagenome | isolation source: freshwater sample F1-20 | place: China: Fuxian Lake, Yuxi | collected 2017-12-25
ACCGATGGTCGTTCAGGCTGAGCCGACCACCTCGCCACTGCTGGACAGCCTCAGCACGGCAATCCGGCGCACACTCATTGCGCGCCTTCCCGTGGACCCCTCCTGCACGATGAGCGCGCTCGATGTTCGGTCGCTGATCGCGGTCTACGTCACGTGGAAAGAACGGGTGCCTTCCACCACTCCGCGTCGTGTCCACGTCTCGCGAGAACTGCTCGCCAACCCCGTCCGCGCACAGTACGGCGATGGTCTGAGGTCCGCCGTCCGTGAGATCGCGTTCGGGACCGACCTACGCCCGCGCATGAGCACGGGCGTTGACCACGCCTACGAGCCGTGGATGCATCCTGCGATTGAGCGCAAGCGGCGTGACGGTCGCCACCTTGACCGACTGCTGGCTGAGTGGGGCGTTCACCACCTGCACCTGCGCACCTCGCCGCACCCGAAGTTGTCCGGGTTCAAGGCTCGAAGCCGACACGTTCTGTTCGCGGTTTTCCGTGGCGATAGCGCCTATCTGATCGACCTATACGACCATGAGTCCGACGGCGCGAACTGGTCCGAACTCGCGATCCTTGAAGTGATCGCACGCAACTGGCCGGACGCGGGGATCATCGAACCCATCGGCACCGATCTCGTCACAGGCCTCGTCGGCGGTAACCCATCAGACGAGAAACGCCGTGCGCTGCGGCGTGCGGGAGTCTCGGTCACGGCCGCCGAGATCGACGGCCAGGTCTGGGCAGTTGTGCGCGGTCAGACCCTCACGGGTGAGTCTTCGCGCGGCGCGAACCACGCGATGATGGTCAAGTGGTTCCTGATGGGCTACCAGCCCACGCATGCCGAACTCGCGGGGGAGCTGTCGGGCTTTGCCGAGAAACACGACGTGCCGGATGTGTGGCGCGGATGGGTACTCGGCGAGGATTACGGCTTCCTGAGCAACTGCGCGGGCGTGTTCGTGCCCTACGGCTCGCTACTGCCTTAGTCCCGAAACGACGACAGAGCCGCGTGCGCGTGCTGTTCTACATCGGTGCGGATCACAGCCACCAGAAGTAGCGGCAATGCGCCGAGATTGGCGGCGAACACCCCTACGGGGCGGGCGATCTTTCTGATGTGGGAGAAACGCCCACAAGGCCCGTTCGATACCCCGGACGTGCCCGTTCCATCCATCGAGTCCCGGACCTTTCGCGGCGTGGACTCACGCCCTGCGAACGCCGATCCGACACGGCCCGGAATGGTTCCGTTGATCGGTGCTCTCTTCGGCGGTCTGACCGTTCTCGGCCTGTTCGCTACGGGCATGCTCGCCCTGGGCTTGTGGCCGCTGGCGGTCCCTGCACTCGGGCTCTCTTGCCTCAACATGTATTGCCTCGGTTGGCTCATCGCGGAGGCGACTCGGCGCGAACTTTCAAGCCCAACCGACCCGGCGCGGTCCGAAACCTAGTGGCGTCGAGCCGCCGTTCACCGAGCCAGGCCGGCCACCGATCGCCGCCGCTTCGTGTCGCGGTCGTAGCGGACGAGCACGCGAGCCAACCGGTGCCGCGTGGAACCGCCTGAGCCGCTAAGGACTTGGTCGCACCCGTCGCGGGCGACGGCGGGGTGGGCTGTCGGACGACTCCGAATCTCCGAGCAGCACCGGACTCGTGGAAGGGCGGCCGTGGGACCAGCCGATCTTGAGCAAGGCGATGCCCTTGGAGTCGCACAGCTTCTTGGCCCCTGCCAGCCCCCAGTCTGGATAGTGCGCGCCGAGGACGATCGCTTCGAGGGCGTCCTCGTAGGGGAGGAAGCACTTGTCGTGCGTCGGTTCCGGCGGGAAGAACAGAACGCGGTATTCGTGCTCGCTGGACCAGTCGTCCGTCTTGGTGAAGAAGAGCTTGATGATGTGCTCGAACATGAATTCTGTGACCGTCTTGGGCTCGAGGTCCTGAGGGTTCTCGGGCTTCCAGTCGGCGATCCCGGAGGGGGTGTAGTCCACGTCCTCGTAGAAGTGGACGCCACCATCGGCGGGCAGCGCGTTGACCGCGGTCTCAAAGCGCTCCCGATCGAACACGAGGCAGGCACCGCGGTGCTCGTCTGCGTACTGCTCCCAGACGCGCGGTCGCGCCCAGCAGCAACCGAACGTGCCGCCGCCCTCGGCCTCGGGGGCATCACGGACGAGGCTGGTGATTCGTCCGGCTCTGCGGATTCGGTTCAGCGGCTTGCTGAGCGCGCGGCCCTTCGCGATCCCGGCGAGTCCGTAGCCGGCGGTCTCGCTCTGCTCGACGGTGACGAAGATCGACAGGTCCTGGTTCTCGACCGGGTCGCGCATGCGCTTGTATGGGTTCATCAGCAGTTCGCCGGACGGCAGGATGTGGGTGAAAACCGTGTCCGCCGTGGAGTAGTGGGCCAGCCATCGGCCGGGTGTCTCGATTGGGTGCCGCTTCGCCAAGGTTGCGAGCGCACTGCGCTTTGGCTTAGGGCGTGCGACTGGCCGCTCCGGATTGGACATCAGTCCCGAGCGTATGAGCGTCGACGGACGCTGTCCCGGTGGCCCGCGAGCGCATCACATGTGCTGTCGCTGGTGAACCGGGAGTCTTGCGCTAGTTGGGCCACAACCGTGACGCAGGATTGCGCGACCACGGGGATCCCTCGCCGCGGGAACCTCGGCCGATCGAGCCGCTCCATCGCGCTCCTCCACGGGAGCGGCCGCCGTGCTGGTGAGGTCAGGCTCGCCCTAGTAGGTGAGGCACGCTGCCTGGCCGCTTTTGCATCGCTTTGAGTCTTCTTTCGACACATAGTGCGCAAGATGTCCCGAAACAAGTGAGAACATTTGGCCAATTGCTTGACGTCTACGTGGTGGTGCGGTTTGGTGCGCGCCGGTCGCTGCCCTCGACCGTTTGCTTCCCCCTCGGCAAGGATCGTGAATGCGCGTGTTCGCTGCGCTGGTGTCTGTTCGGAAGTACGTCGCGATGGTGGCGGCGCTGGTACTGGCGGTGCTGTTGAGCGTGGTGGCGTTCGCGCTGGCGGGCGGTACGAATGAGCCGCAGAAGGCTGAGCGTGCTCGTGCTGCATTGGGGGCGGTGCCGTCAGGGGTTGAGGTGGCGTCGATGCGCACGGAGCATTCGCGGTCCTATCGCCAGCCTGATGGCAGCGTGAAGACGAAGCTGTCGCTCGACGCGGTCAACTACCGCGGTGCCGACGGGAAGTGGAAGCCGGTCGACAGCACGCTGAAGCGCACCTCGGCCGGGGTCGAGAACGCGGCTGGTGCGTTGAAGGTGCGGTTGCCTGACCGCGCCGAGCAGGGCCCGGTCCGGGTCCAGCTCGGCGATGCGTGGGTGTCGTTCGGGTTGCGCGGCGCGAAGGGCGCGGCGGCGGTCAGTAAGAACACCGCCCGGTACCCCGGGGTCCTACCGGGGGTGAGCCTGCGCTACGACATGGGCGGCTCGTCGCTGAAGGAATCCCTCGTCCTCGCCTCACCGCGGGCCGCGAACTCCTACGCGTTCGACGTCCAGGCGTCTGCTGGTCTGACGCCCGAGCTGAGCAAGGCGGGCGAGGTGGTCTTCCGCGACCGCTCCGGCAAGCGGCAGCTGGCGTGGGCCGCGCCGTGGATGAAGGACGCCGCGGGCGTCGTGTCACACGCGGTCCGCTACGAGATCGACCCAACTGTCGGCGGTTGGACGGTCCGGGTCATCGCCGACGAGCGGTGGCTACAGGCCAAGGACCGCCGTTTCCCCGTCGAGGTCGATCCGACGACGTACGTCGGATTCACGCGAGTGTGTGAGATCGCGTCGGGGTCATTGCAGAACACCAGCAACTGCACGACGTCGGACATGACCGCCGGTGTTGGCCGGGAGAACGGCCGGGTGCACCGCCTGCTGGTCAAATTCGACATCGACGAGATCCGGTCGCTGATCGGCGACGACCAGCTGGTCACCAGCGCCGACTTCTTCTACTGGTACACGGCCGCGAACCCCGCGACGGTGCAGCTCAACGTCCACGAGCTCACCCGGTCCTTCGAGGCGGGGGCGACGTGGAACACCTACGACGGCACGAACGCGTGGACCTACCCCGGCGGCGACGGGCAATACGAGCCTGAGTCATGGCAGACGATGTACTCCGACTGGGTCGGAGGCTGGGTCGGCCTCGGCGTCGGGCGCCTGGTACAGGGCTGGATGGACGGCACCATCGATAACCACGGCATCGGCGTCATCCCCGCCGACGAGTCGCTGGATCGCATCGACAACATGCAGAGCTTCGGGCTGGTAATCGAGTCGCGCCCGAAGACCGGCGCCCAGCCCCAGGCCACATTCGAAGAGGTCCAGCCGACGGCTGGTTCGAAGGCGCGGGTCAATGTCGCCAACGGCAACCTCGTATTGACCGAGACCGACCTGACCGCCGGCAGTGGCAACCAGGCGATCGGCGTGCAGCGCAAGCACAACAGCCTCGGCGATCTGGCGACCGGCACCCCCGGGTCGGGGTGGGTGCCGCGCTACGGCGCCGAGACCACGCTGTGGCAGCACTGGGTCGACCGCAGCTACATCCTCGAAGGCCCCGGCGGCCTGGCCGGCCGCTTTCACCGCAAGGCCGACTACACCTACCAGGCCCCGCCCGGCTGGAACGCCACCCTCGTCGAGAACAACGACTCGACCGTCACCGTCACGTTCACCGACACCGGCGAAGCCTGGCACTTCGACACCAGCGAACCGCGGCGGCTGACGAAGGTCACCCGCAGCGGTGGGTATGAGATCGACCTCACCTACGGCCCGGGCGGCCTGGTGACGCTCGAGGACAACGACGAGAACACCGTCACCTACACCTACGACGCGCAGACCGACGAGCTGCAGAGCATCAGCGACGGCACCACGAGCCGGCAGTACACCCTGACCGGCGGCAAGCTGCTCGCCGTCGCCCCGCCCAGCGGCGGGACCGGTGTGCAGTACTCCTACGACAGCAACGACCGCCTCACCGAGATCACCTACCCCGGCGCCAGCCGGCTCGCTGTCGCCTACGACAGCACCGGCCGCGTCACCTCGCTGACCCAGAAGCCCGACAGCAACCCCGCGAACGACCTGACCACCACGTTCGCGTACAGCAGCCCGACGACCCCGTGCCTGACCGCCGACTTCGGCAAGACCACCGTCACCTACCCCAACGCACAGACCCGCACCTACTGCCACGAACGCAACGGCACCGTCCGCGCCGCCGACCCCGCGACGAGCAGCGACGTCACCGACCCGGTCCTGACGCTCGATGGCGCGGGATGGACGGCGCGCGGTCAGTGGCATCGCGAGGGTGTCCTGGCGATCAAAGCGTACGCGTCGGACGCGTACTCGGGTGTCAAGACCGTCGAGACCAGAATCGACAACACGGTCGTCGACACCAACACGCAGTCCTGCAGTTCTGGTGGCTGCTCGATGCAACGTGACATCCCGATCGACGTCGCCGCGCTCTACGAGGGCACGAGCGACGCGCAGATCACCGTCACCGACATCGCGAACCGCACCACGACCCGTGAATGGCCGCTGAAGGTCGACCGGACCGAGCCGTCGCTGTCGCTGGACGGGACGCTGTGGACCGACCGCGCCGAGTGGGCCGACCAGGAGGAACTGACCCTGACGGTGGAGTCGACAGACGCCACGTCGGGCGTGAGCAGTGTGGAGGTCCTCGTCGACGGCGAGCGTGAGAGCTACGAAACACAGGCGTGTTCGACCGACGGATGCGGGCTCTCGGCAACGGCGACCGTGGATGCCGGCGAGCTGACGCCGGGCTCGCACACGATCGAGGTCATCGCGACGGACCATGTTGGCAACGAACGCACCGAGGACTGGACGGTGACCGTCGCGCCGGGCGACGAAGACGACTACCCCAGCCTGCAGCTTGACGGGAGTCTCGCCGCCGCTGACGGACAAGTGGTGGTCGGCGGTCGGCTCGTCCTGGAGATCACGGCGACGCCTGGAAATGCTGAGGACAGCATTCGCGCCCTCCGAGTCGCCGTCGGTGATGAGCCCGCAGCGCGATGGAGTCAGACCTGTCAACCCGCGTGCTCGATGGAGCGGGAGTTCGAACTCGACGTCGACCAGCTGAACGATGGCCTCCACGAAGTGCTCGTAGAGGCAGTAGACGCGACAGGACGCACCACCGACGCCAGCATCCGAGTTCGCGTAGACCGAGAAGTCCCAGTCGCACCGTCGGAGCTAGTAGCCGAGACAGAGGAAGGGGCCGTCCGCCTCCATTGGAAGGGGCCGGAGGATGCTGATACTGCGGGTTACAACGTTTACCGTGCTCCCGTCAGCGGGGGGTCGGCGGTCAAGCTCACAAGTAGTCCGACGGAGCAGCCGACGTGGCTGGACGAGTCCCCTGGGGCGCATGCCAGCGACTACACGGTGCGAACGGTGGACTACGCGGACAACGAGTCCGAGCCCTCGGCGCCGGCGCGCGTAAGCGGTGACCCAGCAACCCTAGCCGTGCCTGGAGATCTGCTTCTGCGGTCGCACCGTGACGGGCTCTCCCTGACATGGGAAGCCGTGAACGGTGCAGTGGAGTACGCCGTGTACCGCAAGGAGTCGTCGTGGACGAGCTTTGATCGCATCGCAACGACAAGCTCGTCGCAGTACGTCGACCGCGAAGTCCACGAGGACGTTACGTACACGTACGTCGTAAGGCCACTCGACAATGAGGGACGGCTCGGGCCCGAATCCGCCCCCATTTCTGGAGCGGGTTTCGATGACGTTGAATCCGAACGCCCACTTCGCTTGACGCTTAGTGGGGACGCCATGGCAGCTGATGCGCAGGGCGAGTGGTTGACTGGCGATGACGTGACGGTCACGGCAGACGCCCTGGCTTCAGAGGACCGCCCCGGGTCACGTGTCACGGAACTCGAAGTGCTCGTGGAAGGCGATTCGGCTCACATCGAGGAGTCCACCTGCTCGACCCCAGGCTGCGGCCTGAGCGCCACCTTCACGATCGATCTGTCGGACCTCGACGATGGGTACCGCACCCTCGAGGTCGTTGCGCGAGACGACAGCGGCGAGGAGACGGCAAGCACGTTGCTTCTCCGCGTTGATCGTGTCGAGGCGCCTGTGGTCACAGGAGTTACGCTTGAGGACACATCTGAAGGCGTGCGTGCCGAGTGGGACGACGTGGCCGCGGACGACATCGTTGGCTACGAAGTACTGAGGGCGTCAACGGTGAGCGGACCGTACGACCTGGTGTCCGAGCACCCAGTGCCGGGTCCTGAGTTCACCGATCTGACCGTTGCTCCACACGGCACGTACCACTACGTGCTGAGAGCTGTGGATCGCTCCGGCGGCCGAGGCGGCGAGTCAGCCCCCGTCGGCATCACCCGTACCGAACCACTCGAACCGCCCGCCACCGTTTCTGCGACCGGGCAACTACGAGCGATCGCCGTGACGTGGGCGGCCGCAACCGGGGCCGCAGGCTACGACGTGTACCGTCGGCAGGCAAGCGGTACATGGAGGCGGATCGCGAGCCCCAGCACGACGGCACACACCGACACCGCGGTGCTCCCGGGGCAGGTGTACGAGTACGCAGTCCGCACGCGGAACGCCGACCGGCAGGTGAGTGGCCTGTCGAGCACGGCGACAGCTGAAGCGGCCGCGGGCGACATTCGCCCGGAGATCAGTCTGGCCGGCTCGCTGGTTGCGGCAGCCGGTCAGTGGCTCTCCAGCGGGTCCTACTCGATGGACGTATCGGCCACCGAAACCGACCCCCTTGGCGCCGCCCCGGGCATCACCCAACTCGAAGTCAGCGTCGCGAACGTGGTGCTGGTGACCAATACTCAGCCCTGCGCACTCGGCAACTGCTCAATGTCTGCCAGCACCAACGTCGAGGTGGGCGACCTTCCGGAGGGGCAACACGAGCTCGTCGCAATCGCGACCGACGCTGTCGGCGAGACGACGATCGCTCGAGCGAGCGTCTTCATCGATCGATCACAGCCCGCTGCTCCCACAGACCTCGGTGCCGACTCGACGCCGCAGGCCGTCGGACTCGTGTGGACTGCACCGTCGACCGCAGACACTGCCGGGTATATCGTCGAGCGCTCGACGACGGCAACCGGGACGTTCACGAGCCTGACAGAACTCCCCGTGCCAGATACCAGCTACTCCGATTCGTCCGGGAGCGCCTCGACGCGATACTGGTACCGCGTCCGCGCAGTCGACGCGGCCGGCAACCTCAGTCCAGCCTCGCGCACCGTCTCCGCGAGTCGGAGCAGCGCGGCAGCCAGTGCGCCGCAGGGCGTCACCGCCCAAGGCCTCCTCGGACGAGTGACCGTTTCGTGGAACGCGGCAACGGCGACTGACCTCGACGGCTACCGGGTGTACGCCGCCGATGCCCCGAGTGACAAGATGGAACTGGTGAGCGCCCGGAGCCTCACGCACCCTGCCTTCGTCGACTTCGATGTGACCCCTGGATTCGCTCGGTACTACGAGGTCCGCGCAGTCAGTCGGGATGGGGAGGTAAGCCCGCCGTCGAGCGTCGTCTCCGCCTCGGCGGAAGCGTTTGGCGATGCCGCCGAAGAGCAATCACTCGCGTACTGGCACTACCCAGTAAGCCGCTCGGACGAGCGGGAGATCGTCCTTGCCGACGACGAGCACCCATACGGCTCTCCAGCATTCACCTGCGCACCGCCGCCGGCGCCGCCCGCGGTACCCGGGACTTGCGTCAGCGCCATGATGTCTCTGGCGCCGAACGGGGAGGACGTGGCGTACGTCGCTGAGCCCGACACACTTACTACCTATGCGAGCGGTGCACTGACTCCGCGTTGCGGGCCAGCGCTCGCGTTGTCACAACCGGGCGGATGCGCGGGAGGACCCGGGGAGATTCTCGGATCGCTCGACCCGTCCATGCTGCTCGAGAGCGTGGCGCACAGTCACGACGGCCAGCGCATCTACTACTCCGTCGATGAGCACGCAGGTGACGCGCCGACCGATGGCTCCTCGATCTGGAGGATGAACGCGGACGGGACGGCGAAGCAAGAGATCCTGGCGGGGACACCAACGATCGCCTATAGCTTCCCCGCTGAAGCCGCGGACGGATCATTCTTGATCGCGAGTGAGACGCGGTTTGAGAACGGGGCGCAGTCCGTGAAGCTGGTGCGACTCGATCTTTCGACCGGGGAACTCAAGCCGATCGATCTGCCAGTTGGTATGCCGCTCTTCGGGCGGCCGTCTCCAGATGGCCGCTGGATCGCATTCCTCGATCTCGCGCAGCCGGGCCGCTCAGCCGCCTACGTGGCGCGCGCTGACGGCTCGGCGGTACGCCGCATCGGCCCGCCGAGTGAACAGGCTTCGCTGGTGACATGGTCACCCAGCGGCCAGTACCTGCTCATGGAGCGCCGTGGGGCTACCCCGTTCACCCGCGACCTGGTTCGGATCTCCGCCGGGGGCCAGAACTCAACCGAAGTCATCGCCCAGGGCATCCCGTCACACCCAACTGTTCCAGACCAGGCAATCAGCGCGATGTATGCCCAGCCGTCCAGCCCTGAACTGGTCTCGAACCTGCCCGCAGCGGGCAAAGTCTCGGACGGCACCGGCTCGATCCCGATCAACGTTGAGGCGACGGATCCAGCCGGTGTCAAGCGGCTGGCCACTATCACTGCAGCAGGAGTCGAGTCCCTGAACGAGGACTGCAGCAGCGGGTGCCCGTCGGCAGCAACCTTGGACACGCAGTTCGCTGCAGGTAGCGCCACGGAGGGCCGGCACGCGGTCAAGTTCATGGCACGATCGGCGAACGGCGCCCCAGCCACTCTCGAGCGCCGCGTCATCGTCGACCGGACGGCACCGGAAATCACGTTTGAGACAATCCAGGACTCAACTGGCCTGGACATCGACCTCTCACGCATCCGTGACGCCACACTCGCGGACGGCAACCCAGGCACTGGCGTCGAAACGACCGAATACCGCCTGCGCACGGCGAGCGGCTGGGGATCGTGGGTCTCCACCACCGCCAAACGCGTGTCCACCTCGCAAACCACGGTCCTCGAGGTCGAGGTTAAGGTCACCGACTGGGCTGGCAACAGCGGCAACGGCAAGAAGAAGCCAAAGCCCTCAGATCGCTTTGGCGCCGCCGCGGACTGCCACGTACGGATCGCCGGATCTAGGGTCGCGACCGGACCCGCGAATGTCCGGTACTTCATCCCGGAACACGACCAACTCCGATTCTCGGTGCAGTACAAGTGCGACACCTTGAACCTTTCGGGCAAGTCGCTGCAGATGAGCAGCAGGATCCAGATCTATGAGGGCGGGGACGACTGGCGGTCGGTCGTCGAGATCGACGTGACCGAAGATGAGTGGGTCAACCGCGCCCCCACTCAAGGCGTGTGGTTCCGGGCACCGAAGGGCGTGAAGACCCGTATCTGCCGGGACTGGATCGGCAAGCAACCCCGCTTCTACCGCGTACGAACGAAGTTCCAAGTCGGCGAGAATTGGGACGCCGGTACCGAGTTCTCAGAGCCAGTCGAGCTCCGCTGCCCATCCTCGCGAAACGCGGAGGTACTCCGTCAGGCCGAGGCCTTCAAGGAGCTTGCAAAGTTCAGCACGGACATCACGGAAGGAGGTCGGCGCAACGGCGGCCAGTGGCTCAAGGAGAATCTTCCCCGGAAGCCGTGGCCGCACAGTGACAAGCGTGGGGCCGCCCACTGGAACGCGCATCACATCGTTCCGATGAACGAATCTGGCGCACGCGAGGCTCGCGCGCTGCTCTTCCGCTGCAGAGTGCATCCGAACCACAAGGACAATGGTGTCTGGCTCCGCGGCGCTCTGCTCAGGGCCGATAAAGCGAAGTACCAAGAGCTGAAAAGGGTCGACCCCCAGCTTGCGCGTCGCACGTACCACCCGCTCACCGTCGAAGACGACACGTACCACGCGTTGCTCGAGGACTACTTCCGGCCACTTTACGGAGCGTCTGACGCATGCAAGCTAGGTTCTGAACGCTCACGCGTCCCAGACATCAAGATCTACCTGGGCGCTATTGAGTTCAAGCTGATCTACGCGAAGAACACCGTCGGCGGATTCAAGCCCACGAACCCGAACTAATGCGCTCACTCCCTCCTCAAGTCGAAGCCGATATCTCACGACTAGCCAATGTCTCAGTCGACTTGGCTACCACTGCCCTGCAAGCGTGGGAGGGTCCGGAGACGATCGCTGCGCTGGCGCTGAGCTTCAATGCGACCGAGCAGGACGCGCTCTGCACGACTTACATGTGGGCACTCAGCGCAGATCGCCGCGACGAGCTCTGGGCCGAGCCGACGCTGCCGAAGGGCTTCTGGGTCGCTGAGCGATGGCCGCTGGAGTTCCCGCTGCCGTTGATCGCCGATGACGAATGGGCGCTGTGCCAGCGCTTGGCGGTGCAGCTGGAGCAGGAGTACGGCATCGACTGGCCGCCACCGTTCGTGATCGACCGAGCGGCGCGGGCACTGGCCGCGCGACTGCGAGAGACCGAGATTGTCCCCCTCACACCGGATTTCTTGGTATTCACGTACCCGGAGTACGATCCGGAGTTCATCGAGTCCAGCGCGACCTTCGCCGTTGGGCCCGAGGCTCTGCGTACGTGGCGCGATGCCGGCTGCTTCCGCGACGAGACTGGAAGGGCCTGATGGCGTGTCTTGCGCGTCAAGATCACTGCCTCTGCTCGGTGGCGAGCAGAGGCAAGGGCTGGGAACGCTCAAGCTAGAGCTTGAGCCCCGAACTCTCCGCCGAGTGGGTTGATCTGTCAGCGCCCCTCCTCATTCGAGGAGAGGCGTGGCCGTTCCAGGGCAGGACGTGACTTCGGCGAGGGAGATCACCGCCAGCGAACCCGATCCGCGTCTGGCGCCGGCTTGGGTGGGCGCTAGGCGCGCGATCAGCGACGGCTCGACGTGCCCTAGCGTTCACAGGAGCGCTACCGTCGTCGGCATTGCCTGCGCTCGCGCGTCACTGTACAACTGCCGCCGACCGTTGCGGTGTGTTCACACCGGACTGAGAAGGACGAATGGTCTCGGCTCGAGTAGTACGCCTCTGCCTGCTCGTGGTTTGCACGGGCATACTTGGGTGTGGATCTGAATCGGGCGAACCGCAGGGGTCAGGGAACTCTGGGAGCTTTGATCGCGCAGAGTTTGCTCGTCAGGCAGAACCTGCTTGCGAGCAGTACCGAAAGATCAAGAAGTACCGTCTCGTTCTGAGCTATGACCAGTATCCAGACGAGGTTCGAGCTACCAGGGTTCTCATCGATGGCCTGAACCAAGCCGCCGGCGCGTCCGAGCGCCCGCGCTCGCTGACTGAGATGCTCGCTTGGCTGGGGGAGCGCCAGGAGCGCGCCGTGGAACTTGAGCGCCTGCACGGCGGGACTGACCTGGGTGAACCCGACCGGCTCCAGACGCTCGTACACGACTACCTCGTACTCGCCGGGGGAAGAAGACCAGATCCCGCTGCGTGGGAACTCGACCTTGGGATACCAGGGTGCACGAAGACTTCACTCGAGGCTCCGCGCGCTCCAAAGGATGTGGATGAGCGGTTCGACGAAGCGCTCCGCGAAGCGAAGCAGGCTGGGCAGTAGAACCCTGGCGGCGAAGACGTGAGCCCGCTGGTCCGCGGCGTTCGCAGCGCCACCAGATAACTTCGTGTCCCCGCGGAGCGCCGCGCGACGCTCGCGCCTATCTCAAGCGCACGGTGTATTGCGCGCAACCCCTGAGAGCGCTGGAGTAGCGCAATCTCGACCGATCGGGAGGAGGCTGAACGCGCCGCGAGGTCACCCGGATCTCACCGTGGCGGGCGAGGACCGGCAGGTCGCTCCTAGAACGGGACGTCATTCAAGTCCGGCGCCTTCATAGCTTCGATTGCCCCTGGAGATGCCGGCGATGTTGCCTCGTTGCTCAGGTCAAGAATCCGACGAGCTCGTGCCAGGACGTGGTCGTAGGTGAGGATCGTGAGGTTGAAGTAGCTCGCGTTGAGGATCCGGTAGGCCTCTCTTTGACCGTCGTCCCAACTGTCCGAGCGGCCGTAGATTAGGACGCAGCGCGGCTTGATGGTCTTGACTCCGCCAACACGCTCGATGAACTTGGCGCTATTGGCCTCTCGTTCGACTTCGTAGATATACCTGGAAGCCTGCGTGATGGCCTTGGTTAGATCGGAGTGGGGTACGTAGTTGCCGTGATCCTTGGCCTTAGCCCAGAACTGAAGCCCTCCCTCAGGGCGCTTGATTTCGACGAGGTCTAGGAATCCGTCGTAGCCCTGCATGAGGTAGTCGGCGATGTTGTCGACATCGATGTGCCGCTCATCGAGGATGCGAACAAACTCGGTCCCGAGGACCCAGTCGTTCTCTTCGAACCAGGTCTGCCACTTGTGCTCGAGGAGGTCGTCGTCGAGCATGCTTTCGAGTTCGTCGGTGGCACGCTCTCGTCGCTGGTACTGAAGGCCCCGCAGCAGCTCCTCCGGAAGGACGTCGTTCTGCGTGAGGATCTCAAGGAGCTGCGTCGTATCTGGGCTGGCGAAGAAGGTGCGCAGCTGCTCGACATGCTGCTGCGACACGCCGTCGCCGACCGTGAGCCATTGCGACTGACCGGCGTGAAAGGGCTGGAGGTTCTCGCTAAGGAACTTCAACAGAGCGTCGAGTTCGTTCGGCTCCAGGGTCAGCTCGGACTTCGGATCTCCGACCTCTGGCTGCTTGCCCGGGGTGAACTTGTACCGGCCGAGCTTCAGTCCGACCTCGTCGGCTTGCGTGTTGTGCTTGATAAGCCACAGGCAAGCCTCTGTTACGACGGTCTTCTTCTCCAACAGACGGGTAGGCAGGTACGCCATGCCGGCACGTGACGTTCTCGTCTTGGCCATGCTGAGCCTCCGGTGTGCGCCTATCGTGCGCTCGTGAGTCGTGTACGTTCAGTCAGGACTGGCCGAATATCAAGGATCGGTGGAAGTGACCAGCCTCGGCGGAAGCGACTGGATGAGACCGGGTGGCCTTGAATGGGAGTGATCTTCTCGTACTGCTGGGGCGAGAGTTGCCGGAGGCTGGTGTGGCGTCGTTGGTGGTAGTGGAAGGTCTCGATGTGGTCGAAGACTTCGGTGCGTAGATCGGCTGGAGGGCCAGGAGCGGCGGTGAGCCAGCTCCTTTCACGGGGTCGCGACGAAGCTCTCGACGACGGCGTTAGCGACGCACTCGCCGCGGCTGCCCATCGAGCAATCCGGGTTCTCAGGCGTCGGCAAGGGCGCTCGCTGGCGCCGATTCGGTGGATCGCGTTCCTGCTTTCCCGGGCATACGTTCGAACGAGTCTGCGGGCCAGTGACTCGGCAGGTAGTCGGATGCAGGCGACGCCCGGTTTGTACTAGTCTGCGAACTCTGTCCAACCGCGACCAGATGTCCACATGGGAGAACGCGATCCAAGCCGTTCAGCGGGCGGTGCATGACGGGTGCGCGGTGAGTACCTATGGCGACATTGACCTGAGATCCGTTCGAGGGCAGGTGGCGGACACCGTCGATGACAGGCAAGTCCTCGAAGCGCTTCGGTACCTCAAACAGTTAGGGCGGATCGAGGCGTACTTCGGTGCAAGCGACGTGGTCAACATCCGATGGCTAGATGAGTTCTAGGAGGTTTCCATGGGGTTCTCGGAGGAAGAGCGTCGGCAGAACCTGCAGGCTACGCGCGAGCAGGTCGAGGGCGACATCGAGCTGTTTCTTGCCCGACAGAGCTACGATCAAGCGCCGGGGTTCACGCCCGCGGACCTCGCAGCAGCCGTGCGTTCAGACCGGTTCGACGAACGCGCGGCGCACCTCGCCCTGATGGGTCTGAAGGACGAGGGGCGCGTGCACTTGTTGGCGGGACGCTGGCATTCGGGTCCGCTACCCGGCTAGAGATGTGGAACGTGGTGTTCGAGCAGGCGTTCATAGAGGTCGATTGTCCGCGCTGTCGATATCCGATGAGCGTCCAGCTCCTTGACGTCCGGCTAGAAGCGGTCGTGTACTGCCCGAACTGCAAAGCATCGATCCAGATGTGCGACGAGGACTCTTCTGTCGACACCGGTCTGAAGCGGATAGACGATGCGATGTCGGATTTCCTCCGTGGCTTCCGGTTAGGGTCGTAACGCAATGCGATTTGAGCACGAGCTGCGTGTCCGTCTGCGGGAGCGGCGGAATCGCCTGTACAAGGCGGGCCACCAGCTCTTCGACAACGAAGAGACGCTGATGCTTGGCTGGATGGAGGGCGAGCCATACATTGCGTCGCTATTCCAAGAGATCGAAGCGGCTCCACTCGACAGCGAGCGGTGGAAACAGGAGTCCGTTTCGTGGCAACACCTCAGCTTCCCAGACAGCGAGATAGATCGAGCTAAAGCGTGTCTTGCGGTCATGCGGGACCACGACTATCGACAGTACGCTCATGCGGTCACGGCTGAGGCGCGCTTCGACGACATGGCGCGCGCGTACGTCGAGGCCTTTGTCGATCCGCTTGTGAACTATCTGGAGGATCGGATCGACGACGGGAGCTCCGTACTCGGCATCCTTGAGCGTTACAAGCGTCGGACCGAATGGTTCCATCAAGCGGATCTGCA
>SXGQ01093899.1_pt1 | contig 15498 bp, 11 predicted proteins | sample 3178371 | NCBI WGS metagenome assembly SXGQ01 (sample SAMN11356859, study PRJNA531348) | freshwater metagenome | isolation source: freshwater sample F1-20 | place: China: Fuxian Lake, Yuxi | collected 2017-12-25
AGATCTGAGGAGGATTAATCAAGTTTGCAGAAAAATTCCAAGCTTAATAATCCTGGTAATTGATGTGCCCATTCTAAATTAATCTACGAGTATAGATTGAAACGATGCTTGAAGCATGATTGAATCAGGAAAGGCTAGTTGACTAAACGTAGATTTCAAGAATTAGGAAATCATATTTATCTATAGATCTATGGGTTGTAATCCAACGAGCATTCCGGTTGTCCCTTTTCCCAGATTTGAACAATCTGGCCACCTTCTTCTTTAACCGCTCGAAACTCAGGACAATATTTCCGTTCTTTAAAAATTACTGAAAAGAGAAAATCATCAACTTGAGCATAAATAGTCCCCAAAGCGGGATCTATTTTCAATTTATATGGAACGTTCATCCATTCCGCTCCTGTGTATCCAATCATTCTAAATTGAATCGCAGTGATTTCAGGCACCTTTTCATCTGTAAAATTCGTCAAAATAATTCTCCAATAATTTGAATTATCTTTGAATGCCCTCCCGAAAATTGAACTTTGTACGACATTTCGAGACAAAGGAGCGCTCAAGCTAAATTGATCAGACGACAAAACGGGGTTCGTTTTAGGAGATGCAGCAATTTCCATGGGAGATGGAGACGAAGAAGGAGCAGGAGATCGGGTTGCCGATGGACTTGGAGATCGGGTTGCCGATGGACTAGGAGATTCAGGAGCAAAACTTAAAGCAGGGTTATCACCCAATAGAATTCTCTGACAAGATTGGAGTTCGAAGAATTGAGCTGCACTCTTAAAATTCTCTTGATCAGTTGGTTCTTCTAGATAAGTACCCTTTCGTTCTGTTATTGCAGCCATTGTCTTTTGAAACCAAGCGCAGGATTCCCTAAAGTCTGACTTTAGGGAACCTAATCCCCAACCGTAGGAAATTCCAAGAGCATATGAACTTTGCACATCTCCAAGCGCGGCAGCCTTTTCATACCACCCTACTATTTCTTTATCAATTGCCGAGTCTCTGGTACCTTGAGGCAAACGAGCATTTTTATTTACAGCAACTCTTGCAAGAACCCACATGGATTTTGCATCTTGCAAATTAGCGCCAACCATGCCCCATTTTTTTGCATTTTCGAAGTCTTTATTGGATAAATAAGTTTCAGCAACTGTAGAAATACAGAAAACGACTTTTTCATTTGCACATTTAGTAAAAAATTTTAACTTGCCCTGGATGTCTTCACCAAGCTCGTACCATGTCTTAATTAGCCTTTCTATTGGCCGGTCTATTTTCAACAGAGAGGGACGACTTGCTAGATTGCTCTTTAACGCAAGCTTCGCATACTTTATAGCTTTCGCATATTCCTCTCTGTCTCCCCAGTAAATAGCCAAGTATATGTTTGCAACCGGATTTTGAGCCTTACTTGACATTTGATACCAAGATAATGCGGTTTTTTCGTCTCCTTTCTCTTTATAGTAATTCCCAATTCGCCAGCCCGCATCTTTATCACCAGCAGAATGAGCAGAAGTTAAATTTGCGAGAGATTCTTTACCCGTTTGGAAAAAATAGGCATAATCTGATTTGCAACCAAGTAATCGGGATTTGCAATCCTGCAGCACCACTTTGGCTTCTGTATTAGAACCATTAGCAAGGTATGCTCGTGCTAGCGAGAGTTTTGCTTGTAAATTTCCTAGGTTCGAAGCACTCGTGCATATCTCAATCGCTAATTCGAGATTGCCATTTTGAAGGCTTGTTTCACATTGATCGGCAATTTTTTCGCTATCTTTATTTGAAAAGACTCCTGTTTGAAGAATAAAAGCGGTAAATAAGAAACAGACCGCGACTATTAAAAGTATAAGCCTTCGAGAGTGCCATGCTCTCTTGTGACCTTGTCGGGTCTTTATTTGGCGTGGTTTTTCACTTCTACCATGAAGAAATTCTATGTACTGGAGTGCACTTTGATAAGCTTCTCGAGCGCTCAGACGGTCTGAGGGATTTTTTTGGAGTAACGGAACCAAAAAATTCATCTGGTTCTTAGAAAGTCCATCTAAATCTGGATAATCTTCGTTGATACTGCGCATCAATTGTAGGTCGTTATCACCTTTCCAAATACTTTTTCCCTTAGCAGCAAAAGCGAGCGTTGCGGCTAAACTGAATACATCCATTTTTAAATGTGGCTTTGTTGTGAAATGTTCTGGCGAACTGTAAGGTGTTGATCCTTCTAGATCTCCAAAAACAGCGGTGCGAGTTTGTCCAGAAATATGAGCGATACCAAAATCAATGAGTTTGTTACCAGTTTCTCCAAGTACTATGTTGCTTGGTTTGATATCTTTATGAATGACTCCAAATTCATTTGCTGTAAGTATTGCATGAAATATATTGGCTGCAAGATTAAACCAAGCAACTTCCTCAAGTGGACCCTCGTATTTAACTTTGACTTCAAGAGTGGGGCCGTTTATGAATTCTGTCGCTATCCAAGGGAACTCACCGCTTAAGTCGGAATCTAAGATTTTCCCAATGAATGGATCTGAAAGCTTTGAAAGAACCTCCGCTTCTATCGCGAGGCGACTTCGAGCGTCATCTTCTTGCACGAACTCTCGCCTAATAACTTTTATTGCTGCTTTTTGAGCACCTTTCTCGGCTAAGAAAACGGTTCCAAATCCACCCTCTCCTAGTCGTCCATTAATGCGCCATCCCCCTAGTTGATCTGGATCGCTAGGTTTTTTGGGCTCCATGGCGCACCTCCTCAAGTTGAATTATGAAGGTTTTCTCAAAACTTTCCTAGTTTTTTTCGGTCAATTTGACTAGAGCTAGATTAATTGCAAGAGAATTTCCTCTATTTTTTTGAGATCTGCCTTTGTCGCGCTAGAAAGCGATACGCTCACGTGGGCACCATCACTTTGTAGGGACACATTGAGTAATTCTTTTCCTGTGTAGACAAGAAATTGAGCTTTCATTGCTTTAATAAATTGAGAGATAACCTGCTCAGAAACGCCCGCACTCAATTGAATTTTGAGTGGTCTTCCAGTTATCTCAAGATCGTAACTGTTAATTTTGCGGACAGAAGATGAGTGATTGATTTTGACGGTCGATGCAGCTGATCGCTTTTGAAATATGGCAGACGTTTTAGCTTCAGTTATATCGCCAAGCATCGTGGTCCAAGTTCTTGAGGCGCCAGCTTCTAAACTATTGAGTCTCTCAGTCAGTGGACTAGCACCACTATTCTTTACTTCTATTGAGAAATTGGGACCAAGTTTTTCTACTGCAAAGAGTTCCCATTGCCGAAGATAGGTAGAAATCGCTTTTCGGCTGATTAAACCCTTTTTGCCAGAACCTTCGGGAAGATCATCTTCATCATTTTGGTACTGGTCTCCGTTACTTGCTTCTGAAAGTAATTTGTGTGTTTCAAAAATCCATTGGTAAAAATCACTTTCACTGCTTACATTTTTTTTTAGTAAATCATTTGATCTTTTTATGAAATTTTTTAGCTCAGTTGCTGTTAGAAATGGAGAATATACCTGAGGTAATGAACGTTCTGGCTCTAGGACATTCAAATGAGCATTGACGCAACTTGCACGATTTCGACTTAGGTTCATGGTTTTTTGATGCTCAAGTACCAAAGCGCTGATTTCTACAACGACTTCCGCAAGATCAGTGTTTTTTGAATCGGAGGGGAATAGTCTGTAAATGAGGTCACCGAGTTTTTGGCGACCAACTAGCCCTGAAACCAGCGCGGCCTTTGCGAGTGCCATACAGGTTTTCTCATCAAGCTTTCCTAGACCTTTGCGTTCCCAATAGGTTGAAACCTCCTCCCGGGCGGCAGACTCGGTAAGTAATCGGGCTCGATTAGCCTCAAACCCGAGATCGCGCTCCAAACGTTCCTTAATCTGCCTGCCACTCATATTGGCCATGAATCCCTCCTTTCTACTCTATAAGAACTATAACAATAGCTATAAAAAATCGCCAAGTGGCTCAGATGCTTGTTAAATGCGCTCGTTTTCGCAAATCTAGCCTATTTTCGACACTCCGGAGAAGTTTAAACGTCCTCAGAGCTTGACTTGTTCGACTTCTATAGTTTACTATAAAATATATAGAAATGATAGATAAACCAAAAAGGGAGAAAACGATGAGCTCGAAACCATGTAGGTCCTTAAAAAGTCGAATTTTTAGGGCTTTAGGCATTTTGCTAGGTGCGACAGCGCTGGCAACATCACTATCCAGCTGCTCAGCAGTGAGTTCTCTTAAATCAGCCTACGAGGGTGAACCTTTCCCTCAGATGCCGGCTCCCGAGATAGCCTCATATGTACTGGACTTATCGGGATCCACTTACCCAACCGCCCAGTTGTCGGCTCTGGGCTCAGGAATAGAAGAGTTTTTGGAAGGACAGTCGCTTGGGAACCCATTTTCTGAGTCGCCAGCGGCTCCTCGGGGGCTGAGCATTCAGTTCATAACGAAGAACTCAGCCCAGGCTCCTCGCATTCTTCTTGTATCTGCTGGAACAGGCGGGCGCCTTTACGAATTCATAACACAGAAGATGCCTAACCTTGAAGGCGCCATTCAGTTATGGGATGGTCTAATCGCCGCTCGAACGCGGATTTGGCAGAACGCTGCACTCCAAGGCGACCAAACTGAGTGCGCCAACACAGTCATCGAGATGTTGGGACGTCAGCAGCTATTGCCGGAAGCATTGAAAGTTCCCGCAGGCATAATTTGTGAAGATTCAAAACAAACTGCCGCAGCTCTGAAAAGACTTCAAGAATTTGTAGAAAATCCAGGAATCGGAATGGGCTCTGACGTTAAAGGAGCTATCGATGCCAGTTTGAGCAACTTAGTGAATGCAAAAGTAGAGAGTCGAACAGCACGCCTCACTCTAGTTATTGCTTCGGACATGGTCGATGAAGTCTCGCTGGCTCTTCGCAGTCGTTTAGCAGAACTCGAATTAGACGGTATTTGTCCTATTGCAATTCAAGATGCAGGTAGAGCTAGCAGTGATTATTCCTCAATCGAGGTTGTCATTGTTGGGGCACGAAATTCAAAAATTGATATTAGAACACTCGACAAAGTTCAAGAATACTGGACTTGTTATTTAAATCAAATCGGCATCAGAAACGTTACACAAAGGTCTGATCTATCAGGCTTCTAACTCAACAAAAGATAAAAATAGAAAAGGAGAAAAAATGAACAAAAAGCTATCTTCGTCAGCACCAAAGAGAATCATCAAGGAGGCCCGTAAGCAGGGTCGACGAGATGGTAAAAATCAAATTCCCCGTCAAGAGTGGGCCCAGAACAGCGTTCCCTATTTGTTGCAGCTACAACGTCGATATGCTGCCTTTGGGCGAGAATTAGATCTTCAACTTGAGGAGAAAAAACTTGCCAAGGAATCACAAATGGTGGATGCGCTAAGCCAAGAAATCCAAGAGAATGGAAAGTCTCAGGCTCTTTCGGAAAACCTTTCTGACGCTAAGGCTGAGCTAGCAGCGCTGCAAGCAAAACTTGAAGGTGGGGCAGAAGAAGTCCCTATGGCGAAATTTGCTCGCATCCGCCAAATCGGAAATAGCTTTTACTTACCGTTTCTCTTTCTTCTTTTCATCGGCGAATTCACCATTACTGCACCTGCTTTTCGAGTCTTGCTTGGTGAAAAAGTTGGAACATCCTTGATTGTTACTGTGGCTGTAAGCGGACTATCAGTAGGTGCAGCCCACATAATTGGGATTTACTTCAAGTCACTTTTCGATCGTAATCGCCCAAAGTCTGGGATTTATCATGCGATGTTTGGTGTAATAGGTGCCTTGCTAGTTGGAACTATCACTTTTTTATCAAATATTCGTGCCCGAAACGGTGTTCTGACATCAGGAAATCTAACAGGTATGACCGAAGACCAAAAGATCATCTATCTATGGATTTTTTACACGCTCTTACAACTTACATTTATTGGTGTAGGAATCATCATTTCCTTTATGCACTATTCAGAGATTGAGAGCTCTGTGGCTCGAGCTAAGCGCAAAGTTTGGTTTCTTCGAAATCTTCAAAACCGTCGAAACAAATTCAAGATTCGCTCAGGGGCATCGGTCGCAAAATCAGATATCGACACATCTAGAATGTTAGATCAAGAACTCGAGGTACTCGAAAGCAAGAAGATACTTCTCCGCGCTCAATATGAGGAAGCAGCTGCTGTTTACCGTGATGCCAATATTCATGCCCGTCGTGACGAAATGAGCGGCGCCCATGCAGCTCTCCGAGCATCGGAGTTGGACTTTCGTACTTCAGGGCTTGAATTCAACGGAGCAGAGTTAGTCGGATCGCGATGAAAAGAAAGATAGGTATTTACGTTGGGTTACTTTCAATTGGAATAGCTCTGATAAGTAACTATACGGCTAGTGCAGCGTTGTCCATTTCTAAAGTCTATGACGGAGACACAATCACTCTGTCTACTGGAGAAAGGGTCAGGCTGCTTCAAATAGATACACCTGAAATTTCACCAAGGGAGTGTTATGGAGACCAAGCGAGAGCAGCACTGGTAAGACTCTTGAAAACTCCGGGAGAGCTTTCGTTGAAGACGGATGCCAAGCTCGACACTAAGGATCGCTACGGGCGGCTACTACGTTATGTATTCATAGGGCAAACAAATATCAATCTCCGACTTGTAGAGATTGGTGCGGCTGTGCCTTACTTTTACAAGGGAGCCAAGGGTCATTATTCAAGTCATATACTCGAAGCAGCCCATGCGGCAAAATCCAAATCACTTGGTCTGTGGAAGAGCTGCCCGAGAATCAAAATGGCAAGCCGTTCGGATGTGTACAAACCTAATAGCGATAACCATCGGCTTGGGTACGACTCATGAGAAATAGACCGCCGATAAGAACCTCAGCAATCTCGCAACAGCACCAAAGGATGATGCTTAATATGCAGCGAAGGTATCCAGCTTCTGCCAGTCCGCGCGTGGAACGGGGGAAAGATTCCTTTGCCGCTTACGGAATGATCAACCCACCACCCGCAGACCTTCCAGACTTAATCCATACAAGTATGTTCAGCTGCGCCATTTGCGAGGAGCCAGTTATTGGAAACAGTTGTTTATGTCGTGGTAACTAGAGGAATGGATATTTGAAGCATTTTCACTCCTAAACTTGTTGATTGGACGTCCGAATTTTGCGAAGGCTTTGAATCAAGACTGGAAAATAGTCAAATTGGACATCCCATCCTCGCTGCTAGGAGGCTGGCGAAACTCATAAAATCAATTAATGATCTGTGGTTCTTCTTCTCGGGTTATTCGATCGTTTCTGGTTCTTGCAGTCAATTCTAAGTAACATAAGAGTATGAAAAAGTACTTCCGCGTCTTTCTTGGCTCTGGCGGCGAGCACATCAAGGAATGCGTAGAAAAGGGCTTCATCGGAATCCACTATGGGTTTGAGACTTCGCTTACTCCGTACCTTGCAGAAACCTGGTCCGAAAGCCGTGGGCAGATAAAGCCCGTCTACCTTCAGTTCAATCCTGGGAAATCTCCAGTCGGCGCAGGTCTTTCTTGTGGAGCCCTTTGGACCTTTGGTAAAGGTATGCAACGAGGGGACCTAATTTTCTGTCCTGATGGAAATGGAAACTACTTCAGCGGCGAAGTCACTGGGGACTATAAGTACGTTGAAAATTCATTCTTCCCGCATCAGCGAGAAGTGATATGGCAGAAAGCCACCTTCCCAAGAAGTGACATGTCGGATGACCTCAAGCGTTCAACGGGTGCAACACTGACGATTATTGAGGTAACTAAATTTGCCGAAGAAGTCGAAGCATTAACGGGTGGCCAAACTAAGCAGACAATCTTCTCAAGCGATGAAACGGTAGAAGACCCATCAGCCTTCGCACTCGAAAAGCACCTTGAAGATTTCTTGGTCTACAACTGGTCTCAAACTGAGTTAGCCAAGAAATATGACCTCGTTACTGATGAAGGCGTAATTGTTGCTCAGCAGTATGCCAGCGATACAGGTCCCATCGACATTCTTGCAATCAGTAAGGATAAGAAGGAGTACCTAGTGGTCGAGCTCAAGAAGGGTCGCACAAGCGATGTTGTAGTTGGGCAAACTTTGCGCTACATGGGATTTGTAAAGAATGATTTAGCGGTAAATGGTGAAACAGTTCGAGGTGCAGTAATTGCATTAGAAGATGACCTCAGACTTCGTAATGCACTTTCAATGGTGCCATCAATTGATTTCTTTAGATATCAAATTGATTTCAAGCTTAACCCTGTTGTGACTGGATAATTCTTAATGGCGCTAACCACTGACCAGCTCAAGAAGTACTGGGACTCAGCCAACGTCCTTCGCAAGAACCTCGATGCCGCGGAGTACAAACACATCGTCTTGGGCCTGGTATTCCTTAAGTACGTCTCGGACTCTTTTGCTGAACGTCGCGAAGAATTAAGCGCTGCATTCTCAGACCCAAAGAGTGATAGATACAAACCCGATGCCAAGCGCCTTAAGGCGGCACTTGATGACCGCAACTATTACAAAGAGGTCAACGTATTCTGGGTTCCAGAATCCTCGCGCTGGGAAGTTATCCAGCAAAACGCCAAGCAGGCAGATATTGCATCCCAAATTGATAATGCACTCTATGAAATTGAGAAAGAAAACCCAAAGCTAGAGGGAATCGTTGAACGTCGTTACGCAGATGCCAAACTCCCAGCTTCTGACCTTGGCGCAGTTGTAGACCTTATTGGTTCCATCAGTTTTGGTAACGGCCGCCATGAAGCATCCGATGTTCTTGGCCAGGTCTATGAATACTTCCTCGGCATGTTCGCATCTGCTGAAGGAAAACTTGGCGGTCAGTTCTATACAACCCCATCAATTGTTAAAACCCTCGTTGAAATTTTGCAACCAACATCAGGGCGCATCTATGACCCATGTTGCGGTTCAGGTGGAATGTTTGTGCAGAGCGAAAGATTCTTAGAAGCTCACGGTGGAAAACTTGGTGACATTGCAATCTATGGCCAGGAATCTAATCCAACTACTCGTCGCCTCTGTGCAATGAACCTTGCTATCCGTGGAATTGATTTTGACCTTGGAAAATCTCATGGAGATACTTTCACCGAAGACCAGCACCCAGATAAGCGCTTTGACTTTATTCTTATGAACCCACCTTTTGGTAGCAATGCCAGCTATCCCAAAGAACAACTACTTAACGATGTTCGATGGAAGAAATACGGCGTTCCGCGTGAGCGCCCTGCAAACTATGCATGGATGAGCCACGCAGTTCACCACTTAGCACCTAAGGGCCGTGCAGGAATTGTTATGCCTCGTGGAACTCTTACCTCATCACAAGGCGGAGATGACGCTATCCGCAAGGCATTTCTTGATGATGACGTCATCGAATGCATCATTGACCTCCCTGGTCAACTCTTCTTTAATACTCAGATTCCCTGCACTCTCTGGTTCTTCAATAAAGATAAATCCAAGTGGAAGAAGAAGCGCAATAACCAAGTGCTTTTTATCGATGCTCGTAAATTAGGCACAGCAATTTCTAGAACGCAGATTGATTTTAGTGATGCTGAGATTGCTCGCATGGCAGACACCTTCAACAGCTGGTGCGATGGGAAGTATGAGGATGTAGATGGTTTCTGTAAATCTGTTACTCGTGAAGAAATTGCAAAGAATGGCGACTCACTATCACCTGGTCGATATATCGGTACAGAGGAAGTCGAGTCCGAAAATGACGAAGACTTCGGTACCCGTATGCAGGCTTTGACCGCTCAATTGTCAGAACAACTTCAGGAATCTCATCGTCTCGAAGCGCTAATCTCCAAGCAACTAAAGGGTCTCGGTTATGACCTTTGAAAAAGTAGACCTAGGAAATGTCTGCACGTTCTTCAATAATTCAAGAAAACCAGTCACGCGTTCTAGCCGAGTTGCCGGCGAGTACAGATACTTTGGTGCGGCAGGAATTCAAGACTACGTTTCTGAGTATCTTTTTGATGGAGACTTCATACTTGTGGGTGAAGATGGAACCGTTATTACTGATGACGACCGACCAGTGGTTCAACAGGTTAGTGGAAAATTCTGGGTGAACAATCATGCTCATGTAATTCAACCAAATGAAATGCAAGATTACGACTATCTGTACTTTGCAATTTCTTCGGCAAAAGTACGTGATTTAGTCACAGGTGCAGTTCAGCCAAAGTTAAGCATGACTAATTTGAAACAACTTCAGATTCCCTGGGCTACGGATTCAGTAGTCCGCTTAAAGATTGGCTCGATTCTCAGAAATTTAGATGCGAAGATTTCAGCGAATGAAGCTCTTTCCAAAACTCTAAAAGACATCGCACAAACAATCTTTAAATCTTGGTTTATAGATTTCGACCCTGTAAAGGCAAAGTTGGCGGGGGAGAAGCCAGCGGGCATGGATGCTGCGACTGCGGCGCTATTCCCCGAATCTATGGAGGAATCAGAACTCGGCATGGTTCCAAAGGGTTGGATGGTTTCTAATTTGGAGTCAATTTCCTCAGTGAAATATGGTGCTCCATTTGCTTCGAAACTGTTTAATACCTTGAAAGTAGGACAACCACTCATCCGAATCAGAGATTTGAAAAAGCAGTCCATTTCTACATGGTCACCAGAAAATCATCCCAAAGGATTTCTGGTTTCTGGCGGTGAGCTACTTGTAGGAATGGACGGCGAGTTCAATCCTACAATTTGGTTTGGTGAGAGCGCACTCGTAAATCAACGTATCTGCAAGATTGAACCCAAAGATTTTGTGAGTAATTTCTTTCTATATTTCACGCTTGTTCCAATTATGAGAAAAATCGAACATGGTTCAACTGGAAGCACCGTAATCCATTTAGGCAAGACTGATATCGATGCAATTAAGATTGCTATCCCTTCGAGAGAGCTACTATCCGCATTCAAATCTTTGGTGGAACCCTTACTTAAGCAAATGGTTTCACTGAATGTACAGGTGCGAGTATTGCAAGAGGCGCGAGATGCTCTTCTCCCGCGATTAATATCTGGTGAACTTCAGATTGCTGAAGATATGTTGGCTTCGTGATGGTTGCCTACAACGAAGATGCATATGAGCTCCAATGTCTAGACTGGCTAAAGGGTATTGGATGGAATTTAGCTAAGGGCCCTGAAATTGCTCATGACGGAATGATGCCTGAGCGCTCCTCACACAAAGATATTTTGCTAGCTGGCCGTGTCGAAGATGCAATTTCACGTATTAATCCTGGAACACCCAAGGATGTAATTAGAAAAGTGCGCCAGATGCTGGAGTCTCCAGGTGAGACTGATTTATTGAAGGCAAACCAACAGATTCATCAATGGATGACCGAGGGAATTTCGGTCAAGGTTCGTGATGAATCTGGAGAAGAAACAACGAAACTACTTTGGTTAATCGATTTTGAGAATATCGAAAATAACGACTGGTTGGCGGTTAATCAATACTCGGTACAGGTAGATGCTGATGCTGGAACCCGCAGACCTGACATCGTGCTATTCCTTAATGGAATTCCAATAAGCGTGCTGGAACTCAAGAATCCATCTGATTTAGATACTGATATCTGGCAGGCATTTGAACAGTTGCAGACATATAAGGCACAGATTTCAAGGCTCTTCTATTACAACTCTGTCTTAATGATTGCAGATGGCGCTGATGCTCGAATGGGAAGTTTGACTGCTGACCAAGAGCGCTTCCTGAAGTGGCGCTCGGTAGATGGTGAAGAACGCGACCCTTACGGAACTTTTGGTCACACTCAAACACTTATAGAAGGTCTTTACAGCAAGCGACATGTTTTAGACATGATTCAGCACTTCACGGTATTTATTCCTGGTCAAAAGACAATCAAGATGCTTCCCGCTTACCACCAGTTCTTCGCGGTACAGAAGGCTTATGCACGAGCACTAACTGCGAGCGCAGATAATGGTGATGGTCGCGGTGGTCTTATGTGGCATACACAGGGAGCTGGAAAGAGCTTTGAAATGGCTTGCCTTGCAGGGATGCTTGCGACAAGTAAAGCGTTGAAGAATCCAACTATTGTCGTTGTGACCGACCGTAAGAATCTTGACCATCAACTCTTTGACACTTTCGTTGCCGCTAAAGCGCTCATGCGCCAGACTCCAGAGCAGGCAGATTCGCGTGAAGAGATACGCGAAATGATTAGTACGCGCCCAGTTGGTGGTGTCATCTTTACGACAATCCAGAAGTTTGCACCTGAGGAGAATGAAACTAAATTTCCAGCATTAACAGAACGCCGAAATGTCTTTGTATTCACCGATGAAGCCCATCGGTCACAGTATGGATTTAGTGCTCGCATCGATAAGGACAATAAATTTAAAGTGGGTTATGCCCAGCATCTACGTGATGCGATGCCAAATGCCACATTTGTAGCGTTTACTGGAACTCCCGTTGCTGAGGCAGATAGAGATACGCGACTTGTCTTCGGTGATGAAATCGATGTCTATGACATGGCCCAGGCAAATGAGGATGGAGCGACGGTTCCTATTTATTATGAGAGTCGCTTGGTTGCACTTGAGCTTCCAGATGATGCCAAGAAAGAGCTCGACGAATTGGCAGAAGACCTTGTTGAAAATGAAGAAGAAAGTATGCAGGCCAACCTTAAGAAGCGGTGGGCAGAGCTTGAGCAGATAGTTGGCGCAGAGCCGCGTTTAGAAAAGATTGCTCAGGACATCGTTAGCCACTACGAGAATCGTTGCAAGTCACCAGAGCTTGCAGATGGCAAAGCGATGGTCGTCGGGATGAGCCGCAATATATGCGTTGATTTATATAACCAGATAATCAAGATTCGCCCGCAGTGGCATAACGATGACCACCGAAAAGGTGCAATCAAGATTGTCTTTCATTCATCGGCATCAGATAACGAAAAGCTTCGCCCACATGCATACACAGAGCCTCAGAAGCGAGACCTAGAAGGTCGATTTAAAGATTCAGATGATGAGCTAAAAATTGTAATTGTTAGAGATATGTGGCTAACGGGTTATGACTCACCACCATGTCACACGATGTATGTAGATAAACCCATGAAGGGGCACAACTTGATGCAGGCGATTGCCCGTGTAAATCGCGTGTTCCACGACAAGCCTGGTGGGTTGGTTGTTGATTACATTGGCATTGCTACAGAACTTAAAGATGCACTTGCCACTTATACGAAGGGCAAAAAAGAAGCCCCACCTGTTGAATTTATTGAAGAAGCGCTTGGCGTTTTCTTTGAAAAGCTCACCATCGTTCGTGACCTTTTACACGGATGCTCAATAGAAGGATTCCACGAAAAGCCTCATGCGGTGATTCCAAAGATTGCAGACTTCATCATTGGACTTGAAGATGGCAAGAAGCGCTTTGCGGATGCATCAGCTGCACTGTCCAAAGCTTACGCATTAGTGAATAGCCAATCATCAGCAATCGTTGTACGTGAAGAAGTTGCTCTCTATCAAGCTATTCGTGTGATGCTGACAAAAGGTGAGTACACAGGAAAGAAGCAGATTGATGCAGAGCGTGAAGCTTTGATACGTCAGGCACTTTCTCGTGGAATAGTTCCTGAGGGAATCATCGATGTATTTAGTGTCGCAGGGCTGAATCGTCCAAACATTGGATTGTTGGACGAAGAGTTCCTTCGTGAAATTCGCGCCATGAAGGAGCGCAACCTTGCGGTTGAAGCGCTAAGTCGATTGCTCAAAGGTGAGATTAAGGCACGCTTTAAGACAAACATTGTCAAGAACTCCATGTACTCAGAACTTCTGGAGGCAGCTCTATCTAAGTATCGCAATAGAAGCATTGAGACTGCGCAGTTAATTGAGGAACTCATCGAGCTTGCTAAGAAACTTAATGACCAGATAAAGGCAGGAAATGCAGATGGTCTTACAGACTATGAAGTTGCTTTCTACGACGCATTAGAAGTTAACGCTGCAGCAGTACGAGAGATGCAACATGAAACCCTAGTTCGCTTGGCTCAGGAACTTACTAAGAAGGTCCGAGATAACATCAAAGTTGATTGGTCGGTCCGAGAATCTACCCAAGCAGCCCTTCGCGTGATGGTGCGAGACCTGCTCGATAAGTATGGGTATCCACCTGACTTCTCGAACCAAGCAATCGAAACCGTTATCAAGCAAGCCGAATCTCTTACTGAAGAATGGCTGTCAGGGCGCGTGTGAAAATTGTGATCAAGTACCTTCTTGATGGAAATTGCTTTGATTATTTGGCGAAGAATCCACATGATTTAAAGGTCATTTTGAATGCCAAGGCTTACTCACTGATTGACCTTATAGGTACTCACATTGAGGCTGATGAGTTGATGCGTACCCAGAAGAGCAAGCCGGAATATGCGATTGAGTTAGCAAAAATCAGGGATTCGCTGACAATCCGAAAAGTGCAAGCTTCAGGGTTTGTGCATGATCTTAGTAAGTTGAAAGAGGCCACATTATTTGGATGGGATGAGATAGATGAGTTCGTGCAAATGACTAATGACAATCCTAAACATGCGGAAGACGTGCTTCTTGTACGAACAGCGAGAAGGGAAAATGCCGTTCTCGTTACAGAGGAAAAATCTCGGTTACCAAAAATTGCTCGAGAAATGAAAGTAAAGGTAATAAATACCCCAGAACTCACTGAAATTTGCAGGAAATTAGCTATCTAACTTAGATTTAACGTTTCTGTAAGTTGTGGTTCTTTAATTCCACCAAACTCGCCTCAGGCCTGGTTCCAACCCGAAACGGTGCATAAGGACTCGTCCCAATCCCAGCGGAAACATGAAGCCAAGGTTTTCCATCCTCAACCGACAACCCACGCGAACGCCATGTGGGTAGGTCGCAATTCGTGGTCAATGCCCGTGAACCACCCAACCACGAAGGCAAGGGAAGTCGCACCTGACCACCATGGGTATGGCCAGCGAAGATCAAGTCCACTCCATCGGCAGCCATCGCATCAAGTACGTGCATATAAGGAGCATGGGTAACTCCAATCGAAAGTTCAGCATTCGCATCCTTTGCGCCAGCAACTAACGAATAATCATCACGATTGAGATGCGCATCATCGGTACCTCGGAGTTCAACCGTATGCCCCTTGAGTGTAATGAGTACTTTGCTTTGATTGAGATTAATCCAACCGCGAGAAGTTAGTCCATCGCGCAATTCATTCCAGGGGAGTTCATCACCTAACTTGCGTACGCCCTTATCGGGAAATAAATACGAAAACGGATTCTTTAACTTAGGCGTGTAGTAATCATTAGAACCAAAGACGAATGCACCGGGGCGCGCAAGGAGTCCATCGAGCGCATCGAGAACATGCGGAACAGCATCACGATGTGCGAGGAAGTCGCCAGTGACGATAGTGAAATCAACCTCGTAGGTAGCAAGTTCGTGAAGGTCTTCGAGTTTGCCCTTTTGTTTCGGGGTCACATGTAGATCGGAGAGATGGAGAATTGATATCGGCTCACCCGAGGCAAGAAGCGGGAGTTCGACCTCGTGGAGCGTGATCATGTCTCAATGGTAGGGAAAATATGCGAGAATCGCCCCATGGGCTTGAAAGAGACGCTACAACACG
>SXGQ01807666.1_pt1 | contig 15495 bp, 12 predicted proteins | sample 3178371 | NCBI WGS metagenome assembly SXGQ01 (sample SAMN11356859, study PRJNA531348) | freshwater metagenome | isolation source: freshwater sample F1-20 | place: China: Fuxian Lake, Yuxi | collected 2017-12-25
CCGACGGAGCCGGCTTCGGTGAGGGTGGTTGCATCGACGATGCAGAAGGGGACATCGAGGACGCGGGCGAGGGTGCGGGCGAGGAGTGTTTTGCCGGAGCCGGTCGGTCCTAACAGGAGGATGTTGGACTTTTCGATTTCGACTTCCTTGAACTCTTCGGAGATCTTGGTTTGGTCCTGGCGGAGGCGTTGGTAGTGGTTGTAGACGGCGACGGAGAGGACTTTTTTGGCGTGTTCCTGGCCGATGACGAACTCATTGAGCTTGTCACGGATGGCGGCGGGTGAGGGGACCTTGAAGCCGGGTTTTTCGGAAGGGGTGCGGCCTTTGGGGGCGGCGGTTCCGAGTTCTTTTTCGAGGATGTTGGTGCATACCTCGATGCATTCGTTGCAGATGTAGACACCGGGGCCGGCGATGAGCTTCTTTACCTCGGAGTGGCTCTTTCCGCAGAAGGAGCACATGGTCAGATTGGAAGCGCGGGCCATGGGTGGAAATAAAGGCTGAGATGCTGGAATGCTGAAAAGCTGAAGCGAACTGGTTACTCGGCGAGTTTTTCCTGAACGGCGTCGGGGAGTTGTTTGCGGGATTCGAGGACTTTGTCGACGAGGCCGTAGGCGACGGATTCCTCGGCGGTCATGTAGTTATCGCGATCGGAGTCGTGTTCGACTTGTTCGACGGTTTTGCCGGTGTGTTTGGCGAGGATTCCGTTGAGGCGTTTTTTGAGGTTGAACATGAATCCGATGGTGCGTTCGACATCGGAAGCGGTTCCGGATGCGCCGCCTGAGACCTGGTGGATCATGACGTGGGAGTTGGGGAGGCAGAAGCGTTTGCCTTTGGTGCCAGCGGTGAGGAGGACGGAGCCCATGGACGCGGCGATGCCGATGCAGTAGGTGTTCACGTCGCAGGTGAGGAACTGCAGGGTGTCGTACATGGCGAGGCCGGCGGTGACGGATCCGCCGGGGGAGTTGATGTAGATGTGGATGTCCTTTTTGGGGTCCTGCATCTGGAGGAACAGCAACTGGGCGATGACGGAGTTTGCGACGTAGTCATCGATGGGTGTTCCGATGAAGATAATGCGGTCCTTGAGGAGGCGGGAGTAGATGTCGAAGGAGCGTTCGCCACGGCCATCGGATTCGATGACGATGGGGACGTAGTAGCTGTTACGCGGGGATGGGGAGCTCATGGAACTGAGGGAAGGGGAGCGGAATTCGGGATGGAAGGGAGTCATGATCAGGCTTCCTCGAGGGGAGCATCGTTTGATTCCTCAACGGTGGCGTGCTCGACCAGGAAGTCAATGGCCTTGCCGATGAGCATGGAGCTGCGGACGCCCTGGAGGCGGCCTTGGCGCTGCATGTCCTTGATGAATTTTTTCGGGGCGACTTTGCGAGATGCGGCGATGCGGGCGAGGTGGTTGACGAGTTCGGCGTCGGTGACCTTGATGTTTTCGGCGCGGGCGATTTCTTGGAGGATGAAGTTGGTGCGGAGGTTTGAGACGGCCTGGTTGCCGGCGGAGGCGAAGATTTCCTCTTGTTGGGATTGGATTTCCTCTTCGGTCATTCCGGATTTCATGCCGCGGTTGACCATGGCGTCGGCCTGGTTCTGGGTTTCCTGGGTGACGAGGTCTTCGGGGAGTTCGAAATCGACGAGAGCGTTGAAGTGGGCGACGATTTGGTTGACCTTCATGTCGTCGATTTTGCGGCGGCGTTCGCCTTCCATGTTTTCGCGGATGATGGTGGTGACTTCATCGAGGGTTTTGCCGGGGGCGAGGCGGGCGATGAGTTCGTCGTTGAGTTCCGGGAGGACGGATTGTTTGAGTTCCTTGACGGAGACTTGGAAGACCATCTCTTTGGAGGCGAGGTCGGCGACGGGGACGTCCTCGGGGAGGGTGAGGGTGATTTCCTTGGAGTCGCCGGGTTTGAGGCCTTCGAGTTGGGCGGAGAAGCCGGGGAGGAAGGATTTTTCGTCGAGTTTGATCCAGAAGCCTTCGCGGCCGGAGAGGTATCCGGCGGATTTGCCGAGGAATTCATCGGTGGGTTTGCCATCGACGGTGGATGAGTAGTCGATGACGGCGAAGTCGCCCATGGCGGTGGGGCGGTCGGTGATGTCGTTGTATTCGGCGAAGCGTTCGCGGAGGTTTTCGAGTTGTGCGGTGACTTCCTCTTCGGGGACGGCGACGGGTGGGACGGTGACCTTGATGCCTTTGTAATCGGGGAGTTGGACTTCCGGGGCGAGGGTGAGGCGGGATTCGAAGGAGATGGCGCCGTTGGGGTGGTCGGTGACGTTTTGCGGGATTCCGAAGTCGAGAACGCTGAGGGTTTCCTGTTTGAGTGCGGCATCGAAGGCTTCGGAGAAGAGGGCTTCGCGGAGCTCTTCGGAGATTTCCTTTTCGAAGCGTTTTTCGATGACGGCGCGAGGAGCTTTGCCGGGGCGGAAGCCTGGGACGCGGGCGCTGCCGGTGTATTTGCGGACGATCTGGTCGCGTTGACCGGTGACCTTTTCGGCTGGGATTTCCACGCGCAGGGTGGCGACGCATTTTGGCTGCTTCTCGACGACGATGTTCATGATGGATGGGCCCGGTTTGTCCCGCCGGGGCGGGGAGGCTAGGTGATGGGGGTGGGACTTGTCAAACGGGGGTGTGAAAAATGCGTTGGGTGGGATGGTTCGGGGATGTGAAGGAGTTTCGGGCATTTTGCTTGAGGGTGCGGGGTGGGATCGGGGAGGGTGGTGGGATGAATGCCGGGAAATGGTTGTTGGTTGTGTGGGTGGGGAGTTTGGCCGGGGTGGGGGCGGAGTTGCGGCAGGGGGCGTTCCATACGCCGGAGGAGGCGCGGTTGGAGATGGCGGAGCGGGAGAAGGGGTATGGGACGGTGGAGGAGTGGAAGCGGGCGGCCGGGGAGATCCGGGCGGGGATTTTGGAGGGGGCGGCGCTTTCGCCGCTGCCGGAGAGGATTCCGTTAGATGCGGTGCGGCGGAAGGTGAGGAAGATGGACGGGTATTCGGTGGAGAATGTGGCGTTCGAGTCGGTGGCGGGATTTTTCGTGACGGGGAATTTGTATTTGCCGGAGGGGGGTGGGGATTTTCCGGTGGTATTGTGTCCGCACGGGCATTGGGGAGGGGAGGATTTGAACGAGCATGGGCGGATGCGGGAGGATATGCAGCGGCGATGCGCGGCGTTGGCGTTGATGGGGTGCGGGGTGTTTGCGTGGGATGCGGTGGGGTTTGGTGAGTCGATGAAATTGGGGTGGCGGCATGACTATGATGTGGAGGTGTTGAAGTTGCAGTTGTGGAACGGGATTCGGGCGTTGGATTTCGTGTTGTCGCTGCCGGGTGCGGATGGCGGGCGGGTGGGGGTGACGGGGGCATCGGGTGGGGGGACGCTGACGATGCAGCTGGCGGCGGTGGATGAGAGGGTTGATCTAACAGCTCCATGTGTGATGGTATCGAGTTGGTTTTATGGAGGGTGTGCGTGTGAGAGCGGGATGCCGGTGCATGTGCGGCCGGGGCGGGTGGCGAATGCGGCGGAGATGGCGGCGGTGTTCGCGCCGAAGCCGCAGCTGGTGATTTCGTGTGGGGCGGATTGGACGAAGACGGTGCCGGAGATCGAGTTTCCGTTTTTGCAGCGGAGGTATGATCTGTTAGGTGCGAAGGGGATGGTGGAGAACGCGCATTTTCCGGAGGGTAAGCATGACTATGGTGAGGAGAAGCGGGCGGCGCTGTATCCGTTTGTGGCACGGCATTTCAAGCTGGATGCGGGAGAGGCGGATGAGGAGCGGGTGACGGTGTTGAAGGCGGAGGAGTTATTGGTTTTTGATGAAGGGTATCCGCTGCCTGAGAGAGCGATGAAGGCGAATGCGGTGCCGGTTTTCCGGTGACGACGTGGGTGATTGCAGGGGTTTTGGAAAAGGAGAATTCTAACCACGGATGAACAGGCATGACCATGGATGAAGAGGATGGGATGAATTTGCGTGGCTGGGGGTGGCGCTTTCAATGGCTCTCGAACCCTTGCTTTCTCGTTGATGGAGGGAGCCTGAGGGAGTGAGGGTTTTGGTGGGTTGTGTTGGCGGGTGATTGGTGCAAGATGGGTGGATGAAGGCGCTGGTGTGTTGTTTGGTTTGGGTTGGGGTGGTGGGGTTTGGTCTTGGGCAGGAGGTGGGGGATCCGCGGGTTGAGCGGAATCTATTGGCTTTGAAGGCGATTTCCGAGCCGATCGGGGAGTTGCAGGGTGAGTTGGCGAGGTTGTCGGATGAGCTGGAGGTGGCGGAGACGGAGCAGGGGAAGCTGGATGTGCAGGCGAAGATCAAGGCGGAGCGGGAGAGATTGGAGCAGTTGCGAGAGAATTTCCGCGAGATTGTTGGGGGATCCGAGGCGGCGGGGTATGCCGTGGATGAGGTACAGGGGAATGAGAATTTGCAGGAGCAGATCGGTGAGTTGTTGCAGCCGGTGATCGGAGAGTTGCGGGAGGCGAGTTCGAAGCCGAGGGAGATGGATGCGTTGAGGCGATCGCTGGATGAGTGGACGGAGCGGAAGGCGAAGGCGGATGTGGTGATCGCGAGGATTGAGTTTTTGCTAGAGAAGGCGACCGACGGGGTGGTGCGCGCGGAGTTGGAATCCGCGAGGAAGTTGTGGGGTGGGAGGCAGGCGGAGGCCGGGGGGCAGATCGAGGTGTTGTCGGTGCAGATCGAGGAGCGGGAGCAGAATGCGAAGTCGATTTGGGAGACGTTCTCGAGGTTGTTCAGCGATTTTTTCCGGAGCCGGGGTTTGAATCTGTTGGTGGCGCTGATGGCGGCGGTGGTGGGGTTCATGGTGACGCGGCGGCTTTACCGGTGGGTGTGCCGTTTCAGTCCGATGCATCGGAAGGCGAAGAGCGGGTTGATTAGCCGGTTGTCGGATGTGCTGGCGATGACGTTGTCGGTTGTCATCGCGGTGGTGGCGGTTCTGTTGGTTTTCTATGTGCGGAATGACTGGCTGTTGCTGACGTTGGCGGTGATCCTGCTGATCGGGGCCTTGTGGGGGGCGAGGAACGCGTTGCCGCCGTATTTCAACCAGGTGAGGCTTTTGCTGAATCTGGGGACGGTGAGAGAGGGGGAGCGGGTGGTTTATCTTGGTGTGCCGTGGAAGGTGACGTCGCTGGGTTTTCTAACACGGTTCACGAATCCGAGCTTACAGGGTGGTGAGCTGAAGGTGCCGATCGACCGTGTGATGGGGATGATTTCGCGGGAAGCGGATGTGAAGGAACCGTGGTTTCCGACGGAGCAGGATGATTGGGTGGTGTTGTCCGACGGGAAGGTGGGGAAGGTGGTGAGCCAGTCGCCGGAGCAGGTGGTGTTGGTGTTCTTGGGAGGGAGTCTGAAGACATATCCGGTGGGGGAGTTTCTTGAGGCTTTGCCGGAGAATCTATCGAAGGGGTTCCGGGTTTCGGTGATGTTCGGGATCGATTACCGGCATCAGGCGATTGCGACGGGTGAGGCTCCTGGGATTTTCCAGCAGGCGCTGGAGGTTGGTCTCTATCAGGAGCTGGGAAGGGAGCAGGTGCGATCGATCCAGGTTGAGTTCGCGGGTGCGAGGGCTTCGTCGCTGGAGTTCGAGGTTCTAGCAGATTTTGACGGTTCGGCGGCGTCGAGGTATGGGGCGATTCACCGGCGGATCCAGCGGATCTGTGTTGAGGTTTGCGGGGAGCGGGGCTGGACGATTCCGTTCACGCAGGTTGTGGTGCATCAGTCGGGAGCGGAGCGGTAAGTGTTCGATGAGAGGTGGATCAATCGCCGAGGAAGACGAATTCTTCGGCGACGCGGTTGAGGGATCTGCGAGCGGTGGGCATGGCGTCGGCGAGTGAGCCGAGGAGGTGGCGTGGGGCGTCGTTGGGAGCGTTGGGGCTTTGTGCGGCGCTGCGGAAGGCTTGGCGTGCGAAAGATTCGTAGAATTCGAGCTCGGGTGCGCCGTGGCGTTCGTGGCGGCGCTTGAGGAATGCGGGATAGAGGCCGGAGAGGACGAGGAACTGGTTTCCGGCGGCGATCTGGAGGTGGAAGCGCATGGCCCCTTTGGCGGAGAAGATGATGGCGAGGAAGTCCGCGGCGTGGGTGAAGCCGCTGGCGACGTCCTGAAGGAGATCGCCGGAGGCGGTGGCGATGCGTTTGGCGAGGACGCCAGCGACGTAGTCGGCGACATCGGCATCGGTTAGATCGGCATCGAGGAATGCGTGGCGGACGAGGATGTAGAAGTAGAAGGTGGGTGAGACGCGGAGAGCGGATGGGGAATCGAGGAGGGCGCGGAGGACTTCCTTGAGGTCGAGGATTTCCCGGAGGGCATCGGGGTCGTCCCAGAGTTTTGTTAGATGCTTCCGTTTGTCTCCGGGTGCGAGGACCGCGGCGAGGAAGTCGAAATCCGCGGAGGTGAAGCGGTCCCTGCTTGAAGCGATCCAATGCGCCACCATGGGACCATGATTTAGCAAGGATCGGGCCGGATTGGCCGGAAAATTCATTAACTTATCTGAAAGTGATGGCGTTTGATGCTTGAAAACACGGGAAAAGGTGTGTGGGAACGATCAGCAGTTTCTTCTTGCATCGTGGTGAGCGGGCGAATACGGGGAGCCGCCCCGAAGGGGATCATGACGATGAACAAGACCCGGAAATTCAAGTCCGTGGCCCTGGCAATCGCCGGAGTCATTCTGATGCCAAGCTGTGCGACGCAGAGTCAGGCGAACGCAAGGCCCGCCGAATCCTCACCGGAATCGTGGGAGATCAAATCCGTTCAGCACGGGAAGGCATCCTGGTATTCGATCAAGACAAACCGCGGCACCAAGACGGCGAGTGGGCAGCGTTTGTGCAACCGTGGCGCGACCGCGGCGCACAAGACGTTGCCGATGGGGACGAAGGTGCGTGTGATCAATCTTGCGAACGGGAAGTCCGAAGTGGTGACGATCAATGACCGCGGGCCGTATATTCATGGTCGGGTGATTGATGTGACGATCGGGGTGGCGGAGCGGTTGGGATTTGTTTCACGGGGAGTGATTCCGGTGAAGGTGGAGGTTTTGGCGAAGCCGGAGCCGCAACCGGAGTGAGGTGGGGTCAGGGTGCGCCGATCGACCGGATTTTTTCGAGGAGGCGTTCGGCATCGAGGATGGCGAGGTAGGGGAGCGGGTCGATGTTTTGTTCGATGACGAAGGTGGTGAGTTGGTCGCGGACGGCGTTCCGGAGTTCCTCGGGATTCCAGGGTTTGGCGAGGTAGTGGTTGAGGCCGCCGTGGTTGATGGCGCGGATGGTGTCCTGTTGTCCGGCTTGGCCTGTTAGGAGGATTTTTCTGGAGTGGCGCCATTCGTCGTCGGCGTTGATATTTGTTAGAAAATCGACACCTGATTCGCCGGGGAGGCGGTGGTCGCAGAGGATGAGTCCGAGGGAGTCGCCATCTTTGGCGAGATCGCCGAGGAGCGCGGCGGCATCAGCGGCGTCGCCAGCGGCTTCGATGCGGAAGTGGGATTCGAAGGGGCGGAGGTCGCGGAGGATGGCGTCGCGGACTTCGGATTCGTCTTCGAGGCAGAGGATGGTGATCATGGGTTGGGAGGGGATAGGGGTTGGGATGGGATTTCGACGCGGAAGCGGGTGTGGCCGGGTGATGATTGGAAGGAGAGGAGGCCGGAGTGGTTGGTGACGATCATGCGGCTGATGGGGAGGCCGAGTCCGAGGCCGAATTCGACGCGGTTGTTGCGGGTGGTGAAGCGGTGTTCGAAGAGGCGGTCCTGGATTTTCTCGGGGATGCCGGGGCCGTTGTCGATGATGTCGGCTTCGATCCAGGCATCGGGGCGGAGGCGGGTGGTGATTTCGATGGTTCCGGTGCCGTTGAGTGCCTGGGCGGCGTTGACGAGGAGGTTGATCCAGACCTGTTGGAGTTGGGATGGCCGGGCGGTGATGGTGGGGAGCGGGGCGTAGTGTTTGATGACCTCGATTCCCGTTAGTTTGTTAGATAGGATGACGAGGGCGTCCTCGATGGTTTGATTGAGGTCGACGCCATCGGTGCTTTCGGTGGAGTCGCGGGCGTGGAGTTTGAGGGAGCGGACGAGGTCGGCGATGCGGTGGGAGCAGTTTTCGAGGGTTCGAAGGGATGCGCCGAGTTGGCCGCCGTGTTCGATTTGGCGGAGTTGTTCGTCTTTTCCGAGGGTCGGGTGGATGGAGAGGAGGGATTGGAGGTCGGCGGGACTGCGGATGCCGGCGGCGAAGAGGCGTGATGCGAGGTTTCGATCGCCGTCGAGGAGGGTTGTCAGATTGGATTTGGCTTCGCGTTCCTCGCGGGTTCCGAGGGGTGATCGATTGAGGGCGACGGGGAGTGTGGCGGCGGCGACGTCGAGGTTGGGGCTGCCGGAGAGGATTTTTGTTAGATCCTGATGGATGAACTCGGTGGCGCGTTGGATGGCGGCGACGGGGTTGTTGAGTTCGTGGGCCATGCCGGCGGCGAGGTTTCCGAGGGTTGCCATTTTCTCCGACTGGATGAGTTGGTCCTGTGCCTGTTTGAGGCTTTCGAGTGCGGCTTCGAGGTCATCGCGTTGGCGGGAGAGGCGTTGGTTGAGGGTGCGGACCTTGACGAGGAGTTGGGCGGAGCGGCGGTTTCTGCGGGCCATGGAGCGGACCATGACGGACATGAGGGTGGTGCTGAAATCGACGGATTCCGCCATGCCTTGGAGGATCTGGCTGTTGGTGATGAAGAGAGCCTTGACGGGGGTGCGGGCGCGGCAGCTGAAGAAGGTGGGATGTTTTTCTGATAGAGCCATGAGGCCGATCATGCGGCCGGCGGATTCCGAGTGGAAGATGACGTCTGCGTTGTCGATGGTGCGGAAGAGTTCGACCTGTCCTTCGAGGACGAGCCAGATGCCGTCGGGGTTTCCGCCTTCGCGGACGAGGAGGTCGGGTGGTTGGTAAGATTGGATGGAGGATGTGCCGAAGAGGGAGAGGCTGATTTCGATGAGGCGCGGTTCGAGGGCGTCGTCCATGAGATCGGCGTGAGGAGGATCGGGAAGGTTCATGGTGACGGTTGCAGGGATGGTCAATGGATGCCGCTCCAGCGCATGAAGGTGGAGAGGAGCAGGATGAGGAGGATGGCGCCGGCGCCGGCGACGGCGAGGCCTGCGATGGCCATGTCGCGGGTTTTAACGGCGCCGGTGGCGTAGGCGATGGCGTTGGGAGGGGTGCTGATGGGGAGGCACATGGCGAGGGATGAGCCGAGAGCGACGGAGGCGATGGCGGCGACGGGGCTGGAGCCTGCGTTGATGGCGACGGCGACGGCGATGGGGGCGAGGAGGTTGGCGGCGGCGCTGTTAGAGATGAATGTGCTGAGGAGGAGGGCGGTGGTGGCGAGGAGTCCGCCGAGGGCGTAGCCGGGGACGCTGTTCCAGTTGATGAGGCCGACGATCCAGCGGTCGAAGCCGGTGACGGCGACGGCCTGGCCGAGGGCGATGCCGCCGGCGACGAGCCAGAGGACATCCCATTCCATGGATCTGAACTCGCGGGTGTTGACGACCTGTGTGGCGAGGAGGACGGTGATCGGAATGAGGCCGACGATGAAGGAGTTGATGCCGTGGAGGGTTTCGGTCATCCAGAGGAGGATGGTGGCGGATGCTGTTAGATAATAGATCCAAGCGGGGGTGGATTGGTTCCATTTGGGTTTGATGGAGATGTCGATGTTTTTCGTTCGGGTGCGGAAGAGGGTGAGGAGTACGAGCCAGGTGGTGGCGAGGAGGATGAGGGTGATGGGGAGGGCGAACATCATCCATTGCGGGAACGAGCATTGGCCTGATTGTTTCAATGCGGCGAGGGCGATGGCGTTTGGCGGGGAGCCGACGGGTGTGGCCATGCCGCCGAGGTTTGCGGCGAATGGGATGCCGAGGGCGAGGGCGCTGCGGAAGCGGTCGGTGGGATCGAGGCGTTGGATGAGTGGGATGACGACGGCCATCATGGTGGCGCAGGTGGCGGTGTTGCTCATCCACATGGAGAGGATTCCGGTGATGAGCATGAGTCCGAGGAGGACGCGGGAAGGTTTGGTGCCGAAGGGTTTCAGCATGAGGGAGGCGAGGTTCCGATCGAGTCCGAACTTGGCTGCGCCGGCGGCGAGGAAGAATCCGCCGAGGAAGAGGATGAGGACCTTGTCGGCGAGGCAGTTCAAATAGAAGGTGAAGTCCGGGGCTTTTCCGGAGGAGAAGCCATCGGGCAGGCCCCAGAGGAGGGGTGCGGCGGCCTGGCTGAGTGTGGAGACTAGGAGGAGGATGACGAGGGCTGAGGTGGCGAAGAGGGGGATGGCTTCGGTGACCCAGAGGACGACGGCGAGGAGGAAGACGGAGAAGAGGCGGTGGCCGGCTTCCGACAGGCCGGGAAGTTCTATCAGAAATGGCAGCAGGTAGGCGAGCAGTGCGGCGAGGAGCGACCCTGATTTCGCCGGGATTTTCGTGGGGGGAGAGGAGCGGGTCACGTGGCAGTTGTGTCAGGATTTCGCGTGTGCTCAAGGGTGGAGGAAGATGCGCGTTCAGATTCGGAAGGGATGCGGAGGGAGAGTCTTTCATCGAGGGGATTGGAAAATTGGGGGAGGATTCCATGAGGCAGGTTTGGTGTGCTGGGTATGGTGGGATGCGATGACTGCGACCTCGAAGATTCAACCAGCGTATCGTGAGATGATTTCCCTGCGGCGGCATTTGGCTGCGTTGGCGGGATTGCCTGAGACGGAGGCACCGGTGTTGAGTGTGTTTCTGGATTTGAGGAGGCCGATGGATTCGTTGCGTTCGTCGTTCCAGATGTGGGCGAGTGGGGTGCGTGGTGCGGTAACGAAGGGTGCGCGTGGAGCGTTTGATGCGGCGAGGGCGGAGATGGGTGTGGTGTTTTCGCAGGAGTGGCCGGAGTCGGTGCGGAGTGTGGCGGCGTATGTTAGGGTGGGGGATGCGCCATTGTTGTTGGTGATGCCGTTTCATGCGACGATGGAGACGCATTTCCAGGTGAGCGGGACGCCTGCGATTTTTCCGTTGGTGCAGTTGAAGGATCGTTTCCACCGGTTTGTGGCGGTGATATGTACGGAGGAGAGTTCACGGATTTTCGAGATCACGCTGGGGTCGATCACGGAGCAGATTCTGGCGACGAAGGCGGAGCCGCAGAGGCGGGTAGGGCGGGAGTGGACGCGGGAGCATTATCATCAGCGGAAGCGTGAGGACGACCGGAGGTTTGTGAAGGAGCAGATCGAGATCATCCAGAACCTGATGGCGAGGAGGGGGCACAATCACCTGATTCTGGCGGGGCATCCGCGGTGTGTTGCGGCGTTGCGCGGGGAACTGCCGAAGGAGTTGGAGGGGCGGGTGGCGGATACAGTTTTCCAGGCACCGAACGGGCAGGATTGTTCGTTGGTGTTAGAACAGGCGGTTGCGGCGTTCATCGAGGCGGAGGAGCATGAGTCGCGCGGGGTGGTGGAGCGGTTGCATCAGGAGATCTGCCGTGGCGGGTTGGCGGTGGTGGGGGTGGATCGGGTGCGCGAGGTGATGCGGATGGGTGCGGCATCGGAGCTGGTGATCTCGGAGAATCTGGCGATTGCGGATCGGGAAGAGTTGGTGAGGCTGGCGACGTCGCTGGATCTTGCGGTGGAGGTTTGTGAGAATGACGAGGTGTTGGATGATCATGGCGGGGTGGGATGTTTGCTGAGGTATCGGGTAGATTATCCGGGATCGCAGGTGGGGGATGGGGAGGGGTGATCACCCGATCGTGTAGCGAGTGGAGGCTTGCGGGATGGGGTGATTTGAGGGAGGTTGGCGGGGTCGCGCCGGTTGGGTGGCGATTTGTCAGTCATGAGTCTGTTCCGTCGATTGTTCCTGATCCGGTTGCCTTGTCATGTGTGCGGGATTTTTCTCGCGTGTCATGCGATGGGGGCGGAGTGGTATGTCGCGCCGGGTGGCAGTGATGAGGGGGATGGGTCGAAGGGGAGGCCGTTTGCGACGGTGCTGAAGGCGCAGGAGCGGGTGTCCGCGGGGGATACGGTGTATCTGCGGGGTGGGACGTATCGGTTAGAGGAGGGGCAGGTGGCGCAGCATCGAGGGATGTGGGCTCATGTGATTTTGTTAGATAAGAGCGGGAGTAAGGGGAGTCCGATCCGGTATGAGGCGTATGGTGATGAGCGGCCGGTGTTTGATTTTTCGGCGGTGAAGCCTGAGGGGAAGCGGGTTACTGCGGTGTTGGTGAGAGGGTCGTGGCTGCATTTGAAGGGGTTCGAGATTAGTGGGGTGCAGGTGACGATGACGGGGCACACGCAGTCGATCTGTGTGGACAACCAAGGGAGTGAGAATGTTTACGAGAATTTGGTGTTCCGGGACGGGCAGGCGATCGGTTTTTGGTTAGGGCGTGGTTCTAACAACCTGATTTTGAATTGTGACGCGCATGACAATCATGATTTCACCTCGGGGAACAAGCGAGGAGGGAATGTGGATGGTTTCGGATTTCATGCGCCGCGCGGGAGTGTGGGGAATGTGTTCCGCGGGTGCCGGGCGTGGCATAACAGTGACGACGGGTTTGATTTCATCTCGGCGGGGGAGGCGGTGACGGTGGAGGAGTGTTGGGCATTTTTGAACGGGACGAATGCGAAGGGTGAGCCGTTGGCGGATGGGAACGGATTCAAGGCCGGGGGGTATGGAGCGATTGATGGAGGGCGGTTGCCGGCGGTCATTCCGCGGCATGTGGTGCGGCGGTGTGTGGCTGTTAGGAATCGTGCGGGCGGGTTTTATGCGAATCATCATCCGGGAGGGATCGATTGGATTCACAACACGGCGATGGGGAACCGGACGGATTTCAATTTTCTGGGGCGCAATGAGGAGAATACGGCGAGTGTACCGGGTGGGGGTCATCGAATTTTGAACAATGTTGCATATCCGGGGCGTGCGGTGACGGCGAATTTCGATCGGTCGATCAATGAGAGCCGTGGGAATACGTTTGATGGGGAACTGAGGTTCGATCGGAGGGATTTCCTGAGTTTGGATCATGAGTTGCTGAAGGCGGAGCGTCGGCCTGATGGCGGGTTGCCGGAGGTTCCGTTGTTTCGTTTGTCGAGGGGCAGTCGGTTGATTGATCGTGGGGTGGATCTTGGTGAGGCGTATCGTGGGAAGGCGCCGGATCCGGGGGCGTATGAGGCGGAGGAGCGTTGAAGCTGCCGGATACCCCGAAACGGGGATGAAGCTGAGCTTGGTGATCGGTGTTTTCTTGTGGATGCTGTGCGGCAGATTCCGATGCACATGAACCGCCGAGAAGCCATCCGCCGTATTCTAGCAGCCTCCGCTGTTTTAGCGTCGGTGGATTCGTTGGTGCAGGTGGCTGAGGCGACGGGGATCGGGTTTGATCCGGATTTGTTGAAGAAGGAGATTCCGTGGCCGGCGTTGATGGATGAGGCGGAGTTGAGGGCGGCGACGGCGTTGGCGGATTTGATTTTGCCGGCGGATGTGTATGGACCTGCGGCGAGCGAGGTGGGGGTGGTGGATTTCCTGAACGAGTGGATCAGCGCGCCGTATGAGGCATCGGTGAAGGATCGGCCGGTGATCCGGGATGGGTTGAAGTGGTTGGATGGAGCGGCGAAGGAGAGGGGCGGGAAGGTATTTGCGGAGCTTGGAGTGGATGAGCAGGCGGGGTTGGTGGATGGGATTTTCGAGGCGGAGAGTGAGGCGCGGCGTGTTGGGCATGCGTTTTTCCAGTTGTTCAAGAGCCGGTGTGCGGCGGGGTATTTCACGACGCGGGAGGGGTGGAAGGCTTTGGGGTATGTGGGGAACACGCCGATGGGTGGCGACTGGCCTGAGCCGCCGGAGGAGGCGCTGAGGCATGCGGGTTTGGCGTGAGAATCTAACAAGCTAACAGACATGGCATTTCTGAACACATCGAAATCGAGGGGAGAGACGTATGACGCGGTGGTGGTGGGGAGTGGGGCGGCCGGGGGGATGGCGGCTTGGGCGTTGACGCGTGGTGGGGCGCGGGTGCTGATGTTGGAGTCCGGGAGGAATTATGATCCTGTGAAGGAGACGCCGATGTTCCAGAGTTTTGCGGATGCGCCGTTGCGTGGAGCTTCGACGCCGGAGAAGCCGGGCGGGTTTTTCCAGGCGAATCTTGGCGGGTGGGTGGTGCCGGACGAGCCGTATCTGGTGAAGAGCAAGTCGAAGGGCGAGTGGTTGGAGGCGAAGGCGGACAACCGGATGACGACGGATCAGAATTTCATGTGGTGGCGCGGGCGGATGTTGGGCGGGAGGACGAATCACTGGGGGAGGGTATCGCTGCGGATGGGTCCGTTGGATTTCAAGCCGCGGTCGACGGACGGGTTGGGTTTTGACTGGCCGATTTCGTATGAGGACGTTGCGCCGTGGTATGACAAGGTGGACCAGTTGATCGGGATTTTCGGATCGAAGGAGGGTTTGGAGAACAATCCTGACAGTGATTTTTTCCAACCGCCGCCGCCGCCGAGGGTTTATGAGAGGTTGTTGATGCGAGGGGCGAAGAAGCTGGGGATTCCGGTGATTCCGGCGCGGATGGCGATTCTAACAAGGCCGCTGAATGGGAGGCCGGCGTGTTTTTATGCGACCTCGTGCGGGCGCGGGTGTTCGATCGGGGCGAATTTCCAATCGACGACGGTATTGATTCCGCCGGCGTTGGCGACGGGGAGGCTGGATATTCTAACAGACGCGCAGGTGCGTGAGGTGACGGTGGATGGGAAGGGGCGGGCGACGGGGGTTCATTTCATCGACAAGAAGACGGGGCGTGAGGAGCATGTTTCGGCGAAGCTGGTGATTCTGGGGGCGAGTGCGTGTGAGACGGGGAGGATTTTGCTGAACAGCAGATCGAATCTTTTTCCGCAGGGGTTGGGGAATTCGACGGGGCATTTGGGGCGGTGGCTGACGGACAGCACGGGGAGCAATCTGAGCGGGCGGATTCCTTTGTTAGAGGGGATGCCGGTGCACAACGAGGATGGGGTTTCGACGATGCACACGTATGCTCCGTGGACGGTGGAGCGGCAGCGAGAGGCGGCGAAGAAGGGTGTTCCGCGCGGGTATTACATGGCGTGGAGTGGTGGGCGGCAGATGCCGGACATGGGGACGGCGGGTGCGTTGGCGGGGTTGGCTGGGGATGTGTATGGGACGAAGCTGAAGGAGGAGGCGCGGCGGTATTACGGGAGTTTCGTGGATCTGCATGCGCGGGGTGAGATGATTCCGAACGAGAAGAGTTTCATGGAGCTGGATGCGGTGAAGAAGGACCGGTGGGGGATTCCGGTGGCGCGGTTTCATTTCGAGTGGTCCGAGGCGGAGGTGAAGCAGGTGGATGACATGCAGGTGAGGTTTGCGGAGATGATCGAGGCGGCGGGAGGGGTGATCGAGAAGCGGCCTGCGGCGCATCAGCGGATGACGGCGGGCGGGTCGGTGAATCACGAGATGGGAGTGGCGCGGATGAGTGCGAAGGCTGAGGACGGGGTGACGGATGGTTATGGGAGGTTGTGGGATTGTCCGAATGTGATGGTGGC
>SXGQ01852588.1_pt1 | contig 15492 bp, 16 predicted proteins | sample 3178371 | NCBI WGS metagenome assembly SXGQ01 (sample SAMN11356859, study PRJNA531348) | freshwater metagenome | isolation source: freshwater sample F1-20 | place: China: Fuxian Lake, Yuxi | collected 2017-12-25
CGATCATGATCACGTCCGGGTCCTGCCGCAGGAAAGCACGCAAAGCCGTGGCAAAACTCAGGCCGGCTTTTTCGTGGATGCTGACCTGATTGATCCCGGTCAGATTGATTTCACAGGGGTCTTCGGCGGTGCAAATGTTGACCCCTGGGCGATTGAGCATTTGCAGACAGCTGTCAAGAGACAAGGTCTTGCCCGAGCCGGTGGGGCCAGTCACCAGGATCATGCCGTGCGAGCGCCCAATGGCCCGAAGCACCGCAGCCTTTTGCTCGTTTTCATAGCCCAGCGCATCGAGCTCAAGCTGAGCCGGCGCGGCGTCGATGAGGCGCACCACCAGCTTTTCGCCATGGACCGTCGGCAAGGTGCTGACCCGAAAATCCACCCACGGGCCGAGGGCCAGTTGATGGCGCAGCCGGCCGTCTTGCGGCAGGCGTTTTTCAGCGATGTCCAGTCGGGCCAGCACCTTGATGCGCGAGGCCAGGCGCTCACGCAGGCTCAAGGCCGGACGCAGCAATTCCTGCAGCTGTCCGTCGATGCGCACACGGATCCGATAGTGCCCCTCGTAGGGCTCGAAGTGCAAGTCCGACGCCTTGAGCTCGTGGGCCAACTGCAGCAAACGATCGAGCAAACGCACCACCGCACCGTCGTCGGCCAGCCCAGACCTCAGCAGCGCCTGCAGATCGGCCTGGGCGGCGGCCAGCAAAGGAGCGGGGGTGGACATGGTGCCGTCATGATGCGATCAAATCACAAAATGAATACCTAGGTGTTACACCAATACCTGCTCACCACGCAAATGGCTGCAGACGGATCAAAACCTGATGAATCCGTTTCACGCCATTTTTCTCCTCAGCCGCTCGGACAAAAGTGCGATGCGACACCGTCGATTGGGAGGCAGGGGGTCCCCCAGCGCCCCATGGCCGCTCATGCACCGGAGCAACAGGGCACAGCGACCGAAGAGTCAGGGCATGCGCGCGCTGATGTCGCTGGCGGCGCGCATGACGAGTTGGGCCAGTTTGGGCACATCGATCACGGCCAGACGCTGCACCGTGGTGACCACCGACAGCGCCCCGGCGATGCTGCCATCGGCATGGTGCAGGGGCGCAGCCAGGGCCGCCAAGTTGCTTTCGAGCTCACCGGATGACAGGTAATGGCCCGCTTTTCGGATGCGGCCATAGTAAGCGCGCAAACCCGGCCAATCACCGGGCAGACCCGCTGCGGCCGCATCCGCGGTGTGGGCGTCAAACAGCTTGTGCAAGGTCGCTGGCGGCAACCCGGCCAGGATCACCTTGGCGGCCGCACCCTTGAAGAGCGGCCTGGGCCGGCCCCTGCCATAGCTCAGACTGGCCGGCGCCTGACCAAGCTCGCGGTGGGTGTCGAGCAGTTGCTGGCCATGCAAGCTAGAGATCACGCTGTCAAAGCCGGTCTGCGTCACCAACTCCTTCATGAAAGGAACACTGCGCTGCAGCAGCGGGTCGGCCTGCCGGATGTAGTGATCGAGCACCACGATCCTGGGCCCCAGAGTGAACTGGGCGTCCTGACCGCGGCGCAGCAAACCCGCCTCACAGAGCGTGCGCACATAGCGATAGCTGGTGGGCACAGACACGCCCAAAGTCTGGCTGATGTCCTCGGCGCTCCAGTGCAGGCGCTGCTCGGTAAAGAGATCGAGCACGCCGAGCATGCGCGCCAGGCTGGAATCGGCTTTATCGCCCATCGCGGTCAAGGCCTCAGACGGTCTGGGCGCTGCGCTGGGGCAACAAGTTGCTCAGGCGGTCTAAATCGCCGCTGGCCTGGGCAAGGCCCATGATGTAGCGGTCAGGTCGCAGCATCACCGCACGCGAGCCGTGTTGCTGCAACCAGGCCAGCAGGACCGGCTCGGTGGCCGGCCATGTCAGCAGTTGCAGCGCCTGCCAGCGCTCACGGGTTTGCTGGCTGACGCCGGCCAAGACAGCCGGCTCGCCGATCACGGCAAAGCCAGGGCCCAGGGCTGCGTCGAGCAAACGTCCATCGGCCAGGACCGGCTGTGGGAACACCTGCGCCACCGGAGCACAGTCGCCGAGCCAGACTCCGGGGCCCAATCGGGGCGCGGGCAAATGAAAAATCTCCGGCCCGCCAGACTTGAACTTTTCGTCGCGCTGGCGCGCTGCCTGCGGGTCGGTGGTCTGGATGATGTCGCCCAGGCGGACCGCCAAATCAATAAAGGCCCGCACATGGGGCGAGCGCTCGGACTCATAGGTATCGAGCAAGCCCTCGCCTGCATGACCGCGGATCACAGCCTGCAGTTTCCAAGCCAAATTGGCCGCATCCCGAATGCCGGCACACATGCCCTGCCCCAAAAACGGTGGCGTCTGGTGCGCACTGTCGCCGGCGAGCATGAGGCGATCGCGTCGCCAGCCTTGCGCGATGACCGAGTGAAAGGTGTAGATGGCTGCGCGCTCAATGTCGGCCTGAGCCGGCGTGATCCAGCGCGAAACCAGGCTCCACAGGGTTAGCGGCTGGACCATGTGCTCGGGGTCATCACCGGGCATGAGCATGATCTCCCAGCGGCGGCGCTTGCCCGTCACGTTGCAATAGGTCATGGGGCGCCGCGGATCGCAATGCTGCACCGTGTGATCGGGCAGATCGGGCACCTCGGTCTTTAGGCGCACATCGAAGACTAACCAGGGCTGGTGCAGGCCCAGGTCGAGCATGGGGCTGCCCATCACTTTGCGCACCAGCGAACGGGCACCATCACAGCCCACCACATAACGGGCCTGTACCGAGTAGGCTTGAGCGCAGTGCGGGTGGACCTCCAAGGTCACCGCATCGCAGCCTTGCTCAATGGACCTGACCTCGTGGCCGGTGTGCCATTGCACCGACCGATGACGCTGCAAGCCCTGGCGCAAAACGCCCTCAAGATCGGGCTGATGAAAATAATGGTTGTTGGCACAGCCGTGGGGGCCGATCGATGCCGAGCCCGCCCGGATCAGCAGGGTTTGTCCGTCGGCGTTATTAAAGTGCATGCCCTTGATGCCAGGGCGGGAAATCGCTTCCACCTGGCTGCGCAAGCCAGCGGTCTCGAACACCCGCATCACCTCTCCGTCAAAGTGTATGGCGCGCGGCAGCCCATAAATTTCGGGCTCGCGCTCGAGCACCAGCACCGTCAACCCATATTGCCCAAGCAAATTGGCCAGCGTCACGCCGGTCGGTCCGCAGCCGATGACGGCCACATCGAACACGGTCATGGCCCATATCCCATCAGCTGCTCCATCTCGCGCAGCCACTGCTCGCGGCTGCGAAACCGGGGTCGGCTGCGTGCCAGGACCTCAGCAGCGGCCATCACTGCCTCATCGCTTTGGTCCAGATCGATCGGCTCGCGCAGCGGTTGTTCGCAGTACCAGGGGGTGTCCATGAACACCTCGAGCCGGTTGCCCTCGGGGTCACGAAAGTAGATCGAGACCGCGTTGCCGTGGGTGGCGCTGACCAGGTCGCTCACGTCCGGCTCAGCCGACACCAGGTCACGCACGCGCCGCAAGGTGGCCAGGTCGGGCACCCGCAAGGAAATCTGGTTGATCACGCTAAAGGACAGATCCTGCGGCCGGCCACTGGCCAGCACCAGCTGGTGGTGCTCGCGGGGATCGCGGCTGAGAAAAACCAGTTGCACCGGCCCCAGATCACCCTGGTCGGTTTGAAAAAATCCCAGCACGTCTTTGTAAAAGCTGGCCATGCGTTTGAGGTCACGCACATAAAAGCCCATATGGCTGAACACCAGCGCATCGCGCTGGCTCAGGAGGTGCGACATGAGGGTCTCCAGATATGAAAATTTTCCTGATTTTATGAATGATTCGGTCTGAAAAATCAATTTTTTATCTTTATAAGATAAATTAAACTATATTCAAAAGCCAAAGGCCCTTCAGCCACCCGATAGCTGCTCAGTCATCGCAGCGACCCCGGCCCAGCGGATGGATGTGCAGCCCGAGACCATCTTCAGCCAGGCGGGATTTGCCCCGCTCGATGTGCGAGACTGAAAGGGGCTGGTGGGGCTATTTACCTTGCCCGCACAGAGACTCGATCGCCGCAATGAGGCGGTGGTCGGGGCTCTGGTCGAGCCCGAAGTGGTACAAGGATTTGCACAGCTGGGTATGGTCCTGCAGGCCGGCAGTGCCAACGCCCTCGGCCAGTGGATCGAACAGGAAAGCCCCAAAGAGGGCGAGATGGTGAAGCGATCGAACATCTTGATGGAATGACATGGACTCACATCACACTGACACCGCACAGGCCATTGCACAGGCCGTGCTGCAGGCCGAAGAAAAAAGGCGTCAGGCCTTGCTCGCTGGCGATCTCGATGCCCTCGATGCGATGCTCTCGCCCACGCTGGTATACGTCCACTCCAGCGGCGGGCAGGACAGCAAGGCCAGCTATCTGAATCACATGCGCAGCGGCACCCTGCAGTACCAAAGCATGTCTTTCGAGGCACTTCAGGCCCATCCGGCGAGCTCCTGCTGCATCGTCACTGGCCGCATGCTGGCCCAGGTGACCCGCAACGGCCAGCCGATGAGCATCCGCAGCCTGTTCATGACGGTTTGGGCAACGGCCCCCGGCACCGCAGCCAATCCGGTGTGGCAGCTGCAAGCCTACCAAGGCTCGCCGTGGAACGGCTGATCCGGCTCGGCCTCGATGCATGACCCACTTTGTCTTCATCGTGGCTGACGATCTGGGCTGCACCGACCAGAGGTGCTTTGGCGCGCGGTCCGATGCGGCCAGCCCGGCCTTGCCAGTGCTCGATGGGCTGGCGGCCCGCGCGCTGCGCTATGTCAACGGCTATGCCAACTCGCCTGCGTGCACAGCGACGCGCTTTGCGCTGATGACCGGACGCTACCAGTACGGGGTGTGCGGCAACCCCGACATCGGCCTGCACCCGCATCTGCCCACGCTGCTGGACATACCGACGCGCTGAACGGATCGATCGATCAGCCGCCAAGCGCACCCGCCGACCTCAAACCCCGATCACGCCACCATCGCTGCGCGTGATCACGATGGTGGCCGAGCGGGGCCGGCCCGTGCGGCCATAGCCTTTGTTGCCCGGCCACTGGCTTTGCGGGTCGCTCACAGTCTTGCTGTCTTCACCCGGATGCTGGATGTTGACAAACAGCGCGCGGCCACCGGGCGCCTCGGTCACTCCGGTGATCTCGCAGCCCTTGGGGCCGATGAGAAAGCGGCGCAGCCGCGCATCGCCCAAAGTGGCGCCGACAAAGGTCTCCTGGATGCCGGACTGCTCGACGCCGTTGACCAGCATGCGGTTTTTGGCGGTGACCTTGCCACCGTCACCGACCTGCCCGGGCAAGGCGGCGAGCATCATGCAGTGCGTCTCATCGGTCATGGCACCGTCGTCGGTCTGTATCCAGCAGATGCCGGTGGTGGGGCTGAACCAAAGCCCATCGGGGGAGGAAAAAGAATTTTTGGCGCTTAGACCCGACAGGTTGGCGTCGCCCGCATCTTCCTCTGCGCCGAACAGGAAAATATCCCAGCGAAAGCCAGTTGCGGCGGCAACATCGCCGTCCTCGCGAAAGCGAATGATGTGGCCATTGGGGTTGCCAGCGCCCTTCTTGCCATCGACGTCCATGTAGGCGCGCGGGTTGGCAGCATCGACCCGGCCCGGCGTGCGGTTGGCCGCGCTGTTGTTGGTTAGCGTGACATAGACTTCGCCGTTCTTCGGGTTGACGGCGGCCCACTCGGGACGGTCCATCTTGGTGGCGCCCACCGCATCGGCTGCGATGCGCGTCTGGATGTAGATCTCGGCCTGGTTGTCGAACTTGAACGCGGCGTAGTTGGCAATGCGCGGATCCTTGATGCTCAGCTCGATCCACTGGCCGCGCCCATCGGCATCAAAACGGGCCGCATACAGCTTGCCCTCGTTGAGGTATTTGTCGCCCACCACGACGCCACCGCCGATGTCTTTGGGGTCCCACACTGCGGCGCTGACGAACTTGTAGATGTACTCGTTGCGCGCATCGCAGCCCATGTAAAAGGCCAGCGGCTGGCCGGCCTTGGGCAGGCTGCAAACTGCGCCCTCGTGGGCCATACGCCCCATGCTCACGCGCTTGACCGGCGTCGAGTTGGGACTCAGCGGATCGATCTCGACGTTGTAGCCAAAGGTCTTGGCTTCGTTGCGGAAGTCACGCTCGGCGTTGGCCCCGACAGCGGCGACGTTCCAGCGCGCAAAGCGATCGTCGGTGGCCGAGACGGTGTGCCAGCCTTGGCTGATTGCCCGGGTCTGGTTGGCCGCTGGTGGGGTGGAGGCCACGCCGTAACGGCGCCGCGCCGCCACTTCCTTGGGCGTCAGTGCTGCGCCGCCACCGCTCATCTGAAAATAAAACGCCCAGTTCTCCTCGCAAGCCAGATAGGTGCCCCAGGGCGTCTTGCCGTGGCCGCAGTTGTTGAGCGTACCGCGCGCCATGGAGCCCGCCGTCTCCCAGCGGGTGACCATCTGCGCGCGGATGTCATTGATGTGCTCGCGCGGACCGGCGATACGCACAGGCGTCTGAGCAGTCACTCGGCGGTTGAGTGGCGAGTCGGCTTTCATGGTCCAGCCTTGCGGGCCGCGCACGATCTCGACCACCGAAACGCCGTGGTGGTTAATTTCTTTGAGCACTTCGAGCTCGGGCCGCGCGCCCAGGTCCCAGTCACCAAACTGGGTGAACTTCTTTCCCGAGACGCCATTGGAGGTCTGGCCCTTCGGATGCATGAAATGCGCATCGGCCGAGCTCTCGTGATTGACCACCAAGGCGGCCCGACCGGTATCGGTTTCGGTGTAACGGCCCTGGGCATCAAGAAAGTAAATGTCCAGCGCATCATGGTGGTCGCCAATGCGCCGCGACCAGTCGTCGGCCTCGGCGCCGCTGTTGGAATACGCCGGCAGCTTGGAGTCGAGGCTGTCGCCAGTGGCGTGCAAGACGGTGTAGCGGTAGCCCGGCGGCAGCACCACGTCGTCGAGCAAGCTCTTGTCCAGCGAGGTAAAGCCCAGTGCGCTGGCCATCTGGCCGCCCGCAGCGCCAGTCAAAGTGGCGCAGCTGGGCAGCACCGCCAACCCGGCCAGGCCCAGTCCACCGCGCAGCACCATACGCCGGCTTGGGCTGGCCAGCGCCTGCGTGAGCACGCTTTCAAAATGGGGATTGGATGATGGGTTGCTGTCAATTTCGTGGTCAGGATGGGACATGATGAACTCCGCGTTTAAAACGCACCAAGTAGATCCTGCCCGTGTGACAAATTTGTGTCGACCACGGCCTCAAGATGGGATAAAGGGCCGCCGCCGGCATCCTTGGGTGCTCTGCCCTAGGCTAAACACTCATGAACCCAAGCCGTCGATCCAAAAAGCAGATACCGGGTGCCCTGTGCATAGCCCTGCTGTCCCTCGCGCTGGCCACTGCGCTGCCGAACCAAGCTGGCGCGGTGGACGTGCCCCACCGCAATCCACCGGCCGAAGACAAGGCGGTGCGGCAGGCACGCCAGGCCATTGCCGAGCAGGCGTGGCCGCTCGCGATCGAGTTGCTGCAAACCCATGTGCGCGCCTACCCCGACGACGCAGACGCACACAACTTGCTGGGCTACAGCCTGCGCCTGCTCGGGCGCTATGAGCTGGCGCAAACGGCCTACGAAAGAGCCCTGGCGATCGACCCCGAGCACCTGGGCGCGCACGAGTACCTGGGCCAACTGATGCTCACCCTGGGCCGGCGCGGGCGCGCCTTGCATCACTTGCACACCCTTGAGCGCCTGTGCCAGGCCCACTGCGAGGGCTACCAGCAACTCAAGCGCTCGCTTGAGTCTGCCGCGCCACAGCGCCCACGCGGCTACGGGCAATAGCTCAGCCGGGGCATCGCCTGGGCGCTTCGCGGCGCAACTGTCGTGCGCGCTCAACGCGGCCAATCATCGCCACGCCATGATTGCCGCCACCCAGGGCACCCTGCAGACCGAGTTTCTCAACCACACCTCAGATCGCACAGCAGGCGACGACCGCGGCTATCTGAGCAGCCCGCTGCGCCTGCGCCGCGGGACCGCGTCAAGCCAGGTAGCCGGCAAACTGGGCGATGTCGACGTTGCCGCCAGAAACAACCACGCCCACCCGCAGGCCGCGCACCGGAACTTTGGCCTGCAAGGCTGCGGCCATGGCCAGGGCGCCGGTGGGCTCGACCACGATTTTCATGCGGGCTGCCGCAAACCGCATGGACTCGATCAGCTCGGCGTCGCTGACCGTCACGATCTGCGAAACCAGCGATTCGATGACCGGAAACGTCAGCAGCCCCAGGGCCTGGGTCTGCGCACCATCGGCGATGGTGCGAGGGGTGTCGATGCGCACGATGCGCCCAAGTCGCTTGCTTTGCTGGCCATCGTTGCCCGCTTCGGGCTCAACACCAATGACCTGACAGGCAGGACTGAGTTGCCGGGCGGCCACCGCACAGCCCGAGATCAGCCCGCCGCCGCCCACGCAGACCAGCAAAAGGTCGAGCGGGCCGGTTTCCTCAAACAACTCTTGGGCCGCAGTACCCTGACCGGCCATCACATCGGCGTGGTCGTAAGGCGGGATCAAGGTCAGGCCCCGCTCGCGCGCCAGTTGGCCGGCTATGGCCTCGCGGTCCTGGGTGTAGCGGTCGTAGTGGATCACCTGCGCGCCGTAGCCACGCGTGGCCGCCACCTTGACGGCCGGCGAGTCCTGCGGCATGACCAGGGTGGCACCAATGCCCAGCAACTGGGCTGCGAGCGCCACGCCCTGGGCATGGTTGCCGGAGCTAAATGCGCACACGCCGCGCCCCTTTTGCTCGGGCGTCAATTTCGACAGGGCGTTGTAGGCGCCGCGAAATTTAAAGGCGCCCATGCGCTGAAAATTCTCGCACTTGAAAAAAACCTGGGCGCCCGTCAATTCATCGGCCGTCTTGGACCTCATCACCGGCGTGCGATGCGCCACGCCCTGCAAGCGCCGGTGCGCCGCCTCGATGTCGCCATAAGAGATCGCCAGAGCCATGGCCGCGTCTTACTTCGCAAACAAGGAGTCAAGGGACTTGAAGGCCTTGAACTCGATGGCGTTGCCAAACGGATCAAGAAAGAACATGGTTGCCTGCTCACCGGGCTCGCCCTTGAAGCGGACATAGGGCTCAATGATGAACTTGGTGCCGATCTCCTTGAGACGAGCCGCCAAGTCCTGCCATTCGGGCAGGTTCATCACCAGACCGAAATGCCGCACTGGCACGCCATGGCCGTCGACCTCGCTGCGCGAGACTTCAGAGTTCATCGTGGGGCACAGATGGGCCACGATCTGATGGCCATGAAAATTAAAGTCCACCCATTCGGGACTGCTGCGCCCCTCAGGGCAACCCAGGACACCGCCGTAAAACGCGCGGGCCTGCTCCAAATCAGTAACGGGAAAAGCGAGGTGAAAAGGTTGCATACATGGTCTCCACAGACGCACGATCCTATCAAAGACCAGACCCTGGCCCAGGCTCGCGCAGCCCCTGCGGCATCGTCACCGTGCGCCCCGCAAACGATTCAAGTCGTCCCGCGGGGCGCGGGCTCAATGGAAATGGGCACCGCCGTCGACCAGCAAGGTCTGTCCGGTGATGAAGGCCGAGCCCTCGGACATGAAAAAATCTACGGCACCCACCACGTCTGCAGGCACCTGATCGCGGGCCAGAGAACGGGCATTCTTGGAAATCTCGCGCAGCTTTTCCAGCTGCACGGGGTTGTCCATCACCCCCTCGCTCAGGGTAAAGCCGGGTGCCACACCATTGACCAAGATCTTGGCGCTGCCCAGCTCCCTGGCCAGTGACCGCGTGATCCCAAGCACCGCGCCCTTGCTGGCCACGTAGTGCAGCATGAACGGAATCCCCCGAAACGGTGTGCCAGAAATGATGTTGACGATGCGCCCTCCACCGGCGGCCTTCATGTGCGGGACCACGGCCTGGCAGCAGGTCACCAGACCAAAGACGTTGACCTCAAACAGCTGCCGCCACTGCTGCAGATCAATCTGCTCAAAAGGTCGGGGCACGATGGACGAGTACATGCCGGCGTTGTTGACCAGCCCCTCAAGGCCGCCCAAAGCATCGATACAGGCCGCGACCATAGCCCGCACCTGCGCACCGTCCGTCACATCGGCGGCAATGGCCAGCGCCCGGCCGCCTTGGGCCACGATGGCATCGACCGTGGCCTGCGGTGCCTTCAGATCGGCGGCGGCCACCCAATGGCCTTGCTGCGCCAGTGACAGCGCAATGGCGCGGCCGATGCCGCTGGCAGCGCCAGTGACGATGATTCTTTTGGGCTGCTTTTCCACGGAAAGTCCTTGATCTGGCATGCACAGTTGTAAGTGGCTGCGGTTTGCGACCGGGCTCAGACCGCCTGTTCGGTCTCTTGACGGATCAGCCGCTCCAAGATGCGACGCGCGCCCAGAGCGCCGGCATCGGCGCGGATGCCCACCTCCTGCTTATCGGCCCGGTCGGTCTGTATCCGCACCTGCTGGGCCTCGATGACCACCACATCTTCCATGAAGGTCGCCAAAATCGCCTTGTGTATGAGGTCGGTCAAAGCCGTATCGTCCTGAGCAAAGCAACGGGTGATGGTCCAGTAGTAGCGGCTCGTGGTCGCGTCAACGGGCGTGATCGAATTGATTGAAAACCAGCGCAAGGCATGGGTCATGTCCTGGGTGCCGGGCGGGTAGGCACGGGCGTCGATGGAGATGTTGGCAGGCACCTGAAAACGGATCACCTGCCACCGATCGATCGGGGCGTCCGTGCCCCGAACCTTGGCAAACAAGGGGGGCGGCGGCGTGTTTGGCATGATGCGCTGAAGGTGAACCTCGTTGCCCTGGACTTCACACGACATGGGCGTTTCAATGACCGCCCGGTTGCCAATGGTCTTGGCGTGCACATAGGTTTCGTGGGTCAGGTCGAGCAGGTTGTCGGTGAGCAACTGGTAGTTCGCCTTGACATCGATCGTGCCACCGGTATAGACCCAACCGGGCTCGCTGTTCCAGCGAAAGTCAGGGATCAAGGCCTCGTCAGCGGCCTCGGGCTCGCCGAGCCAGACCCAGACCCACTGCCACTTTTCGACCACGCGATAGCTGCGCGCCTTCATCGTGGGCGGAATCCGCTCCTGCCCTGGAATCTTCACGCAAACGCCCGAGCTGTCCAGCGTCACCCCGTGGTAACCACATTGCACGCCATCGCCCACCAGGCGACCGAGCGAAAGCGCTGCCCGGCGATGCGGACATCGGTCTTCCAGAGCCACTGCCTGGCCCGCTTCGGTGCGGTAGAGAACCAGCGGCTCACCCGCGATCCAGCGTGGGACCAATTCACGCTTGATTTCATGCGACCAGGCGGCCACATACCAGGCATTTTTCAAAAACATGCGAGATGCCCCCTTTCTGCCTCCAACCAACCACGCCATGTTAACGGCCCGATCGTCTCAAGCTTCAGGGACAGACAGCACCGGTGTCAACGCCATGCCATCCCCAGCCCTGGTCTCCTTGACTGAAGGCAGGCGATGCAGGGAAAACCACGATCGGAGCGGCTCGGGATTTCAGTATCCTGCCCCTGGAGTTGCTGACTGGCCGGCGCTGAATTTGTTTTGTGATGCGCCCTTGACGCCAAGCACCCGACCTGATTGAAAAGCCATGCTCCGCCGCATCGTCGACGCTCACCATCACTTTTGGAACTTATCGCTTGGACGACAGCCCTGGCTCTGCGAGGAGCCGCCGATTGCATTTCGCTATGGCGACTACAGCGCCATTCGTCGCAACTACCTGCAAGACGACTACCTGCAAGATGCACAAACGGCCGACCTAGAGATTCAAGGCTCGGTCTACGTCGAAACCGAGTGGACCGTAGCCGATCCACGCGGCGAAGTTGCGCATGTCGCGCAGATGCTGGCCCACCAGCGTTTGCCCACGGTGATGGTGGCCCATGTTCGGCTGGACGATCCGCAAGCGGCCGAGCATCTGGCCCACCACGCCGACCACGCATTCGTCCGAAGCATACGCCACAAGCCCCGCGCCCATCCCCGGCCCGGCGGATCGGGCCCGGGTGGCATGGACGAGCGCCCGTGGCGCAGGGGCTACGCGCAGTTGGCGCGACTCGGACTGCGTTTTGACTTACAGACGCCCTGGTGGCACATGGACGAAGCGGTGGCTCTGGCTCGCGAGTTTCCAGATACGCCCATGATCGTCAATCACGCAGGTCTGCCTGCCGACCGCAGCGCCGAGGCCCTGGAGGCCTGGGCACAGGCCATGACCCGATTGGCCGGCTGTGCCAACGTCTTCATGAAGATCTCCGGCATCGGCGTGCCCGGTCAGCCCTGGACCGTACAGGCCAACCGACCCATCGTCGAACATCTGATCGAAGCGTTTGGTACTGCGCGCTGCATGTTTGCGAGCAACTTCCCCGTGGACAGCTTGTGTGGCAGCTTCGCTGAAATCTTCGGTGGCTTTGGACAGATCGTTGCCGATTTCAGCGCTGACGAGCAAGACGCGCTGTTTCGGCGCAATGCCATTGGCATTTACGACATGGGGCTACCCAATTGACCGGCTCCCCGGAGCGCTGCCTGGCCTATATCGGACTGGGCCTGATGGGCGGCCCGATGACCCGCCACCTGGTCTCGCGCGGCTGGGAGGTGCGTGGCTTCGACAACGTTGCTCAGCGACTGTCCAGTGCTGCGGACCACGGCATCAAGCCGGCCGCCAGCGCACGCCAGGCGGCACAGGGAGCAAGACTGATTGTGCTGAACCTTCCCACCACCGAAACGGTTGAGGAAGTGATGTTCGGCCCCCAGGGTCTGAGCAAACAGCTGCGACCGCCGCAAACGGTGGTGGATTTTTCAACAATCAGCGTTGAAAGCGGTCGCGCTTTCATAGAACGGCTGCATAAGGAAAGTGGTTGCGACTGGGTCGATGCACCAGTCTCCGGTGGGCCCATGGCTGCAGGCAACGGAACGCTGACCGTGATGGCCGGTGCCAGCGGTGCGGGCGAGGCTGCCGTGAAAGCACTGATGGCCGATGTCGCCGCGCGATTTACCGTGTTGGGGCCACCAGGTAGCGGCTTGGTGGCCAAGATGCTCAACCAGTTGATGGTCGGTTGCCTGCACGCCACGGTGGCCGAGCTGACGGCCGTCGCCGAAGCCGCAGGCATCGAGGCCGACCTGGTACCGCAGGCACTGGGCGGCGGCCACGCCGATGGGGTGCTTTTTCAGCAGCTCTACCCTCGGATGCGTGCGCGCGACTTCGCTCCTCGGGGCTATGTGCGGCAGCTGCTCAAAGACCTGGACATGGTGCTGACATTCACAAAAAGCCTGCAAATGCCCACGCCCATGACCGCACAGGCGCAAACCCTGTACCGGATGCTGGCCCACCAAGGCCACGCCGAGCTCGACACCGCCGCCCTGATCAAACTCTACTCAGGCGTGTCCTCAAAGAGCGAACTGCGTGAACTCGGCCGCGAGCCAGAGTCGTCCTGAACACCGCTGAACCAAGGTGTGCCCACCCACCCAACCCTTAATGTGCATGCAATACCAAGGAGACAACCATGAGACTGCTTAAATCCCTGTCCCTGATTGGCGCCGCCGCGCTGCTGATGGCCGGCGCCGCCCAGGCGCAAATCAAACTGCGCTACGCCCATGTTGGCGTGGCCAACGCACCGCAAACCCTCTATGCCGATGAAGTGGCCAAACTCGTGAAAGAACGCACGCAAGGTCGGGTAGAGATTCAGGTCTTTGCCAACTCGCAACTTGGCGGGGTGGGTGAGATGGTCGACGGCATCAAGGCTGGCGCCATCGCAATGGGGCATCACGACTTCGCCTCGCTGGGCAAAATTTTGCCCAATACTGCCGTGTTCAACGCCCCATTCATCTACCGGGATGCGGCCCACGCGCTGCGAGCCACCGATTCGCGCACCTCCGATGCCCTCAAAGTCATCAACGCCGAGTTGGTGCAAAAAGGCGGCATGCGCATCGTGGGCAGCTTTTTTCAGGGAACGCGGCATTTGACCTCCAAGGAAAAGGTACTCACACCAGCTGATATGAAAGGGAAGAAATACCGTGGTGTGCCGGTCAAGCTCTGGTCATCCATGCTCACCGGCATGGGCGCCGTGGCCACACCTGTAGAGGTTTCTGAACTGGCCACGGCACTTGCCACCGGACTGGTGGTGGGACAAGAAAACCCGCTGCCCAACATCTTCAACCTCAAACTCTACGAGGTACAAAAATTCGTCATGCTCACGGGTCACATGCAATCCGTGCTGTCGGTCTTTGTCAACGAAAGGATCTGGCAAGGCATTCCTGCGGGAGATCGCAAAATTGTCGAAGACACAATGTACGAAGTGGGCCAGAAAACGCTTGACTGGGACCGCCAGACCTTCGACCGCTACCGCAAGGATCTGGAGGCCAAGGGGATGACCTTCGTGTCTGACAAAGACGGTCTGAACCTGGAAGCCTTCCGTCAAGCGGTCACTGGGCAAGTGATCAAAGACTTTCCAGAATGGACTCAGCTGATCCAGCAAATCCAGTCGGTTCGGTAAACATGAAGTTCGTGCGCCGCGCCCTGGTTGCGCTTTGCTTGGTGCTTCTTGCAGCGCTGATCGCCACACCGAGCCTGCAGATCGTCATGCGGGGCGTCTTCAATGTCCCAATGGCAGGTGCAGAGGAGTTGGCGCGCTACTTCTTGATTGCTCTGACGCTGCTGGGCGCAGCCTATGTCACGCACAGCGGCGGTCAGATCCGCATGGAGGAATTTGCGGCCATGCTGCCCGCACGCGGCCGCTTCGCCCTGCAATTGTTCATCGACCTGTGCGCGGTGATGATGTTCGGTCTCATCACCGCAGCCTCGGTGATTTCGATCGGGCAGAACCTGAACAACCAGACGGCCACACTGGAGATGCCTTACTGGCTATTCATGGCACCGCTGACGCTGGGCATGGCCCTGCTGACCCTGGAGTACGTGCTGCAGTTGCGTCGCACGCTGCGCCAAGGCCGTGCCAGCGACAAACAAACAACGCTGGCATGAACAAAGAAAGCACTTTATGAACGGACTTCTGGTCGTCCTGTCCTTCCTAGGCTTATTCATGCTCGGCTTCCCGGTGGTGCTGGCCATCGGGCTACCGAGCATTGCCTATCTGATGCTCAATGACCTGCCGCTGCAGATGGTTGCCCAGCGCACCTTGTATGCGCTTGACTCCTTTCCCTTGGTGGCGGTACCGGTGTTCATCTTTGTGGGCAGTCTGATGAATGGGGCGGGCATCTCCAAGGTAATCTACCGCTTTGCCGATACAGCTGTCGGCAGGCTGCCGGGCGGTCTGGCGCAGGTCAATATCTTCGGCAGCCTGGTTTTTGCAGGAATGTCGGGCTCGGCGCTGGCCGACATAGGAGGCATAGGCCGCATCGAAATCGACGCCATGAAGGACAAAGGCTTCAAGCCCGCCTTTGCCAGCGCGATCACCTCGGCCTCCGCGGTGGTCGGGCCCATCTTTCCGCCGAGCATTCCTTTGATAC
>SXGQ01208853.1_pt1 | contig 15489 bp, 17 predicted proteins | sample 3178371 | NCBI WGS metagenome assembly SXGQ01 (sample SAMN11356859, study PRJNA531348) | freshwater metagenome | isolation source: freshwater sample F1-20 | place: China: Fuxian Lake, Yuxi | collected 2017-12-25
ACGCCGAGGCCGATGTCGTCGTGCGTGTGGATGCCGACGCGGCAGTTCAATCGGCCAGCAGCAGCCTTCGTGATGGCGGCGACTTCGCCTGGCAGGCAGCCGCCGTTCGTGTCGCACAGCACGACCATGTCCGCGCCCGCTTGCTCGGCGGCTTGCCACGTCGCGAGGGCGTATTCGGGGTCGAGCTTGTAGCCGTCGAAGCCATGCTCGGCGTCGTAGATGACGAACTTCCCGTGGTCCTTCAGGTAACGCACGGTGTCGCCGATCATGCCGAGGTTTTCATCCGGCGTGCAGCGCAGGACTTCCCTCACGTGCAGCATGGAGGTCTTGCCGTAGATGGTGACGACGGGCGTCCCCGCCTCGATGAGCAGGCGCACTTGGTCATCGCTTTCCACAGCCACGCCCTTCTTTCGCGTGGAGCCGAACGCGGCGAGCTTGGCGTGCTTGAACTTGCGGCGCTTGGCCTGCGCGAAGAACTCGATGTCCTTCGGATTGCTGCCCGGCCAGCCGCCCTCGATGTAGTGAATCCCGAAGGCATCAATGCGCTCGGCGATGCGGAGCTTGTCCGCGACCGAGAAGTTGACGCCTTCACCCTGCGAGCCATCTCGGAGGGTCGTATCGTAGAGTTCGACAGCTGGTTTCATCACAGCCCGCCGCAGCGGGAGCGTGTTTTCTACGGGAATGCCGGGGAGGTAGCAAATCCCAAAAGCCTGCTTCCGGCTGGCCGGGTGAATTGCCCTCTCGCTCGCGGCGTGCACATCTCGCCACAAATGCTGATCGGCACCACCCGCAAGACTGCTTCACCCCCGCTGGCCTGCCTAGATCCCGTGAAGCGCCGCGAGTTCCTCCGAGTGGGACTGTCGGGCTTTGCGAGCCTTTCGCTGCCGGGCCTTTTGCGATTGCGGGCGCAGGCGGCTCCCTCGAAGCGCGAGCGACGTGCGGTCATTCTAGTCTGGTTGCGCGGCGGCCTGTCGCACCTCGACACTTACGATCCCAAGCCCAACGCCCCCGAGGAGTATCGAGGAGTCTTCCGGCCCATAGCCACGCGCGTGCCGGGCATGAACCTCACCGAGTTGCTGCCGCTCCATGCGAAGCTCGCGGACAAGTTCACGCTCGTCCGCTCCTTCTCGCACAACGGCGGCGGCCATCCCGCCGGCTCTCTCCAGATGCTCACGGGCGACCCTGACCCGCAGGACAAGCCCAAGCCCATTTACCCGGACTGGATGACGGCGGCGAACTACGTCCTCGCCGACCGCACGCGGCGAATTCCCAACTGCGTCGGCGTGAATGGCATCACGCGCTACGACAGCTTCACCATCACGGGCAACGCCTACTTGGACCCGGCCTACTCGCCTTTCATGGTCACCGGCGATCCGAACGACCCGAAGTTCGAGGTGCAGAACATCGGGCTGAAGGACGCCGCGCAGTCCGCCCGGCTCAACGACCGACTCACGCTCAAGCAACGCCTCGACACACTCGCCCGCGAGGCCGACCGCTCCGGCGTGATGCGCGCCGTGGATGACTTCGAAGCGCAGGCGCTCAACCTCCTCACCAGCCCCGAGGCACGCGACGCGTTCGACCTGAACAAGGAGGACGCCCGCACCCGCGACCGCTACGGCCGCCACCAGTGGGGCCAGCAATGCCTGCTCGCGCGGCGGCTCGTCGAGGCCGGCGTGGAAATCATCACCCCCACGTTCGACGGCCCGCTCTGTAGTCGCGTCGGCAACTGGGACGACCACGCGGTGAATCACCACGTCTTCGACGCCCTTCAGTTCCGCGCGCCCTACTTCGATCAGGCCGTGTCCGCGCTCATCAAAGACCTCTACGCGCGCGGCCTCGACCGGCGTTGCCTCGTCGTCGTCTCCGGTGAGTTCGGCCGCACCCCGCGCATCACGAACGTCGCCAGCAGCGGCGGCGGTGTGGCGAGCCGGCCCTTGGGCGTCGTGCACCCGGGCCGTGACCACTGGCCGCGCGCCTTCTCGAATCTTTGGTCCGGCGGCGGCATTCAGACTGGCGGCATCATCGGCGCGAGCGACAAGCGCGGCGAGGATGTGATCGAGCGCCGTCTCGGCCCCGGCGATTTCCTCGCGACGCTCTACCATCACCTCGGCATCAACGCGGAGGAGATCAGCATCCCCGACTTCACCGGTCGCCCCGTGCCGCTGCTCTTCCGCAGCGGCCAGCCGATTGCCGAGTTGCAAGGCCGCGCCTGATTTCCAACAGCGCATCGGCCACGCTTTGACTTGCCGACAGCCTGCGGGCAACCTTCCTGCGCATGTCCTTCAAGCTCGTTTTCCTCGGCACTGGCACCTCCAACGGCGTGCCAGCCATCGGCAAGGAACATGCCCCCACATTCCTCGCCAACCAGAAGAACCACCGCACTCGTCCCTCCATCTACGTCGAGACGCCTCACGCCCGCCTCGTCGTGGACACCACGCCGGAGTTCCGCATCCAATGCCTCCGCGAGCGCATCACGCGACTCGACGCCGTGCTAGTCACTCACGCGCACGCCGACCACATCATGGGCATGGACGACTGCCGCCGCTTCTGCCAGCTCGCCGGGGAGAAGCCTCTGCCCATCCACGCCAGCGCGGCGACGATGGCGCATCTCCGCCGCATTTTCCTCTACGCCTTCCCCGACGGCCCGCACTCGGAAGGCTACTTCATCCCGGCCCCGCGCGTGTTCAACGGCCCGTTTGAAATCGGCGACCTGCGCATCACGCCGCTACCGCTGCCGCACGGAAAAACGCCCTGCCACGGCTTCCTCTTCGAGCAGGGCGGTCGCAAGCGGCTCGCCTATTGCAGCGACTGCAAGGAAGTGCCGGACGAAGTCATCGCCCAGATTCGCGGCGGGGAAATCGTCGTGCTCGACGCGCTGCGCAAGACGCCGCACTGGACGCACATGAGCCTCGACGAAGCGCTCACCGCCGCCCGGCGCATCAACGCCGGCCAGACTTACCTCACGCACCTGACCGACGGGTATGACCACGATCTCGACCAGGCGGAGATGCCGCCGAGCGTGTCGCTGGCGTGGGATGGATTGAGGGTCGAACTATGAAACGTGTGGCGTGTTGTGTGTTGCGTGCTCTGAGCCGGCCTGCCGGACGACTCGGGCAACACGCCACACGCCACACGCATCATGCGGCCCGTCTGCTGGCAGTTTTCCTTCTCTCCATCGCCTCCATCTGCCCCGCCGCCCCCGGCGACTCCGCCATCGTCCTCTACAACAGCTCGGTCGAGGACTCCAAGTCCGTCGCCTCGCACTACTTCACTGCGCGCGGCGTGCCGGCGAACCAGCTCATCGGCCTTCCGCTGCCGACCAGCGAGACGATGACGCGCAAGGAATTCCGCGAGCAGTTGCAGGAGCCGCTGTTGAAGGCGCTCAGCGAGCGCGGGCTGTGGAAGCTCCGTGCGGACGCCACCACGCGAGAGTTCAACCTGACCAACGCACCTGCGGTCACCGAGTCGCATATCCGCTACCTCGTCCTCTGCTTCGGCGTGCCGTTGAAAATCACGCGCGACAACTCACTCGCCGAGGCCAGCGCGGAGAAGCTCCAGCCCGAACTCCGTCGCAACGAAGCCGCCGTGGATAGCGAGCTCGCCGCGCTCCCGCTCGCCCTCGGTCGCCACCAGCTCACGAGCGCGCTCCCGAACCGCAACTACGCGGCGACCAACATCGCAACACTTCATCCGACCAACGGCATCCTCCTCGTCGCGCGGCTCGACGGCCCGATCGCCGCCATCGCGCGCGGTCTTGTGGACAAGGCGCTCGTCGCTGAGCGCGACGGGCTGTGGGGCCGCGCCTACTTCGACGCGCGCGGCATCCGCGACGGCGGCTACCTGGCTGGCGACGAGTGGCTGCGCAAGGCGGCGGACGTGGTCAGGCGCTTCGGCTTCGAGACTGCGCTCGACGACACGCCGGCGACGTTCTCCGCCGGCTTTCCTCTCAGCCAAGTCGGCCTTTACGCGGGCTGGTATGACGGCAACGTGTCCGGCCCGTTCGCACGCAACTCGGTCGAGTTCATGCCCGGCGCGGTGGCGTATCACCTGCACTCGTTCAGCGCGCACACGCTGCGCTCGGCGGACAAGAACTGGTGCGGCCCGCTGCTCGCGAAGGGCGCGACCGCCACGATGGGCTGCGTGGATGAGCCGTTCCTCGCCGGCACGCCGGACCTCGGCGTCTTCTTCCATCGGCTCACAGCGGCGGGCTGGACGTTTGGCGAAGCGGCTTACGCGGCGCAGGGTTCGCTCTCATGGCAGACCACCATCGTCGGCGACCCTCTCTACCAGCCGTTCGGACGGCACCCGGGCGAGATGCACGCGGGCCTGCTCAAGCGCCGCAACCCCGTCGTCGCATGGTCGCACCTGCGGGTGGTGAACCTAAACCTTGCGCAAGGCACGTCCGCCGCGGAGATGGTCGGCTACTTGAACGAGCAGGCGGAAACGAAGTCCAGCGCGGTGCTGCTGGAGAAACTCGGCGACCTGCAACTCAAGTTGGAGAAGCCGGATCTCGCTATTGAAGTGTGGGACAAGGCGATCGCGAACCAACCCACGCAGCAACAGCGCGTCCGTCTGCTCGTCGCCCGCGCCGAGCAACTCACAAAGCTGGGCCGCGAAATCCCCTCACTCGTCGCATGGCAGGAACTGGCCGCCTTGCTGCCGCCTTCGCCCGAGCTGACGCGCGTGAAGCAGCGCTTGGAGGAGCTGGAGTTGAAGCTCAAGCCGAAGAAGTAAACTCAGGCCACGCTCAAGTGCCCCAACGCGAGCAATCCGTAGAATGTGTATTCCGCGTCGAGGTGGTCATCCGCCCAGTGACCGTGGAAGCCGCCTTCCGCTGACCAGAGCGAGTCCACGAAGTCGAGACAGCGCTCGCGTTGCGCGGCAGTGAGATGGCGGTCGAGGCTCGCGAGCGCGTGGAGCGCGGTGGCTGTTGAAAGCAAGTCTGGCATCGGCCCGCCGGGCACGGCGGTGAAGCCGCCTTGCGGATGCAGCCGCGCGAGGAGCCAGTCGCCAACGGCAGGATTCAACGGCAAGTGCAAATGTCGCAGCAGCGTAACCGCGCCGGCAGTGGGATTCGTCGAGCCGACCGGCAAGCCGGGCGAGTTGTTCCAAGCGTGGTCGGGCGTCTCCAGCAGCTTGAGGCTCTGCACGATGCTCAACGGTCGCGGCGGAAACTTGCCGAGGTCCTGATACGCACCGAGCGCGAGGAAGGAGCCGTAGGCGTTGCCGTGCTTCTTCTTCGTGTCGTTGTCATAGCCACCGTCAGGTTTGCGAAACGCCTCGAGCTGCGAGAGCAACGCCTTCGCCAGACCAGCGGGCATCCGCTTCTTGCCAAGCGATGCCCAGCAGCGCGCGAGCGACGTGAGATGAACCAAGTCCAGCCCTTCGCCCTCGCCGAACGTCCGCAGCCACGACTCCAACTTCGCGTCGGGAAACTCAGCTTGCAGCGCCTCGCAGCCGTTCAGCGTGAAGACCGTGTAGTAGAGGTCAGGCCGGTCCGAGCGGTCACGCCCCGCGCCGTCGGCAGTCCACTGGCGGCGGTAAAAGTCGCCCACGAGGCCGGCGGAATCGCCGAGCAACTGCGCGCCGAGCCGGGCGACTTGGAGGAGTTCGATGCGGACGCTCACGGGCCAAGCATCGGATGAACCGCGTGGCGAGTCAGGCAGATTTCTTCCGATGGCTCGGGGCTTGATGCCATTCTGCCAGTCGCGCACACTGCGCCCACTCGACCATGAAACGCATTCTCTCGCTCCTGCTGCTCACCATCGCGCTCACCGCTCGCGCCGCTGACGAGTTCAAGATCACCCCCTACCACGAGGTCCAGCCCGGCGTGCCGCAGGGCAAGCTAATCAAGATGCCCGAGTGTCACAGCAAGGTCTTCACGAACACCGTGCGCGACTGGTGGGTTTATGTGCCCGCGCAATACAAGGCGGAGAAGCCCGCGTGCGTGATGGTCTTTCAGGACGGTCACGATTACGTGGGGCTGAAGGGCAACTGGCGCGTGCCGACGGTCTTCGACAATCTCATCGCCAAGGGCGAGATGCCCGTGACCATCGCGATCCTCATCAACCCCGGCCACGAAGTCGGTCGCGCCAAGCCGGAGAGTGCCTGGCGCGTGAGCAATCGCAGCTTCGAGTATGACTCGCTCGGCGACCGCTACGCGCGCTTCCTGCTGGAGGAGATATTGCCCGAGGTGGCCAAGCAGTATTCCCTCACCACGAACCCCGAGGGCCGCGCCATCTGCGGCGCGAGCAGCGGCGGCATTTGCTCGTGGACCGTCTGCTGGGAGCGGCCCGACCAGTTCCGCAAAGCGCTCACAACCATCGGCAGCTACACGAACATCCGGGGTGGCCACGTCTATCCCGCGCTCGTCCGCAAGACCGAGCGCAAGCCCATCCGCGTCTCCATCCAGAGCGGCGTGGACGACGTGAAGAACCAGTTCGGCGACTGGTCACTGTGCAACCAGCAGATGGCCTCCGCGCTCAAATTCGCCGGCTACGACGTGCGCTTCGACTTCGGCGAAGGCGCGCACAACAGCAAGCACGGCGGCAGCATCTTTCCCGAAGTGCTCAAGTGGCTCTGGCGCGACTATCCGAAGTGAGCCGGTCTCTTCTCCTCCCATGAGCACCGACAAGAAACTTTCCGGCAAAGTCGCCGTCATCACCGGCGCGAGCAAAGGCTTGGGCAAGGCAATGGCGCTCGCCTTCGCCGATGCCGGCGCACGACTCGCGCTCGTCTCCCGCGACACGAAGCTGCTCGCCGAAGTCCAAGCCGCCTGCCGCGAACGTGCTGCAGAAGCCGAAACCTACCAGGTGGATGTGACCAGCGAGGCGCAGGTGGAGAAGCTGCGGCAGGACGTGCTCGCCCGCTTCGGCAAAGTGACCATCCTCGTCAACACCGCCGGCATCAACATCCGCAAGCCCGTCACGGACTTCTCGCTCGCCGAGTGGCACCAGGTCCTCGACACGAACCTGACCAGCGTGTTCCTCCTGTGCCGCACGTTCGTGCCGCACATTGAGACCGGCTGCGGTCGCATCATCAGCCTTGCCTCGATGATGGCGCACATCTCCATCGCGCATCGCGTGCCTTATTCCGCGAGCAAGGCGGGCATCATGGGCCTCACGAAGTCGCTCGCGCTCGAACTCGCAGCGAAGGGAATCACCGTCAACGCCATCAGCCCCGGTCCATGCTCGACGGAGATCAACACGCCCATCCTGAACAACCCGGAGTTGCTCGCCAAGTTCACCGCGCAACTTCCCGTGGGTCGCTTCGGCAAGCCCGAGGAAGTCGCCGCGCTGGCCGTCTTCCTCGCGTCCGGTGACTCCGGCTTCATCACCGGCACCGACGTGGTGATTGACGGCGGCTGGATGGCGCAATGAGCGACCTCATGGAAGCCTCCGATCTGATCAGCGTTCCCCCGGCGAGCGGCAAGGCGCTCTGGTCCGGACGCCTGCAACGCTTCGGCCAGAGGGGATTAACCCTGGTCCTGCTCGCGATCGCCGCGCTGTGGATGCACGAGCTGTTCACGGACCCGGCGATTCGTCAGGCCTGGAAGCTCAAGGTTTTGATGGTCCTCATTCCGCTGGGAGTGCTCGCCGCGCTGTCGCTCGGCGTCGCGTGGGTGCTGCACCGATTGGCCGGGGAGAAGCGCTGAGGTGGTGGGCCCGACCGGATTCGAACCGGTAACCAAGCGATTATGAGTCGCCTGCTCTAACCATTGAGCTACGAGCCCAACTTGCTTAATTAAAGGTTTTTACGATCCGCGTTAGAACCGTGGATGGCAAATCTGATACCGCCATGTGATACTGCTTACAAAGAACCAATGTCCGACAACCCTTCACAGTGGAAAAAAACCCCGGCGGCAAACTTGGTTCGCTACGAGCCATCAGGCATTTATTTTGCGCGGGTCAGAGTGGGCGGCAAGTTAATTCGCCAGTCGCTCAAGACCGATGTCCTGAGCGTCGCCCATCTCCGGCAACCCAGCCAATGGTGTGCTCCTTGCCATGATTGCTGGGGCAGGGGCAGGCGTAGAAGCGGACCTTTTGATCGTCGAATTCAAAGTCCTTGGCGCCAGGTTCGGTCAGGGCCAGCACGCAAGTGCCGTTCGCAGCGGCGCGGAACTGTTTCCAGAGCTTGCTGTCCGGTCCTTCCCAGAAATCGTGTTTGCCGGCGAGAACAAGGGCCGCCTCACCTTCGAATTTTCCAAGGATCTTCACAGCCCGCTCGATCTGGGCTTGGGTGAGAGTGGTTTTATCGAACAAGTCGCCTGCGACGACGATGAAATGCGCCTTGCGGTCGTTGGCGGTAGTCACCATCCGTTCGAGCGCGGCGTAACGTTCCCCGATCAGGCGTTTCCGGGCAGTTTCCGGGTATTGGTTGAAGGAAAGACCGATGTGGTTGTCGGCGGTGTGGAGAATGCGGAGGCTCATGGTGAGGTTGACTCTATTTGGTGGACACGGGAGAGGGACATGGGGTGCCAGCAGTTCCAGCCAGGGCACCGGCAGGACCGCCTCACCGTAGAACGCGCCAGCCAATTGGCCGTAAACAGCGCCAGTGGTGTCCGCATCGTCGCCGAGGTTCACAGTGCTGTCCTGGACCAACTCCTCGTAGTCTTCGTGGCCGACTTGGGAGACGGAGTGCGGGATCATGACGCGGAGCCGAGGGATGATTTGACCGACCAACATTTCTTCGCCTTGAAGGGACACGGTATTCCTTTCGAGCTTGGGGTTGGGGAGAACGAGCCCCCGTCTTTGTGGAAGACAGGGCTGATCGTTGACGGGAGGGGCCGGCGTTCAACAGTTAAACGCCGGTTCCTGTCATTACATTATCCCTCCAGATCGAACACTACAGCAGTCCGGAAGGGGACACGAAGGTGATTTTCACGTCATGGCAAAGTTTGACAACTAATGGTTGGAAGCTACCTTCCCGGCATGGCCACCAAAACAGCCAACATCGCCCTCACCGATGAACTCGACGCCTTCGCCCGAATTGACATGGCGACGGGTGGGTTCGGCAACTTCAGCGAGTATGTCCGGGATCTCCTCCGCCATCGCCGCCAGCAGCGGATCGAGGAGGATCTGGCCGATATCCGCGAAGCGATGAAGGAAGCGCCCGTGGGTGAGCCACCGCCAGCGATGATGCGCGAACTGTCCCGACTGCGCCGCTCTTCACGGCGGTCGAAGTGAAAATCGTCTTCGACACCAGCGTGGTTCTGGCCGGCATTGGCTGGCGTGGTGAAGCCTACCAGTGCCTCGTCATGGTGGCCCGGCGGCGGCTGATCGCCTACGCCACGACCGCGACCATCACTGAGGCGAGAGACAAGGCGGAAGAGTTGGCTGCTGCTGGCCGCTTCCCCCATGACTCCAACCCGATGCTGAACTGGTATCTCGCCAACGTGCGGACCATCGAACCGGCACCATTGGGCAAACAGCGCTCGCGCGATGCCAATGATGATCCGATTCTGGCGTGTGCGCTGGGCGCGGGAGCCCGGATCGTGACAGCTTACGACAAAGACCTGCTCGACATGGGCAAGCCGTTTGGAATTGAGATCATCAAGCCGACAGAACTGCTGCGACGACTCAAGGTGTAGATGCCTGCCTGCACCGGCGAACCGACCGGTGACCGGCTGCCGATCGCCTGGCCGAGCTGGAGGCGGTGCTGCAGAGCGAACTGCAACGCTTCTGGCATGACGCCCGGCGCGTGCACTACCTCGTCTTCGACTGGCCGCTGGCTCAAGCAAACGCTTCTTCCAGAGCCGTTATACCACTCAATTAACGTAGTTGTTATAAAGGGTGTTTTGAAGTGGTGCCAGAGGGCGGAATTGAACCGCCGACCAAAGGCTTATGAGTCCTCTGCTCTACCGCTGAGCTACTCTGGCGAACCAACTATCCTGCAACTACTTGGGACGAAAACGGCATGGTGATAAACTTACCATTTTCACCCGGAAATGTAACCGTATGTTTCAGGGATGGTTTCCGATCAGGCCCAGAGCAGCGGTGAGTCCCGCACCCCTGTCTTCGACAAGGTTGGTGAGAATTTGTATAGCCATCGTTCATCGAGAACATATTACGCGCTGCTAAAAAGGGCCGACAAGCAATTTCGCTGATCGCTGAAGACGCAGGATCGAGCGCTGGCCCTCCGGCGCCTAGCAGAACTCCGGGGGAAGATTGGCGCCCTCTCGACCTCGGAGGACAGCAGGTTGCCGTGGGTAAAAATCGCGGCCAAGTGGCTCGACACGGTCCTCCGCCTCCTCGTCAACGAAGCCATGCGCGTCGAACGCCATGAAGTCCTCCAAGCCCAACCCTACGAGCGCACCGCCACCCGCCAGCGTAAAACGACAATTACCCTTCCCCTCGACGACAACTAAAATTCCCTAGTCGAGGGAAGCGCGTTGGCGGGCTGGCCGGGCGGTTTAGAAAACCGCTGGTGCAGACTGCTGGCGAATGATCAACCAGCAACAACTGACTCGGCTCGTCACCGAGTTCAAACGGGAAGGGAACCTGAGCATGAGTGCGATGAAGGCGGGGATGGACCCCAAGACGGCGCGGAAGTATGTGAAGTCTGGGGCGGTGGCGTTGGCGGCGCGTGGGCCGCGCCCGTGGCGCACGCGGACGGATCCGCTGAACGCGGCGTGGGCACGGGCGGAGGGGTATTTGCGGGCGGCCCCCGAGCTGGAGGCCACGGCGTTGTTTGAGCATCTGCTGGAGACGGCGGGGGATGCGCTCAAGGAAGGGCAGTTGCGGACGTTCCAGGGGCGGGTGCGGCAGTGGCGGCTGGAACACGGGCCGGATCCCGAGGTGATCTTCGCGCAGGAACATCGTCCGGGCGAGGTGCTGCAGGTGGACTGGACGCACGCCAAGGAACTGGTCGTGACCATCGCCGGCCAGCCGCTGGATCATCGGTTCTGCCACGTGGTGCTGCCGTATTCCAACTGGCAGTGGGCGACGCGGTGCCAGTCGGAGTCGCTGCTCTCGGTGCGGCAGGGGTTGCAAGCGGCGCTGCACCGGCTGGGCAAGGTGCCGGGGCAGTTGCAGATCGACAACAGCAGCGCGGCGACGCACCAGATCAGCGTCGGGGGCATCGATCAGAGGTTGCTCCAGCCCTTGCCCACGGATGCCGCGCCTCCGTTTCCCTCTCCGTGGGTGTTTGGCCGGCAACGGCAGGAAGCCGTCGTCGATGAGGTCTTTGGCCGCCTGACCGATGAAAAATCACTGGCGTTGTTCTACACCAAAGAAGGGCATCCCCTTGGCGACGGCATTCGGCGGCTGGTCGTCGGCATCGGCCGCATCACGAAGGTCGGTAAGCGCGAGCATTACGACACGGTCGACGGCAAGCCGGGCTACCCGCTTTGGGACCGTGTCATCAGCCACTCCATCCGGCCTGACGGTCACGATGGCTTCCTGTTGCCCTACCCAGCAGGTGTCTCAACCGCGTGAAACAACGCGCAGCGACAGAGGAAAAAGCAGCTTCTTATCACCCCTCAATCTTGGTAACATTTTGGAATGAAGCAACTGGAGGAGAAGAGTAATTGTCGTTTTACGAATTTTCTTTTGGTTGGCATCATTCAAGTCCTAAATCGAAGCATGAACGACATCGAGAAGCGCATTTCCGAGCACCCATTCTTTCGCAGCATGGCGCCAGCGCATTTGGGTCTGGTGACGAGAGGTGCTACGGAAGCCAAGTTCGAAACCAACCAGATTATTTTTCATGAAAAGGAACCAGCCGACCGTTTTTTCCTGATTGAATCCGGCCGGGTAGCCTTGGGCTGGCATACTCCCGAGGGCAAGATGGTTTTGGTCCAAACGCTTGGCCCTGGCGAGGTCATCGGGTGGTCTTGGTTGTTCCCGCCCTTTATCTGGCACTTCCAGGCCCGGGCTACGGAGCCGACCCGCACCGCGGTTTTGGATGGAGGACACCTGCTCGTCGCCGCTGAAGAAAACCCTCAGTTCGGCTACGATCTGATGCGGCGAATTGCACAGATGGTGATCACCCGATTGCAAGCGAGCCGGAGATCCAGAATTGTGGCTGACGGAACGAAGTAGCTTTGGGGTGATGCCCGACGCGGTTCAAGCGTGGGTGAAGGCAGCGCTGAAGCCGATCAACTGAATCAATCGTTTCGGAGGTTCGCGTCGGCTCTTTTGCTTGCTTACAAGCCGTGCCCTTACAAGACTGAACTGATGAATTTCCCACACTATGTCTGTCGGGTCATCGTCGGGCTCCAGCTCGTTTTATCCGCCGGGTCGGTTTGGGCCGCCGTCAGCAACTGGCCACAGTTCCGTGGACCCGGGGCGCTCGGGGTGGCTGATAACCCAAATCTGCCCGACCGCTGGAGCACGAACGAAAACGTCGCGTGGAAGATCGAGGTGCCCGGACGCGGCTGGTCCGCGCCCATCGTCTGGGGCGATCGCGTGTTCGTGACCACGGTGGTCAGCGAAGGTGAGGTCGAACCGCCCAAGAAGGGCCTCTACTTCGGTGGCGACCGCAAAGAGATTCCCGCCGCCAATCATCGCTGGCTGATCGTCGGTTACGACCTCAAGTCAGGGCGCGAGTTGTGGCGGCAGGAGGCGCATCGCGGCACACCGCCGAATCAACTGCACGTCAAGAACAGCTACGCCTCAGAGACGCCGGTCACCGATGGCGAGCGCGTCTATGCCTACTTCGGCAACGTCGGATTGTTCTGCTTCGACATGGAGGGCAAGAAACTCTGGCAAACCAACTGGCCTCCCGTGAAGACGCGCAATGGCTGGGGTTCCGCTGGATCGCCGGTGCTTCACGACGGCCGGTTGTTTCTGGTCAATGACAACGACAACCAATCCTTCGCCGTCGCCCTCGACGCGAAGACCGGACGCCAGCTCTGGCGCGTGGCACGCGACGAGAAAAGCAATTGGGCCACGCCCTATGTCTGGCAAAACGAGTTACGCACCGAACTCATCACCTGCGGCACCAAGCGCATCCGCTCCTACGATCCCGATGGCAAACTGCTCTGGGAGCTTGGCGGCATGTCCACAATTGTCATCCCCACCCCGTTCTCGAAGTTCGGCGTGCTCTATGTCTGTTCCGGTTACGTGGGCGACAAGACCCGGCCCGTGTTCGCCATCAAGCCGGGCGCGTCCGGCGACATCAGCCTCAAGCCGGGCGAGACGAGCAACGCGTTCATCGTGTGGTCGCAGCCGGTCGCCGCACCCTACAATCCATCGCCGCTCGTCTATGGCGATCATTTCTACGTGCTGTTCGACTTTGGATTCCTGAGCTGCCACGACGCACGCACCGGCCGGCCGGTTTACGACAAGCAACGCATCCGCCCCGGAGGCAACACCGCGTTTACCGCGTCACCGTGGGCGGCGAACGGAAAAGTCTTCGCGCTGAGCGAAGACGGCGACACCTACGTCTTCGCCGCCGGCCCCGATTACCAACTGCTGCACAAGAACTCCCTCGATGAAATGTGTATGGCCACTCCGGCCATCGCCGGCGACCGTCTGCTCATCCGGACGCTGACGAAGCTGTATTGCTTGCGGAAGCAGGAATGAAATCGGGGATAGACTTTCGTGTTGCCAGTGGGCTTAAAACTAACAAGTTCCCCGCCATGAAACCACTCCTGCTTGGCCTTTTCCTCATTCTTCCGTTGGCCGCGCTTCACGCGCAGGACAAAGCCAACATTCCGTCTTCGGGATCGGGGGCGATCAAGCCGCGGGTCTCGGCGGAAGGCATCGCCTACCTAGAAAATCGGCGCAAGAGCCCGCCCTTCGGCGCAGCCAACTTCGATCTCAACGGCTTGCCAATACTACCGCGCCGAGTCGGTGTTCAAAAGTCTCTACGCATGGCTCGCGAGCCAGGGCGTCAAGTCGCCCCGGCCCTTGCACACATTGCGGAAGGAATTTGGCTCGATGGTCAACAGCCGCTTCGGGCTGTTTGCCGCGACGACCGCGTTGCGCCACAGCAACATCACCACCACCAGCGATTACTACGAGGACAACAAGCGGCGGATTGCCTTTCCGGTCGCCGAGTTGTTCGAGGTCGAGCAGCAGCAGCAATGATTTTCGGCGGGCACGGTAGCCTCTTGGTCGCCGCCGAGAGCCCGAAATTGGGCGACGTCAGAGAAAGGGATTGATCACCCGGACGGCGTCGTAGGATTGGCCGGGGTTGAGGTCTTCGGAGAGGAGTTCGGTGCAGCCCGCCGTGGTGGCGGCGGCAAGGATGGCGGCATCCCAATAGGAGGTCTGGTAACGGTCTTTCAGGCGCAAGGCGACCTGCATGAGGGGCACGGAAAGCTCAACGACGGTGAAGCGGAGCCAGAGATTGATCAAAGCCGTAGCCTCGGCATGGGAAAGCGGTTGCGCCCTGGTAGGGCGGGTGGCCTGGACGTAAAATTCCTGAAGCACTTGCACGGAGAGGGTGAGGTCGTCGCGCCGGAGAATTTCTCTCGCCCTTTCGGCCTTGGCGCGTTCGTGGCTGCCGGGGCAAACGGCGTAGAGGAAGATGTTGGTGTCAATGAAGGTCATGAGCGCTCATGGATGGCATCGCGGGAAAGATTTTCGGCAGAGGTAAAGCCGGGGTGGCGCTGCCAGAGGGAGTCGAGCAAGGTTTCCTGCTCCTGCTTCAGGTCACGGGGCGCAGACGTCTCCGCCGTGAGGGTGAGGAGAAACTTTTTCACGAGGGCAGAGACGGAGGCGTCCCGGTGGGCGGCGACGATGCGGGCCTTGCGATAGGTTTCGTCGTCGAGAGCGATGGTGATGTTTTTCATCGCGCCCACAGTATCACGTAATCACGGTTTCACAAGCTGAAACATACAGCATCCCAAAGGCCTCGGTAAGGCTGGGTTCGAGTCGCTTCAACAGGAGATTCGGCTCCACGCGGCCGCTGAGCTGGGTTTCTTTGGCCGCACGGACGCAGAGATTGGTCATCGCACGGGTGCCGTGAGGGCGTGGACAAAGACTATGTGGAGGCCAGCGCGTGGTTCACCCTGAGTGCCAGAACAAATCAAGACGCGGCTCAGTCCCTCGCGCCCTTGAAGAAGAAAATGTCCAGCCAGCAAGTCGCAGCCGCCGAAAAGCGCGCGGAGGAGTTGCGGGCACAAATCGCGGCCAGGCTCAAAAGTGTCGGCAAGTGAGTTTTCATCGAGATTCGTCCCAAACTGTCTCTTTTTGACCACGGACGGCCTGAGTTTTGACCCCAATCGGCTAAAACCGCATAAAAACCGTCTGCAAAGGCACTTGGCGCTCATATCAGTGCCCGCCCAGGCCGTATCAGTCCATCCTCAGGCGGCATCACCGGTCTCCCATGCCGTATCACCGCCGGCCCAAGCCGCGTCAGTGCCCTCCCAGCCGGTAGCAGTGGCCGGGCAGACCGCGTCAGTGCCGCGACACCGACCAGCCCAGCGCCGGCCTCGTGCTCGACCTCGCGCAGCGCGGCCTGCTGGACGACACGCTCGTCATCTGGGGCGGCGAGTTCGGCCGCACGCCCTTCATCCAGGGCGACATCAAGGAACGCAAA
>SXGQ01404156.1_pt1 | contig 15487 bp, 14 predicted proteins | sample 3178371 | NCBI WGS metagenome assembly SXGQ01 (sample SAMN11356859, study PRJNA531348) | freshwater metagenome | isolation source: freshwater sample F1-20 | place: China: Fuxian Lake, Yuxi | collected 2017-12-25
AATCGGCGACACGAATACGGTCTACGGATCCCCGCGCCACCCCTACACCCGAGCCCTGCTCTCCGCGGTTCCCGAGCCCGATCCAGTAGCGGCCTCGCGCCGCCAGCGGATCGTTCTCCAAGGAGACGTGCCCAGTCCGGTCAATCCACCATCGGGATGTCGGTTCCGGACCCGTTGCCCGAAGGCACAGGAACTTTGTGCGCAGGTCGAACCCCCGCTCGTCGACCACGCGGACGGTCATCTGGTGGCCTGCCACTTCCCCGACTGACTCCGTTAGGATTGCCGTCGTGCGTGATGTGGTGATGTATCTGATGGTTGGGGTCAATCTCTTGTCGACCATCGGCATGGTGGCGGGAATCCTGATGCACAGCGGCAAGGGTGGTGGCCTCTCCGACATGTTCGGTGGGGGATCCGGTGCGGCGCTGGGCTCGGCCGCGGCCGAACGTAACCTCAACCGCATCACCATGGTGTTCGCTCTCGTGTGGGTGATCACGGTGCTCAGCCTCGGCTTCCTGCTCGTCCGCTGACGGTTGGTCGCTCCACGTAGGGGCGGTAATCTGACGGTCCACGTCGAAGTGGCGGAATAGGCAGACGCGCTAGCTTGAGGGGCTAGTGATCGTAAGATCGTGGGGGTTCAAGTCCCCCCTTCGACACGAAAACACCAATCGAGGACCGGCTTTCGCCGGTCCTTTTTCTTCGGGGGACCTTCAAGGTTTTTGAGCCAGCCCGCGTGTGAAGTAGCTGACGATCTTGGGCCCGCGCTGGTAAGCGGCCGAGGTTTCGAGCAAGCGGAACCCACCGGCGATGACGAGGTCGACCGAGTCGCGATCGAGGTGACAGCCGCCGAAGAGTCGGCGTTGTAGCGGTGTGAATCTCCTTTGCCAGCGGGCAACCCTCGGATCGGGTGACCGGCCATGCTCCAGGAAACTGAACGTGCCGCCTGGTTTCAGCACGCGTCGAACTTCTTGGACGGCGGCCTCCACGTCGGGAATCGTGCAGAGGGTCATGGTGCACAGAACGTGATCGACGGATTCGGATTCGATGGCGAGGCGGGAACCGTCCCGTCCCACGAAATCCACCGTGACACCCCGGCGGTCGATACGCGGCGCGGCCAGACGACGGGCCACTTCGGACGGATCGACCGCGAGCACCTTGGTGACCGCTTCGGGCAGATGAGGGACATTGAGGCCCGAACCGAACCCGATTTCGAGAACCGTTCCGTCAAGACTTCGGCAGGTTTCCCGTCGGAGTTCGGCGAGATCGTCGGACGCAAGCAGGCGATCGATCATCCGGGGCAACAACCGGTCTTCGTAGATTCCCATTCCCAAGTATGCGTCGTCCTGACGTGAGAGGGTCGTGTCTTGGGCCAGCAAGTTAGGGTGTCTTCATGCGTCGGATCGCCGCAGTGCTCTTGGCGATCGGCCTCTGTCTCGGAATCGCGTCACCGGCGTCTGGTCGATCGGATGGTGTGACGCCCTACATCGTCAATGGGGTCGATGCTCCGAGCGAGTTCGGTACGTTCGTCGTTCGCATCGTCACCACCGATGACAAGTTGTGCTCGGGAACGCTGATCGATGCCCGCTGGGTCCTGACGGCCGGACACTGCATCGCCGATCGCGCCGAGATCTTCGGAATTGGAACGAGTGTCCGGAGCCTGCGTGACCTCGGTCCGGCGAGTGGTTCGCGACATCCGTTCTACGTCTTGGCCAACGGTGTTCCTCGGTTCGACATCGGGCTGTACCGGTTCGATGCACCCATCGATCCGACTGGAATCACCCTGCCCGACATCGTCGGCTACGACGACACCGGTGCGTGGGCTCCCGGCAATCCTGTCGTGACACTCGGCTGGGGCCTGACGACGGCGGACGGGTCGTTGACCAACACACTGCAGCGCGGCGACCTCACGGTGGAAAGCGATGCCACCTGCGCCGAACTCGATCTCTCTTTGGGAGCGAGCTTCGATCCGTCGACCGCAGTCTGCGCCAACGATTCGGCCACGTCGGCCTGCAACGGAGATTCCGGCGGTCCATTGCTCGCCACGAATTCGTCGGGCCGCTACGAGATCCTGGGCGTCACGAGTTACGGGCCCGAGGACTGCAACGGTCACTCCGTCTTTGGATGGATGCCAGCCGGACTCACGTGGCTGAGGTCGACCACCGGACTGCCGCTGGGCTCCGGCGCGCCGGCCAGTGCGGGTCTTTCGACGACGCGGGTCTTCGGAATGGACCGCTACGAGACCGCCGCCGCGATCGTGGCTTTCTGGGACGAATCGGATTCGGTCTTCGTGGCCACCGGTGGCAAGTTCCCCGACGCTCTGGCTGCGGGAGCCGCGGCATCGTCGATGGGTGCACCCGTACTGCTCGTGAATTCGACCTCGGTCCCTGAAGCCACCCGCTACCAAATCCGGCGTCTTGCTCCTTCCACGATCTACGTGGCGGGCGGGTCGATGGCCATCGACGACGGAGTTCTGGCCGATTTGGGTGCGATCGTCGGTTCGCAAGTCATCAGAGTCGGAGGGGCGGATCGTTACGAGACTGCCGATCTGTTGGGCGAATTGGCGGCCGACGGAACGACGGGGCGTCGGGTCTGGATCGCCAGTGGACGTGATTTCGCCGATCCTCTCGTCGCCTCCACCGCTGCCGCCGTCTTCGGAGAGCCCTTCGTCTTGGTGGACGGTGTGAACCCATTGCCGCAGAGAACCCTCGACCGCCTGTCGGGCATGGCGCCTTCCAAGATCGTGATCCTCGGACCCGACGCTTCCTTCGGTACGGCGGTTCGTAACGCTCTGTCGGCAGTTGCTCCGCTGCAGACGCTCACGGGCGGGGATGCATCGTGGCGATCAGCCGTGGTCTGGGGTGACTTCACGGTCTCACGGTCGGCGAATTTGGCGACCGTCGACAACTTCCCGGACGCCTTGGCGGCCGTGCCTTTTGCGGCGCTCGATCCGGCAGCGCCGCTGATGCTTGTTCCGAAGGGATGTGTCCCGAGTTCGGTTCGTGATCAGATCGCGCGCCTCGGAGTGGAGCGGCTGACGCTGTTCGGCGGTCCGGCCGCGCTGGGCGAATCCGTGGAGTCGCTGCAGCCTTGCTGATCAGAGGTGGCTCTTGAAGGCGGCCAAGAGGTCGTCGTAGTGATCGTGGGCCGTGAAGTGGGGAAACTCACGCCGGATGTTCTCGGGTGCATGGAACAAATAGCCGGCGTCGGCCTCGGACAACATCGCAGTGTCGTTGTACGAATCCCCGGCCGCGAAGACCCGGTAGTTGAGTGCTTTGAGTGCGCGTACGGCGTGTCGCTTCTGATCGGGCATCCGTAGCTCGTAATCGACGATGCGGTCGTCACTGACGATGAGACGGTGGCAGAGGAGGGTGGGCATTCCGAGCAGTCGCATGAGTGGACGACCGAATTGCTCGAAGGTGTCCGACAGGATGATCACCTGGGTGAGTGAGCGGAGCTCGTCGAGAAACTCTCGGGCACCCGGGAGCGGGTCGAGGCCGCCGATCACTTGGGCGATTCGGGTCATGGTGAGGCCGTGTTGGTCGAGGATCTCGAGTCGGCCGCGCATGAGTCGGTCGTAATCGGGCTCGTCGCGGGTCGTTCGACGCAACTCGGGGATGCCGGTCGCCTCGGACACGGCGATCCAGATCTCCGGGACGAGAACCCCTTCGAGATCGAGGGTGACCACTGTTTGGGCGGGCGACGCGGCCAGTGCCATCAGCGCACCCCGGTGGCTTGGCGGATGCGACCTTGGAACCACGCCAGAGCGTTCTCGTGGCGCGGGCTCAAAGGCCCTGCTTCGTAGACGCCGGCATCGAGATTGCGTTGGACGAGTTCGGCGATGGCCTGGTCCTCGTCGAGGGTCACGTTCGACATCCGGACCATCGCCGCCATCTTCTCCTCGGAGACGTCGTGGGCGAAGTAGTCGTAGACCACGGCGGTGCGAGTCGACGAGAGGGGAACGATTCGTTCGATGTTCATTCCGTCGGAGTAGACGTTGATGGCCAAGTTCGGGTACCGGAACACCCACACTCCAGCCGACGCCGAACCGTCGATCTGGCCCGCTCGGTGGATGCAGTAGGTGTCATCGGGGACCTCGACCGTGTACGTCTTCATGTCGACTGCCGAGTTGAGGAGCGGATGCAGGAGCGGAACGTGATAGCCCTCGAGATAGTTGTCGACATACGTCTTCCAGTTGCACTCGAGGGTCCGCACGACACGTTCACCGTAGGTGAAGTCGGCGAAGTCGTGGCGACGAACGGTGTCGTCGAGCGAGCCGAGGGACGAGGCCAAGGACGGGGCGTCTTCGTCGAGATTGACGAACACGAGCGGCCCCCACGTCTCGACTCGGATCCGCCGAAGTGAATGATCTTCGAGGGTTGGCGTGTCGCCGAAGTCGCGCGCTGCTTTCAGAGCCCCGTCCCAACCGAAGGCCCAGCCGTGATAGCGGCACACCAGGTTTCCGGTCTGACCGCAACCCGGCCACTGGATGACGCCGGCGCGGTGCGGGCAGACATTGTGGAATCCACGCAACTGTCCATCGGGATCGACGACCACGAGAAGCGGGTAGCCGGCGATCTCATCGGCCACGAACTGTCCGGGCTTGGCGAGTTCGGCGGTCACGCCGAACATCAGCCATTCGGCGCCCCAGACGAGTCGACGTTCGTTCTGGTACTGGTCGTGGTCGGAATACCAGCGAGCGGCCAGAGCACGAGTCATGACGTCACTTTACGGCCGATCAGACGCGGCGACCCAGAACCTCATGGGGTGGCGGCAGGACGATCGGATGTCCCAACCAGATGCCGACGTTGTCGCCGGTACGACCGTCGGGACCCTCTTCGTGAAGCTGACGCACGATGTCGGCGACCTCCTCGGTGGGCATCCACGAGTCGATCTCCTTCTGAGTCGCTTCGCGGCCGCGACCCACGCGTATCGCCTCGCGCATCATCTCGCTGTCGGTCGCTCCGAGGCAGATGTTGTTGACCCGGATGCCGAACTTTCCCAATTCGTGAGCCCAGTTCTGAGTGAATCCGTTGAGCGCCCATTTGGTGGCGTCGTAGGCATCGAACGGGCCGGGACCGAGGGGACGGCGCGGTGCATCCGACCAAGCGCAGGCTTCGGATTCTTCGTGCGAAACGATGGCCGGGAATCCACACGTGTGGATGTGATCGGTGGCGATGTTGACGATGTGGCCGGACCCGGCCGCCTTCATGTGTGGAATGACGAGACGCCCCAACACGTAAGGGGCGCGTGTGTTGACCCGCCAAAGTTCGTCGAGGTACGCCACAGCCGTGTCGAGTGGTAGGTCGCTCGGACTGAAACGGACCTGTCCGGCATTGTTGATGAGTAGGTCGATGGTTCCGAATCGGGAAATGGTTTGCTCGACGACCGAGCGAAGAAGCGAATCGTCGGTGACATCACCGCGAATGGTGAGCACTTCATGACCTGAGCCGCGGAGTTCGTCGGCGGTTCGCTCGAGTTCTTCGCAAAGGTCGACCAGAACCAAGCTGAAGCCGGATCGACCGAAGACCCGGGCCAGACCCCGACCGAAGCCGACGGCGGCTCCGGTGATCAGTGCGACCGGCAAGGTCAGAGTCCCATGTCCTTGGCGATGATGGTCTTCATCACCTCGGTCGTTCCACCGTAGATGGTGGTGATGCGGGCGTCGGCGTAGGCGCGGGCGATGGGGTATTCCCTCATGTAGCCGTAGCCGCCGAAGAGCTGGAGGCACTTGTCGGCCACCCGCTTCAAGAGCTCGGTGCACCAGTACTTCGCGGCGGCGGCTTCGGCCGCCGAAAGTTGACCGGCATTGAGCGCGACGATGCTCGCGTCCACGTAGGCCTGGGCCACATCGACTTCGGTCTTCTGCTCGGCCAGGACGAATTTGGTGTTCTGGAACGATCCGATGGTGGTTCCGAAGGCCTTGCGTTCCTTGACGTACTCGAGTGTCCAGTTCACGCAGGCGCGGGCAGAAGCGAGACTCGCCACGGCGATGGACAAGCGCTCCTGAGCCAGATTGCCGGTCAGATAATGGAAGGCCCGGCCTTCGTCACCGAGGCGGTTCTCGACGGGCACCTCCACGTCGTTGAAGAACAACTCGGCGGTATCGGCGCTGGTCTGACCGATCTTGTCGAGGTTGCGACCTCGTTCGAAGCCGACCATTCCGCGCTCGACGACCAGTAAAGACATTCCGGTGTGACGCTGGGAGGGATCGGTCTTGGCGGCGACGATCACGAGGTCGCTGTTGATTCCGTTGGTGATGAAGGTCTTCGAGCCGTTCAGGATGTATCGGTCGCCGTCGCGTCGAGCGGTCGTGGCGATGCTCGCCAGATCGCTGCCGGTTCCGGGCTCGGTCATCGCAATGGCGGTGATCAATGATCCGTCGGCGATTCCGGGTAGCCAACGACGTTTCTGATCCTCGGTGCAGATATCGGTGAAGTAAGGAGTCGTGATGTCGTTGTGAAGGGTGATCCCGTAGCCCGCGCCGCCGATACCGGCGAGAGCCAACTCCTCCCCGAGGATCGCGTTGAAGCGGAAGTCGGAACTGCCACCGCCGCCGTACTCCTCGGGAATCGCCATGCCGATGAAGCCGCTCTGGCCGGCCTTGGCATACAGCTCGCGCGGCGCGATTCCCTCCTCCTCCCAACGGAGGTAGTCAGGAGCGATTTCCTTGGCGATGAAGTTCCGGAAACTCTCCCCGAAAGCCAGGTGTTCGTCGTCGTAGAGATCTCGGAGCATGCGCCGATTATGGCCTCAGGGCAGACCGCCGGCGTAAGCCACGAACTGCCCGGTCATGAATCGGCTCGATCCGTCGAGGAAGGCCATGCAGAATGCGGCGCACTCGTCGAGGGTTCCGAGACGGCGCATGGGCACTCGCGATTCGATCTTGGCTCGAACCGTCGGATCGGTGGCCCCGCTGGCTTTCAAGAATGCCGGGAAGTCCATGTTGTTGGTGCCGACGGCGTTCACCTGCACCCCGTGCGGAGCGACTTCTTCGGCGACGTTCTTGACGAGCATGGTGGCTCCGGCCCGCACCGCCGAATAGAGCGGGACACCGAGGACCGGGCGGACCCCGGCCGCACTCGTCATGATGAGAACTTGTCCGACGCCCGCTTCGATCATGGGCGGGATGACGGCCTGCATGAAATGGAACGGGGCCTCGAGGCATCCGTTCACGACGCGTTGGAGGTCGTCGAGGCTGGCCTTGAGGAATGAGCCGGTGACGATGTCACCCGAGAACATGACCGCTGAGTCGACCCGTCCGTGCCGACGTAGCGCCTCGGCGACCAGCGCCTGATTGGCGGCTGCTTGCTCGATCTTGGAGCCGCCTTCGATCGAAGTGCACGAGACACCGAGTGACTCGACCTCGGCCACGAGCTCGGGCTTGGCGTCACCGGTCACGATGTCGAATCCCCGGCGGGCCAGGTGTCGACACAGATCAGGTCCGACGTAAAAGCGGGCATTGGCGACGACGGCGACGGGTCGGGACGAGGACATGGAACCGAGGGTAAGGGAGGCCGGCACTATTGTCCAAGGGTTGCCACGTTCTGGAGGGGGAGTTCGTGAAGGATTACGAAGGTTTTCGCGGGCGCATCGGTCGCACACTCGCCGAGTCCGAACCGGCATGGCCTGAGCGTCCCCACCCGACGGAGGGTGCCCCGAACGTCATCGTCATCCTCTTCGACGACATGGGTTTTTCGCACCTCGGTTGTTACGGGTCGACGATCGACACCCCCAACATCGATCGATTGGCCGGTCAGGGTCTTCGCTTCACGAACTTCCACGTGACGCCCGTTTGTTCACCGACGCGTGCCGCGCTGCTGACCGGACGCAACCATCACGCGGTGGGCATGCGTTCGATCTCGAATTTCAACTCCGGCTTCCCGCACATGCGCGGCCACATCTCCAACCACGCGGCGACCGTGGCCGAGGTCCTGCGGGACAAGGGTTACGCAACCTTCGCGCTCGGCAAGTGGCATCTCTGTCCGATGGCCGATTGCTCGGCCGCCGGACCGTTCGATCAGTGGCCGTTACAGCGTGGCTTCGACCGGTTCTATGGGTTTCTCGACGGTGAAACCGATCAGTTCCACCCCGAGCTCGTCTACGACAATCACTGGATCGAACCGCCGGCCCGTCCGGACGAGGGCTACCACCTCTCGGAGGACCTCGTCGACAAAGCCGTGGAATTCGTGCACGATTCCGTGGGCGTCCGACCGGATCGACCGTTCTTCATGTACCTCGCCTTCGGTGCGACGCATGCACCCCATCAGGCGCCGGAGGAATTTCTCGCCAAGTATCGCGGCGCGTTCGACGAGGGTTGGGACGTCGTTCGTGAACGTTGGTTCGAGCGACAGAAGCAACTCGGGGTGATCCCGGCCGACACCCAACTCGCCCCACGTAACCCCGGCGTGGAGGCGTGGGACGATCTTTCGGACAACCAGAAGCGTCTGGCGTGTCGTCTGCAGGAGGCTTACGCCGCATTTCTCGATCACACCGATGTTCAGATCGGACGTCTGATGGCCGCGCTCGAGCGACTCGACCTGGCCGACGACACCATGGTGGTTCTTCTCGCCGACAACGGAGCGAGTCAAGAGGGCGGACCCTTTGGTGTCCTGCACGAGATGAAGTTCTTCAACTTCCTCATCGAAACCCCCGACGAAGCGATCCATCGAATCGACGAGATCGGCGGCCCCCACTCGCATAGCAACTATCCGTGGGGTTGGGCTCAGGCGGGTAATGCTCCCTTCAAGTGGTACAAGCAGAACACGCACGAGGGTGGAATCCACGTGCCCTTCATCGTCCGATGGCCACGAGGAATCGAAGCTCGTGGGGAGATCCGCGATCAGTTCCATCACGTGAACGACGTCGTGCCCACGATCTACGAAATCCTGGGCATCGAACCTCCGTCCACCTATCGAGGTCTCGAACAGATGCCGGTGACGGGAGTGTCGATGCGCTACACCTTCGACGCTCGCGAGGCGCCCACCCGAAAGAGCATTCAGTACTACGAGATGCACGGGCATCGGGCCATCTACGCGGACGGCTGGAAGGCCGTGACCCGACATACCCCCGGTGTCTCTTTCGACGACGACGTGTGGGAGTTGTACGACCTCCGTCGTGATCGCTCGGAAGTCAACGACCTGGCGGCCACGGAGCCCGATCGGCTTCGTCGAATGATCGAACTCTGGTGGGAAGAGGCCGAGCGGGAGGGTGTGTTGCCTCTCGACGACCGAGGGCTCGAACTCATGGGGGTTCCGTTCGCCGATCGTTCTGCGCATCCGCTCAGTCGGACCTACGTCTACCGACCGCCCATGTCGCCGATGCCGGCTCAGGCCTCGGCGATGATCGGTGGTCGGAGTTGGGATCTCGACGCCGATGTCCGCCTGAGTGAAGGGCAAGGCGGCGTGATCTACGCGAGCGGAACCGAGAACTCGGGGCTGGCGGTGTTCGTCGACGAGGGTCGGCTGGTCTTCGACTACAACCTCTTCGGTGAGCACCACATCGTGGAATCGAATCGACAACTCGATTCGGGAGCCCACCGGCTCTCCGTGCGATTCCGCCGTGAGGGCAAGACGGGCGAAGTGGTTCTCTTGATCGACGACCAGCCGTGTGGCTCTTTGAACCTTCCCTTCGTGATGCGAACCATGAGTTCGGTCGGACCGTCGGTCGGCTACGACCACGGATCTCCGGTCGCTCTCGCCTATGCGGATCGTCGCGATGGTTTTCCGTTCGAAGGTGATCTCGAACGACTCGAGATACGCCTCGTGAGTCCCAAACACGATGCCGATGTCGCCCGGGCCGAGGCGCGGGCCGCCATGGGACGTCAGTAGTCCGATTCAGTCGGTGACGATGTCCACCAGGAGAAGTCGGGTGTCGTCAGCCATCTCCGCCTGCACCGTCTGACCAATCGGAACGGTCGTGGTGGTCGACTCGCCAGCCGTGAAGGTCTGATCACCCACGGTCACGAGCGCCGTTCCTTCGAGGACGAACACCATTCGAAACGTCCGCTCCGGGGTCGGTGCTGCCGACCAACCGCTCTTCTCGGCACCGCGGATCACTTTCACGTCGGCGAGTCCGCCCGTCGCCACACGAACGCCCGTGTCGGCCACGCTGACCGATCCATCGGGGATCCAGTCGGCCGACGTCGAGTGGAAGCGAACGAAGCGCTGCCCGCTCCACTCGTGCTCGGGAGGCAACGGAGGTGAAGGCAGCGTGGTCGTCGGATCGGCCTTGGTCACGTGTTCGGCTGGATAGCCAACCTCGACCACGTGCATCTCGTCGGAGCTGCGAAGCACCCGGTGACGGATCGTCGGGGGCTGGATCACACAGTCGCCGGCCTCGAGGACGAAGGGTTCCCCTTGACCCTCGTAGACCACCTCGACCCAGCCGCGATGACAGAAGATGAGTTGGAACCCGACCTCGTGGAAATGGACGTAGTCGGGTACCGGACCACCCGTCGGAATCCGGATGTGGGACGCGATCACGCAATCTCCCTGACGATCGGGGACGAGGTCGCGATAGAGCATTCCGGCCCGGCCCGCATGCCAGCCTTCGCTCGGTTGCGTGATCGACAGACTCGACTGAAGCCGCGGGCGCTGAATCTCCTTGTGTGACGAGACGAATTCGACGAGTGTTCCCTCGGGTGCCACGAGCGTGGAACCAGCCTCATCGTTCACGCGAAAGCGGAGAACGACCGATCTCGGTTCCCCGGGTTCGAGATGAAGACGAAGCCCGGAGCCGACGAGTGTGGCCCGCCGGGGCGAGTCGGCCGGGAAGATCTGTTCGACCCGGAACCCGAGGCCGGTGTAGAAGGCGAACGACGCGTCGAAGTCCTCGGTTGCCACGACAATTCCCGCATCGCTCGTTTCCACTGCTTCTTTCACCGTTGGGAATGTACTCAGGCTTCGGAGGGACGATCCGCCCGGGGCGGCTGCTTTCTTCTGCGATAGTGGGACTCGTGCCACAGATCGACCTGGGCGGCCGCCGACTCGCCTTCGAGCGAGTCGGGGAGGGTTCGCCACTCCTGTTTCTCAACGGCTCGGGATCCTCGATCGAACGCTCCCGACTCCTGTGGGAGTCGTTCGGGTCGGTGGCCGACGTCGTGGCCCACGACTACCGGGGCATCGGCGCTTCCGTCCGGGGCGAGACACCGACCATGCACGGGTTCGCCACGGATGCGCTCGCCTTGGCCGACAACCTCGGCTGGTCGACCTTCGATGTGGTCGGGGTGAGTTTCGGGGGGATGGTGGCCCTCGAGTTGGCCTGTTCGGCGCCCGATCGAGTTCGTCGTCTGGTGCTCATGTGCACGTCGGCGGGTGGACCGCTCGGATCCTCCTTCCCGTTACACGAACTCCTCGACGTGGCGATCGACGAGAAGCGACGGCGGATGCCGTTGCTCACCGACACTCGCTTCACGCCGGACTACCTGAGTGAGCGTCCGGCTTTACGGTCGCTGATCGAGCAGTCGATCGAGGACCGTCCGGTGACCGCGGGGGATCGCGAGCAGATGGCAGCGCGTCGATTGCACGACGTGAGCAGTCGACTCGGTGGAGTAACTGCCCAGACCCTCGTGATGTCGGGGATCCACGACGGCATCGCTCCGGTGGCCAACGGCCGCAACATCGCCGGCGCGATCGATGGTTCCATGTTCCGTGAATACGAGGGTGGACACATGTTCTTCGTGCAGGACTCGCGGGCTCTCGATGACGCCAAGCGATTCTTGGTCGGTGGACCTGCCACACTGGACGGATGATCGAATTCGAGGGTCGAACCGTCGTGGTGACCGGTGCCGGTCGCAACCTCGGACGGGAATATGCACTCGCCTTCGCCGCTCGGGGCGCGAGCGTGGTTGTCAACGATCTCGGTGTCGGAATCTCCGACACCGACGGCATCGCCGAGGCACCAACGGTCAACCCGGCCGACGAAGTGGTTGCCACCATCCGATCGGCTGGTGGTCGGGCGGTGGCCAACCACGATTCGATAGCCACACCCGCCGGCGGCCGATCGATTGTCGAATGTGCGCTCGACAACTTCGGTCGGGTCGATGTGGTGGTCAACAATGCGGGTCAGGTCCGAATGGCGGCCTTCGACGATTTTCCGGAGGAGGGCATCGATGCCCTCATCGACACCCAGTTGCGCGGCGCGCTGAACGTTTCGCGACCGGCGTGGCGATGGATGAAAGAGAACGGCGGTGGTCGTTTCGTGAACGTCTCGTCGGGCGCGGCATTCGGCGGCGTGCCGGACGGGACGGTGTACGCGATGACCAAGATGGGAGTGATCGGGCTCACACGAGGTATGGCCAGTGAAGGCCGCGCGGCCGGAATCGCGGCCAACGTCGTGCTTCCCTATGCCAAGACCCGTCGCGGGACGTCATTTGGACCCATACCTTGGTCGGAGGAGCTCGGGGACTGGCTCGATCCGGCCCTGGTTGCCCCGCTCGTGCTCTGGTTGAGTCACACCGACTGCCCCTCGAGTGGCGAGACCTTCTGCGTCGGTGCCGGATGGCAAGGTGCGGTGACCCTGTCGCTGGCGCAGGGATTCACGGCCCGACCGATCACTCCGGAGGCGGTTGCCGAACACCACGCCGACCTGTTCGTCGAGCCTTTGTCGCCGGTCACGGCGTTCACCTCACGCGCCGTGCGTCATCTCCTGGACGGATTCCGCCCACCTTCGGGCTGAACGTCGGACGCGGCCATCGGTAAAGATCATCTGGTGCCTGTTGCCTCGGAACAGATGAACGAACTCGGCTTCTACACGCTGGCCGGCGCTCCCCGCTCTCCTCGTGATCTCGTCGGCGAGGTGAATGATGCCGAGCGTCTCGGATTGGGGTCGTGCTTCATCTCGGAGCGTTTCAACATCAAAGAAGCCGTGACTCTCTCGGGTGCGGTGGGAGCCGTGTCGGAGAATCTCGGAATCGCGACCGGGGTGACCAACCACAACACGCGCCATCCACTCGTGACGGCGTCCTACGCCACCACGATGCACCGGCTGACCGAGGGACGGTTCTGCCTCGGTCTCGGTCGTGGTATTTCGCCACTCTTCTCGGCGTACGGGCTGCCCAAGATCACGACCGCGCAGATGGAGGATTTCGCCGGTCTCATGCGGAGGTTGTTTCGTGGTGAAGTCGTGATCGGTCACGACGGACCGGCCGGCAAGTTCCCTCTTCTCGCGCTCGATCCGAACTTCGACGAAGCGATTCCTCTCGGCGTGTCGGCTTTCGGGCCGGCGACTCTGGCCATGGCCGGTCGGGCCTTCGACTGTGTGATCCTCCACACGTTCTTCACCGACGAGACGCTCAGCCGCTGCGTCCGAATCGTGAAGGAAGCCGCGGAGAGGGCCGGACGGGATCCCGCTCGGGTTCGTGTGTGGTCGGTTTACGCGACCATCGGCGACCACATCCCCGAGGACGTACGTCTGAAGAAGACCGTGGGTCGATTGGCCACTTATCTGCAGGCGTACGGAGATCTGATGGTCGAGACCAACGGTTGGGATCCAGAGGTGCTGGCTCGCTTCCGAGCCGACGAATTCGTTCGCGGTTTTCGGGGTGCCTTCGATGCCGTGGGAACGACTGAGGATCTCGAACGAATCGCTCCACTGATCCCCGCTGAATGGTTGTCGGCGGCGGCCACCGGAAGCGCGGCCGAGTGCGTGGCCAAGATCGACGGGCAGTTCGATCTCGGCGCCGATGGAGTGATCCTTCATGGTGCGAGTCCATCGGATCTCGAGCCCATCGTGGCCGAGTATCGCAAGCATCGACGGGCCGAGAGATTCGCCCATCTGTCGGCCAATCCGGGAGGCTGATGTGCCGTTCTGCTCCAACGATGGAGTTTCCATCTACTTCGAAACATTCGGAGATTCGACCGACCCGACACTTCTCCTCGTCAACGGTCTCGGCGCGCAATCGATCTCGTTCCGCGACGACATGTGCACCGAATTCGCCACGCGCGGTTTTCATGTCGTGCGTTACGACAACCGAGACGTCGGTCTGAGTGGTGACGGCCCGGTGGGTTACGGGCTGACCGACATGGCGACCGACGGATTGGCGGTGCTCGACGCGATCGGCGTGGGTCGCGCCCACGTCTGGGGCACCTCGCTCGGTGGAATGATCGTGCAGACGATGGCGATCGAGTTTCCGGATCGATTGGCATCGGTGACTTCTGTGATGTCGACGACCGGTGACCGCGACGTCGGTCAGCCGTCCGACGAGGCCAAGCAGTTGCTCCTGACTCCCGGCTCTCGGAATCGGGTCGAGGCCATCGAAGCGCACCTTGCTGGTCAGCGCGTCTGGGGGAGTCCCGGCTTGGTGGAGTGGGACGTGCAAGAGGAGATGGCGGGACAGTTGTTCGATCGGGCGTGTCGGCCGGAGGGCACGGCTCGCCAGTTCCAGGCGGCCCGTCGCGACGGCAGCCGTTCGGATCGATTGGCCACCGTGCGCGTTCCGTTCATGGTCGTGCACGGCACAGCCGACACCCTCATTGACATCTCGGGTGGTCGGCGGACAGCCGACGTCGTACCGCACTCGCGCTTCTTGGCGATCGAGGGCATGGGACACGATCACCCGCGGGGACTTTGGTCCCAGTTCGCCGACGCTCTCGAGGGTTTCGCCCTACAGTCGGGGCCTGGAGGAATGTGATGCCCGATCTGAATCCGGTAGCCGATTGGGCGACCGATTACGACATCTTCGATCCGCAGTACGTGAAGGATCCGTACCCGATCTGGAGCGACCTTCGGCAGCGTTGCCCGATGGCTCACACCGAACGATGGGGTGGCTCGTGGTTGCCCACGACGTACGAGGACGTCACCAACATCGCCCGCGACATCGAAACCTTCCCGTCGGGAGGGGGTATCGCCGTGATGCCGCCTCCGGTGGCGATCGATGGTCAGGCCGGACCCGTGCTCCTGCCGTATGGAGTGCCCCCCATCAGTTCCGATCCTCCTCTCCACACGTGGACGCGTCGCTTGATCCTTCCCTGGATGAGTCCGCAGAAATCTGCTTCATACGAACCGATGACGCGTGCCCTGTGCCACCGTCTGATCGATTCGTTCGTCGAGAAAGGTGAATGCGATGTGGCCGGCGACTACGCCCAACAGATCCCGGTCCGGGTCATCGCCCACATCCTCGGTGTTCCGGAAGATCTGAGCGACACGTTCACCGGATGGGTGCGTGACGTTCTCGAATTCGCCTACGACGAAGAACGGCGTCGACGGGGCATCATGGGTGTCATCGGCTTCTTCCAGGAGGCGGTGGCTCACCGGCGTCTACATCCGGCTGACGACCTGATCTCCGAGCTGCTCCACACCGAGATCGACGGCAAGCCCATCGAAGAGTCGGTGATCCTCGGCATGTCGAGTCTCCTTCTGATCGCCGGCGTCGACACGACGTGGTCGTCGATCGGTTCGTCGCTGTGGCATCTCGCGTCCCATCCCGACGATCGGCGACGTTTGGCCGCCGAACCCGAACTTCTGCCGACCGCGATCGAGGAGTTCCTTCGCG